>JAEEGI010006102.1_pt1 | contig 27332 bp, 19 predicted proteins | sample 8958751 | NCBI WGS metagenome assembly JAEEGI01 (sample SAMN16246545, study PRJNA631951) | gut metagenome | biome: gut microbiome; feature: rumen; material: KS-attached | host: Bos | place: Iran: Karaj | collected 2018-10 | reverse complement strand
CGCTGAACGGCACCTATTACCACTATGTCTCCAAGGGGTCGGAATTTTCCCACACCCGCAACAACTTCACCGCCAATGCCAACGCCCAGTTCTACTGGAACAACTTTGTGGCAGGAGCCAACTTCACCCTCCTGCCCCAATGGACGCTCAACGCCGAGACCTACACGATGAGCGAGATGGCGCAGAGCCTCTATGTGCAGTACCGCTACAAGAGCCTCACCGCCATGCTCACATGGCACTGCCCGTTCAACAAAGAGGGCCTCCGCTACGAAACCATCGGCCTCAGCACCGTCCATCCCTATCATCATACCCACTGGACCGCCAACAACGGCAATATGCTCGTTCTCGGCCTCACCTGGCAGATGGACTTTGGCCGCAAATTCCACAAAGGGGAGAAAACCCTCCAGAACGGCGGCTACGACAACGGCATGGTGAAGACGGGTGCATGACAGCGCGAAGGTGAACCTTACACCGCCGTCGCATCCGCGTTCACCTTCCGGCAGAATGTCGGCAACAGGTTTGCTCAATACGACTAACTTCGTTCAATCCAGCATCGTTACAGCATCGTTATCCGATTGTTCCTTTTTCATTGGTAGGATAACGACCCACCATCTATGGAGGATGGATGCAGGATTGAACGAAGTCAGTGCAGTGGCGTCGGGACACAGATGAAACTGTTTGTGGGAAAATGTGCGTAAGTTTTGTGTTTGAAATTGGATTTTTTTTCGTATCTTTGCATCGTGTTTGAGGTGCATATAGTTATGTTTATGCATAACTATTGCGCTGACATATAAAGGAATAAACATCGTATCTTATGAAAGTCAACCGCAGAAAAGAACTATTTCCCGCCGTCACCGATGAGCAGTGGAACGACTGGAAATGGCAGGTCAAGAACCGTATCGAGACCTACGAGGAGCTGAGCAAGTATTTCACCTTTTCCGACGAAGAGGCTGAGGGCATCAAGAAAGCCCTTGCTAAGTTCCGCATGGCCATTACGCCTTACTATCTTAGTCTAATCGACCCCGATGATCCGTACGATCCTATCCGCCGTCAGTGCATCCCGCAGGGTGCCGAGTGTAATATCGCCCCCGCTGACTTGAACGACCCGCTGCATGAGGACGAGGATTCTCCCGCTCCCGGTCTTACCCACCGTTATCCGGACCGTGTGCTGTTTCTTATCACCGACATGTGCTCCATGTACTGCCGCCATTGCACCCGCCGTCGTTTTGCAGGGCAGAAGGATGACGAGTCGCCCCAGGACCGTATCGAGAAGTGCCTGGAGTATATAGAGCGGACACCCGAGGTGAGAGATGTGCTCCTCAGCGGTGGCGATGCCTTGATGGTGAGCGACAAAAAGCTGGAATATATCATTTCGCGTCTTCGCGCCATCCCGCATGTCGAGATTGTGCGTATCGGCAGCCGTACCCCTGTGGTCTGCCCGCAGCGTATCACCGACGACCTGTGCAACATGCTGAAGAAGTACCACCCTGTGTGGCTGAACACCCATTTCAACCACCCCAACGAGATGACCCCCGAGGCTCAGGCCGCCGTGGCCAAACTGGCCGATGCAGGCATTCCGCTGGGCAACCAGACCGTGTTGCTGCGTGGTGTGAACGACTGTGTGCATGTGATGAAGAAACTGATGCACGAGCTGGTGCGCAACCGCGTGCGTCCGTATTATATCTACCAGTGCGACTTGAGCATGGGTCTCGAGCATTTCCGCACCCCAGTGAGCAAGGGTATCGAGATTATCGAGAATCTGCGCGGACACACCAGCGGCTATGCCGTGCCCACCTTTGTGGTTGACGCTCCCGGTGGCGGCGGCAAGACCCCCGTCATGCCCACCTACATCATCTCGCAGAGCCCCAATAAGATTATCCTGCGCAATTTCGAGGGTGTGATTACCACCTACACCGAGCCGCGCGAGTATCACGAGGATTGCCACTGCGAGGCCTGCGAGGCCCACCGCCGTGTGGACGAGGGCGTGGCTTCGCTGCTTGAGACCGACCGCATGTCGCTCGAGCCTAAGCATCTGATGCGCCACGAGCGCAACAAGAAGCGCAACAATAATTGATGACAATATAGATAATTGAAAATTGAAAATTGAAACCTCGCTGGGGCGGGTCAGTCATTGCCTCGATGATTTCAATTTTCAATTTTCAATTTTTATCTCGACTTGCCCTGTATGAAGAAGGTTGTAGCCCTGATATTGCTGAGTGCCGCCTTGTGTGCTGCACGTGCGCAGGTGGCGGGGATGTCGACGCTCTCGGTGCTCGACATGCCGCTGTCGGCGCGTGCCGCGGGACTGGGGTTTGACTACCTGGCCGTGGGCGCGAACGATGTGAGTCTCTGCCTCGGCAACCCTTCGTTGATTTCGGAGAGTGTGTCGGGACAAGTGGCGTTGGGCTATGTGAACATGTTCGGCCTGGCAAATTTCGGTTCGGTGGCATACGGACAGCATTTCAAGCATGCAGGGAGTTTTGCCTTCGGACTGCAGTATGCCAGTTACGGCCGCTTTGAGGGGTACAACGAGTACGACCAGCCCACGGGCTCGTTCCAGGCTGCGGACTATGTGCTGACCATCGGCTGGGGCCGCAGGGTGGGGGAGCATGTGTATATCGGAGCAGCCTTGAAGCCGGTGTTGTCGCATTACGAGAGCTATACGGCCTTTGCGCTGGGCATCGACCTGGCGTGTACATACCTCTCTGCCGACAGCGCATTCTGTGCCACGGTGATGGGACGGAATATCGGCGCCCAGATAGCCACATTCGACGGACATGTTGAGCGGCTGCCTTTCGAGTTGTCGGTGGCTGGCTCCTACCGGTTGCAGGATGCCCCCTTCAGGCTGATGTTTGCACTGACTGAGCTGCAGCGGTGGAATCTGGCCTATGAGGACCCGCTGAACCCCACTTCGGTGCGCGACCCTTTCACGGGCGAGGTGACCAAGCAGTCCGATGTGGCAAGGATTCTGGACAATGCCGGGCGTCATGTGAATGTGGGCATTGAGATGACCTTGGGCCGTGCTTTGTTCCTGCGGCTGGGCTACAGCTACCGTCAGATGGTGGAGATGAAGGCTGCGGACCGTTTTAACACTTCGGGGTTCTCGTTTGGTATCGGCCTAAGAGTGAAAGGTTTCGAGTTGAGTTACGCCCGCAATAACTACCACCTGTCGCAGGCTCCCAATTTTATTTCCGTCATCTTTGGCTTTTAATACAAAAAAAAGTTGTATCTTTGCATCCCGAAGTGACGCACCGGCATATCGCTGGAGGCGATGAGCTGCCACCGGTGTCGGGTCTGCAAATTTGTAAAGAAGTCGATTATGCCTCAAATAGTAGTAAGCAATCAGGATAACCCTTATCTCAATCTGGCTGTTGAGAACTATCTCCTTTCGCAGCCCGATGTGGGAGGGGCGTTGCTCTATCTGTGGCAGAACAGGCGCACGGTGGTGATTGGGCAGAACCAGAACCCTTTTGCCGAGTGCAATGTGGAGCGGCTGGAGGCTGACGGCGGCTACCTGATGCGGCGACGCACAGGCGGCGGGGCGGTGTACCATGACCTGGGGAACCTGAATTTCTCGTTTGTGGTGCCCGAAGCCGGCTACGATGTGGCGCGGCAACTGAGCGTGATGCAACATGCGGTGGAGGCTTTCGGGCTGCACACCGAGGTCAGCGGGCGGAACGATGTGCTGTGCGAGGGCCGCAAGTTCTCGGGCAATGCCTTTTCGCGCGGCGGCATCAACAGGCTTCATCACGGCACGATACTTATCCGTACCGATGTGGCCGAGCTGCAGCGCTACCTCATTGCCAAGCCTGCCAAGCTGCACAAGCACGGTGTGGCATCGGTGCAATCGCGCATCGTGAACCTTTCCGAACTGGTGGACAGTATCAATGCCGAGGCGTTGAAGCCGTTGCTGGTGGAAGCTTTCGAGCTGGAATACGGCAAGGCAGAGCGGTTGGATTTCGACGCAATAGCCCTCCGGCCAGAAGTGAAAAGACTCCGCGACGAGTTTGCCAGCGACCAGTGGAAGTACGGTCGCTGGAGGACTTTCCGCACGCAGCGCCATGCCCAGTATGATTGGGGAGAGGTGGACTTGGCCGTAACCGTCGACGAGGCAGCGGGAAGAATCGACGAGGTGCTGATTGCATCGGACAGCCTGAATCCCGAAGCCATTGCCTTGGCCGAGCGGATGCTGAAGCATGCCCCACTCGATGTCTGTCCCGATACGTCGGCTTACCCTCACAAGGAGATGTTGGACGATATATTCAAATTGATATATGAAAAAGATTAGTCTGTTTTTGATATTGTTTGCATTGTGGGCGATTCCGGTGCGTGCACAGGAGCCCGACCCGGAGTTGCAGGAGATGCTGGCCGACATTAAGACGGTGATAGACGACTTCGAGGCCATTCTCCCCTATCACGACTCGGCCAACCATTTCTCCATCATGCAGGTGTATTCCAACGACGAGACTCGTTTTTTGCGTGTGACGATGGATTTGGAGGTGGGTCAGTTGACCAAGGATGCCGACTGGTATCTGCACTATATGACCCACAATCCGCTTTGGGACTTGCGCCCGTTGATTAAACATGAATACACGCTGCGGGTGGCTGTGCAGCTGCCGCAAAAGGAAAAGGACAGCAGGGGAGTGGCTGCGTTCTCTTTCGGTCCCGTCGAGCTGGCCGAGGCGCTGATGCCTCCCCTTGATCAGCAGGCCCGTACCTATATCGCCGGACTGGCACGCCATATTGCCAAGACGCTGCCCCACACGATTGGACCCGGGGAGACTATGGTCGCCTGCCGTTACAACGATTCGGCACGGGTGATGACCACAGTCTACCAGTATGGCATGGAGGGATGGCCCGAGGTGCGCAAATACCTCGCCGAGAATATGGACGAGGTGCGCAAGGACCGTGCCATGGATCTTGTGTACGATACGGTCAACCATCTGGCCTTTGTTTCGTACAAGGGAGGGGTGACATTGCGGCACGTCTATCGCAATGAGACCGGGACCGACTCGCTGGTGATGAGCATCCAGCCATGGATGTGGAAGACCGTTTTTGAACGTGGCGCCGCAGGCATCGACGACCCCGTCATCAACCTGCGTATCATCGCCGACGAAGTGCAGAGCACCTGTCCGGCAACCGTGGACACCTACACCACCTTGCTTGACTGCCGGTTCGACACTGCCACCCTGGTGCTGCACTACACCTACAGCACCAAGATGAAAATCGACGAGGGCGGCAAGAAATCCGGTTCCCATGCCTCGAAAAACACCGTCAGCCGACGGTCGCTGGAGGAGGGCATCCGTCAGGCCTACCGCACCGGGCAGGGCCGACGCATGGCCGCACACATCATACAGGCCGGAGCCACCGTGGAGTATGAATACCGCCAGCCGCAGGGCAAACCGGTCACCATACGTGTCACGCCGCAGCAATTGGGCGACATCATTCGTTGACGCATAAAAAAGACAATTCATCATATTAATCATCAAAAACCACAAACACAACATGAAAAGTATAGCAATCCTCACAGGTGGCGGTCCTGCCCCCGGAATGAACACTGTGGTGGCCTCTGTAGCCAAGACCTTTCTGCGCGACGGCTACCGTGTAATCGGTCTGCACGGCGGCTACAGCGCCCTTTTCACCGATAAACCCCGCATGCAGGAACTCGATTTCCTCACGGCCGACGAAATCTTCAACAAGGGTGGCAGCATCCTCAAGATGAGCCGCTTCAAACCTACCGACGAAGACTTCGAGCAGCGTTTCAACCTCGCCTTCTTCAAGGACAACGACGTCAAGCTGCTTGTCACCGTGGGTGGCGACGACACCGCCTCGACGGCAAACCGTATCGCCAAGTTCTTGGAGAGCAAGCATTATCCCATCGCCAACATCCATGTGCCCAAGACCATCGACAACGACCTCCCGCTGCCTAACGGCTCGCCCACCTTCGGCTACAACAGTGCCAAAGCCCAGGGCACAGTCATCTGCACCGCCGTCATGGAAGACGCCCGCACATCGGAGAACTGGTTTGTGGTCTCTGCCATGGGCCGCTCTGCCGGACATCTTGCCCTCGGCATCGCCGGTGCCTGCCATTATCCCATGGTGGTCATCCCCGAATTCTTCAACAAGACAGAGATTACCGTCGACAAGATTATCAACATGGTGGTCAGCTGCATCATCAAGCGTAAGATAATGGGTATCAACTACGGTGCCGCCATGATTTCGGAAGGCGTCTTCCACAGCCTCTCCGACGAGGAGATTAAGAACTCCGGCATCCATTTCAGCTACGACGAACACGGTCACCCCGAACTGGGTAAGGTGTCCAAGGCTCATATCTTCAACGACCTGCTGGAGCGCAAAGTGAAACAGCTCGGTCTGAAGGTGAAGAGCCGTCCCGTCGAGGTGGGCTACGAAATCCGCTGCCATACCCCCATTGCCTTCGACCTCACCTACTGCTCGCTCATGGGCATGGGAGTGCACACCCTCTTCAATCAGGGCTGCACCGGCTGCATGGTCTACACCGACCATCAAGGCAACGTGTCGCCGTTGTATTTGAAGGACCTTCAGGACCCCGTCACCGGCAAGATACCTCCTCGCCAGGTGAATGTGAACACCAACAAGGTTCAGTCCTACATCAACGACATCATGGACTACATCACCCCCGCCGACTACGAAGCTGCCAAGAAGTATGTCCCCAATCCCGAGGAATACGACTTCAAGCGCATCCTCAACTGGAATTAAACCCTTTATAAAAGAAGAAACATGCTGACTGTTGTAAAGAAAATACTTCCCTTGCTGCTTGTTCTCGCCCTGGCAGCCCCAGCCGCCTCGGGCCAGAGCAAGAAACAGCTCGAACGCGACAAAGCCCGTATAGAGAAAGAAATCGAGCGGCTGACCTCCGAACTGGGCAAAGCTCGCAAAGACACCCGCAACCGTACACGGCAGATAAACCTCATCAACCAGCGCATCGACGAGCGCAACAAACTTATCAACAATATCAACAGTCAGATGTCACATCTCGACCGCCAAATCACCCGCACGGAGGACTCCCTGCGGGTGGTCCGCGGCCAGATCGACAGCATGAAGGCCGAATACGCCCTCATTGTCCGCACACTGTATGGCCTTCGTGGCAATGTGAACTCCGCCACGCTCCTGTTCGACAATACCACCTACAATCTCACCTATCTCAAGATGAAGTACTTCAAGGAGTACTCGCGCTATCGTAAACACCAGGCTGCTGCCATCAAGCGGAAAGAGCAGCTTTTCACCAACATCGACCTCGACCTGCAACGCCAACGCAACGAGAAGAGCACACTCCTTGCGCAGGAGCGCAAACAACGGCAGGCCCTCACACGCGAACAGCAGCAACATCAACGGAGCCTGGACAAGAGCCAGCAGAGTGAGCGCACCCTGCAGCAGCAGATAAATAAGAAAGAACAGCAGAAACGCCAGCTCCAGCAGCAGATTCAGCAACTCATCAATGCCGAAGTGGCAAAAAGCTCCTCCACCGGCAGCCCCTCAAAACCGGGGAAGACGGGCAAAACAACCACCGCCACTCCGAGCGACGCCCTCTCTTCCGACTTCGCCCAGAACAAAAGCCGTATGCCGTGGCCAGTCCATTACAAGTCCGTAGCCCGTGAATATGGCCTCTATACCCGTGCTTCGGGCGGGCAAAACCGCAATCTGGGCATAGACCTCAATTGTGCTCCGGGAGCAAATGTGCGGTCAGTGGCCGCCGGTGTGGTGGCTAGGATATTCGAGGCACCTGACGGCAGCAGCGGTATCATCATCAAGCATGGACAGTATCTGACCGTATATGCAGGGTTGGGTACGGTGAGTGTTCGCGCCGGGGCAAAAGTCACTGCCGGGCAGAGCCTGGGCACGGTATACCAGTCGGACGAACCGACCTCCCAGTTCAGTTTCCAGCTATGGTGCGGCAAAGACCCCCTCAACCCCCGCCACTGGCTGAATTAGCGAGGTAGGCTTTTCACTTGTTCCAGTATGCGCTGGGAAGGATTGCCATAGGCGGTATCTCCCCAAAATTTATCTATTAGGCTTATTCTTTCGGCAGAACTGAGCTGATAGTCATGCTGTTCGATGCAGGTTATCAGTTCGGTGAAAGTGTGAACACGTTTTCCCACCACATTCTCGTCGTATGGGTAGAAGAAATCTCTCATCGCCACATACTCTTGATAGTCGTAAATGTATAGGATAACGTCCTTATCGGGCATCAACAGATAGTCATAGATGATAGAAGAATAGTCTGTAATCAAGACATTGGTGTAAGGCAGTATTGGATAGATATCGTCTTTCCCGTCAAAGAAACAGATGTTCGAATAGGTGAAGTCTTTTGATGAGACTGAAACGTTGGCATGGGGCTTGAGAATGAGCAGTTCATTGTGCTTAGCAAGAACTTCATTAAGTGCGTGCAAGTCCATGTTCTCGACAAAGAGTGAGCGTTGTGAGTCGCGCCAAGTAGGCATGTATACCAGCACCTTTTTATATTGCTTCAATCTCTTTATCATTTCTAAAGAAGATGTTGGTTCATATTTTTCTACGAAATGCATTCGTTCTTTATCATCGTCTAAAAGGATGGTGTTCCGAGGGTATCCGGTCATTAGGCATCGGTTTTCCGTTATGTGGAAGGATGTAGAGAAAAAATGGTTTTGGAATGGAGACGAAGAAATTACATAGTTTGGTTTTCGGAATGACTCTGGGTGAAAAAAGACCTCCTTCCAGTCCTTTTTTTGATAGCGCAATGCCAATGGACCCGTGGTGATATTATATTCTATACGCTTTATTCCAACTCCGTGCCATAGATTAATGCAGATGGCACCTCCCGACAAACAAAACATAATGTCTGAAGTATATGCATTAAAAAACCAGTATCTAGAAGTAAGTGCATGCCATATACCTTTGGGAGTGTATGTGCAATAGGCCTTCAGCCCTTTGCTGCGCACTTGCTCTACAGTATGTTTGTCTAGGGAAAGCCAAACGGCATCAATATCCTTATGGTGATGACAAGTATAGATGAACAAATATTTTGCATTGTCATTAAACGAACCCCTGAAACTTCCAAAAGCATATTTTTGGGGATTGCGTACAAACAGAAAAGAGAGAGGATAAACAAGGTAGCAGATTGTATAAACAATAAATCTACCCACTTCTTTACATATTGAAATAAGAAGATTCTTCATGCTGTTAACGTATTAATGTCACAGTTCCAACCCTTTTTTGTATTTCATTTGGATAGTATATACTGTGATAATAGATAAGATAAGTATAAGTTCCAATTGGACATTTTTTGTTGTGGAAAGTGCCATCCCAGGCATCGTCTATATTGTGGCTATGGAATATTTTCTGGCCCCATTTGTTGAAAATAAACATTTCGAAATCATGAATCCCGACACCAATTGCCTTGAACTGGTTGTTGGAAGACATCTCTGGTGTGAATACATTGGGGATCCAAAGAGACTCTTTTGCCTCAGGTGACCGATAGTCAAGAGCAATACTGCTATTGTTGCTGCATTCATTTAAGTTTTTGTAGGAAGCAGTGATGGTATATATTGTTTTTTGTTGTGGACAGACACGTATACTGAGATTGTTCTCCTGTCCTGTTAGGGTTGGATCTGTTGGATCAGAAGTCCAGTTTACAAATGTTGCATCTGTGAGAGCGGTGATTAGGTAGCAGTTGTCATTCTCAAACTCAGAAGTGAGGACAATGGTAGGTGGGTTCAATTGGGTGAGGTGGAGGTAGGCCACATAAGTGGTGTCGGTTCGTCTATATACGAATTCTCCCACCTCACGAGTTTCGCTCGGAGACAAGAAAAAACCGTAGTTATGGTATTCTGTACCAGCACATACGCTGTCGTAAAAATGCTCCCGGATAGTATCATCATATACAATCAGGGTATAGAAAATCACACTGTCGCATCCATCACGCGTAAACAATCCTATTCGGTCGTCATGTACTGAATCGTAGTAAACTCGACCGGCGTATGTCCAGGGAAGCCTGCTGAGACCGATTGTGTCGGAATCGTATACAGTGAACGTGGGAAAGACTCTCACAATAGCGTCATATTCTTTTATTGCACTTACCTCTTGACAGGTTGACTCTTCGGAGAAAACCACTCTCACATGAATCCTCCTTAGTCCTGTATCAGCTGTGTTCAAATGCAGCGTTGTTAGATTGTCGTAGGTTTGACCGTTGACAGTCCATGTGCAGGAATCAATATTGTAGTGGCTTGAAGCGGATAATATACATGGGTATCCCGAGCAGATGTGAACTGTGTCACCTTCTGTATAAGGAGTCCCGTTAACACTGAGAACTGCAGAGGGTACAAAGTTCATACAAGAGCCGACAGAATAACCGTAGCTTTCATGGCTTCCGATACCAAAGGCGTAAGCAAGGAACCCTTTGTTCCCCAAAGTCTTGATTGTGTGCGACCCTTGGTTAAGAGACAACCTTGCCGTCTGGTATTGGCTGTTTCCTGGAACGGTGTGGAATGTCACGGGATTGTTATCGAGGCGGATGTTGCTGCTTTCGGATGCTTCCGTCACAATATTCACATAGTGGGTGTTGGTATAAGTGGTGGAATAGGTGCCGAAAGTAATGTTCTCCACCATCTGTTCTATAGGGTTAATCACCACCATGCTGGGGTCCCCGTCATAATCTCCTGCACTGCCCATAAACAAATACACACAGGCGGGTGTAGAGGTCTCTAAATATGCCGTACTATTTGAACTTGACAAGGTAAAGTCATATATTTGGCCGGCATTCAGTGTTTGAACCCATATCCCGTCCTTATATATTTGGCAGTTATTTTCTAAAGGCATTACTCTTACGTGGTCATCGAACAAAGTTCTTGTTCCAGCCACCACAAACTGCCTCCCCCAATAATTTGTAGGCATGCACTGGTCAAAGATATGGTCGCACGAAGGAGTGCCCATTGAATGCGGTACATAGGCACAAAAATGTCCCGAGTATACTGCAATCTTCTTGCAGTCGTGGGCAGTAATGGTGGTGCCTGTCAAATCAGCGTCGGAAACATTAGTGGCTCCGCGCAGCTGATATGCGTCCCCTTGATTCAAGGTAACCGTATGCGTAGACCCAGACGAAAAGCCGTTCATAGTAGGGGCGGTCAGGTTAATGTCCACCACAGTGCTGTCCTCGGTGGCAACAATCACTATTTCGCTTCTGTAGTCGGTACCAGGTTTAGAAGGGTAGCATTGGACCATGTAGTCCGAGCCCAGCGACTCTGTCGGCAAGGCGTTTGTAATGTCCAGGTTATTATGCCCCAGCATTATTAAATATAAAGATATGGTGTCGGTTGCTGTTACATGCAGAGCTGTAGGGGTTATGCTTCCCGATGCTGATGTGCATCCTGTGTTGAAAGGAATGCTCACGTTGGTCACCATTCCGGGTATGATGTAGAAAGATGAAGACCATCCAGTATTTGGGTTTGTCATAGTGACAGAACATGCCCGTGGTCCAGAAGCGAAAGCGTGTAGCGTGACGCTATATTGTGGTGCATAGTAGTCGTATGTGAAATACAAGTATGACACCCAGAAGTCGGTTCCCATAGTTGTATGCACTTGACCCTTTAAGCCGATACTGATTATTAAGAGCAAAATAAATATAGTCTTTTTTCTCATCATTGTGGGTTTTAGGAGTTCATAACAAATAGCTGCTGTCAGTTCAAGTGCATAAGGGTTATCTTAGGTCGTCGGCGAAGGTTATCTTGCGGTTTTGTTCTTCGCCGGGGACTATGATTATCTTGGTGCCGGGGAGGTAGCGGCGTACCACGCCGCAGTCGTCTGTGGCGTGGAATTGGGGGTCTTGCAGGGCGCATTGGTAAGCGTCGCGTATCAGGGGCAGGCGGAAGGCCTGTGGGGTCTGGGCACGCCACATGGTATGGCGTTCGGGTATGCGGGCAATGAATTTGCTCAGGTTGCGGTCGAAGTCCTGCCGCACTTCCCACACCGTGTCGGTGGAAGGGATTCCCACAGCTACGGCCTCGTGGTGCTTCAGTGCCTCGGTTACCCGAGCTATCACCTCCTGGCTTACCCAGGGGCGGGCGGCATCGTGCAGCAGCAGGTTGGTGTCGTCGGGGTAGTCGAGGTGGGCTGCTATCGCGTTGAGGCTCGACATGTACCGTTCGTCGCCGCCCTGTATGATGCGCTTCACTTTGTGCCATTCGTTGCGTTGTGCCAGCTGGCGTGTGTATACTTCCCAATCGGCATGCACCACGATGGTGATTTCATCCACCGAGGAGGCAGCCTCGAAGGCTTTTACGGTGTGTTCAAGTACCGTCTCGGCCTGCGCCGATTGGTCGCTGGGGTGGATGGGGAGGAACTGCTTGGGTCTGTCGGCACCCATCCGCGACCCTGTCCCGCCTGCCAGTATGACTGCTACGTTTGTCATGATGCAATGGGTGTTAAAGGTCTTGCACCAGCCGGACGGAAAGGCCTTGCGACCGTGGCGCGGGTTTTATCTGTGGCAGATATTGGTCGACGAGCAGGTACAGAGCCTGACTCTCCTGTTTGGGGTGGGGTGTCGAGGTCCAGTAGTGGCAGGCTGCCGCGCTGCCTTGGCTTTGTGTCCCTGCGCGACGGGTCTCGGCGGGGAGGAACACCGCTCCTGCGGCTTCCAGCACTTTCCATCGCTCGGCGTTGTAGGCATTTGTGCCTTCCTCTTTGGGGCCGGTGCACATGTAGATGCCCTTGGGACGCTGCCAGTTGTCGGGCAGCAGTATCAGTCCGTACTGCCCGCACACGTAGGCGAGGGCATATAGCCGTCGGGCATGGGGTCTGCGGCTCAAAAGGTAGGTCCACTCGTCGAGACTCAGCGTGCGCCACTGCCGTCCCTCGCCGGTAGGCAGTCCGCAGAAGAGCCCCCAGTCGACAAAGGCATACTCGTTGTCGCGGTCGGAATAGTTGTTCGGTGTCAAGGCCGTGCCCCAGCCGAAGAGGTCGATCCATCCCCTGTATTTGGGGTACGAATAACTCTCCTGCCAGCCGATGGTCTCGGTCTGGGACGAGGCAAAACGCCACAGGTGTGTCTGCGGCTGGTACTGTAGGTTGCCCGGGGCAAAGCGGACGCGGGTGTCGGCACTTACCGAGAAACAGTGCGTGACGCCCTGTGTGCTGTCGGGCAACGCTGTTTGTGCCGACGAAGTGAGTCCGACGGCCAGCATGATGTATAAGACAAGACGTTTCATAGGCGGTAGGGAATGGGTTATTTGCCGCGGGTGGTGAGGTATTGGGCCGAGCAGAAGAGGACGGCGGCCACCAGAGCGACGATGGCCTGTGTGGCGACGGGTGTAGTCACCAGCACAGCGGGGGCAATCACAAGGGCTTTGAGGGCGTAATAAACTACCTTGCCGCACAGCATGGCAGCGATGATGGCTGCAAAGGAGGCCCAGGGACGTGTGGCGGCAGCGCGCCACAGGCGTTGCAGGAGGGTGTATACACCCACGATGGAGAGCATCTCGGCAGCCATGCAAAGCGCCTTGAGGGGTGCCGGCATGCCCACGGCCAGCATGGAGACGACGGGCAGCAGCACGGCCAGCAGGAAGGCGTTGGTGCGGCTGCGCACGGCCAGCATTCCGGCCAGGAGCACCAGCAGCATGGGATTGAGCATGTAGAGCGGCAGTGCCGTGATGTGCGACAATGTGGGGATGAGACAGGCTGCAGCAAGCAGTGAAGCATCGATGATCGCAGTACGTGCGACAGTGTTTTTTTTGCTGAGGACGGTATTCATGGTTCTCTGTTTTGGGTTTGTTGTTCTTTGTCGGTATGGGGGCTGGAGTGGCGTCGTTGTGGATTTCGTTGTGCCGTCCCCGCTCCCTATGGGTGATTTGTAGATGAGTTATTCGTTTGTTGTTTAATATGTTGTATCGTTGAACGAGGGTGTTGGACCATAGATGTGTCAAAATGCAAAGTTACATTTTTTTTTCGGAGTAACACATTTATTTAAATTGAAAATTGAGAATTGAGAACTTTGAATGCGTTAATTCGTTATTTCGTTAATGCGTGAATCGATTTACACGTTAACACATTCAGATTGTTGTTGATTGTATTTTTTTTCGTATTTTTGCAATTTGGCTTGTGCCGATGTCCGGGATGCGGAGCAGGACAGGCTGAATGTATTAACAATCGGTATATGAAAAAGTTATTGAGAATTGTCGGGATTGTGTTGGCGGCGCTGGCGGCGTTGCTTATCCTGGTGTTTTTGTGCGGGACGCTGTTCGGCGGGTGCGCTGCACGCAATTATGTGAACAATCACGGCGAGGATTTGCTTGGCCGGAAGGTGAATGTTGACGGTGTGGGGGTGAATCTGTTCACCGGCCATGTGAAGGTGAAGGGGCTGACGGTGTATGAAGACGACGGCGAGAGCACCTTTGCGGGATTCGACACCCTCGATGTGGGGGTGAGCCTGCTGCGGATGCTGGGCAAGACGGTGTATGTGCGCCATCTTACCCTTGCGGGACTCGATGTGGAGGTGCTGCACGACGGTAACAGGTTCAATTTTTCCAGCATCATTGAGCATTTCCAGCAGGATTCGACCGAGGCGGAGGAGCCGGAGGACACAGTGCCGAGCAGCTGGGTGGTGAGCCTGCACGATATGCAGATAGTGCGCGGCAAGCTCAACTACACCGATGTTCAGCGGCAGAGCCATTGGGGCATGAACGATTTGAATCTGGCGGTGCCCGACTTCACCATCGGGGGGAGCGAGAACACCGACGCGGGACTGGAGCTGGCCTTCGACGACGGGGGTCGACTGCGTGTGAAGGCGGCAATGAATCCTGCCAACAATTATTTCGACGTGACGCTGGGATTGGAGGGGTTCGCCCTCGACCAGGTGCGTCCCTATGTGGTGAACGTGGCGAATGTGGACCAGTTGCGCGGACATCTCGACCTGGAGGCCCAGGCGATGGGAATACTGGACAGCCTGATGGATATGAACCTGAAAGTGAAGGCCAACCTCAACGACGTGGCGGTGAGCGACAAGGAGCTGGGGACGGTGGCCAAGCTGCACCATCTGGGTGTTGACGCCCAGCAGATAGTGCCTGGCAAGAATGTATACGATATCAACCGCCTAGAAGTCGATGGGTTGAAGATGCGCTATGAGCTGTTTGCCGACAGCACCAATACGCTGTCGCGGCTGTTGGCCACCCAGACGGCAGCCGACACCACTGCCGCCGATCCCTCCACCGACACGGTGCAAGCGGCACAAGCTGCGGCTCCCGCGCCGCTGCGGCTCCGCGTGGGGGTGTTGGATGTGAAAGGGGTGGACTTCACCTTTGTTGACAACACGTTGCCAGACAAGTTCGAGTTCCCCGTTACGGATTTGAACCTGAAGGCCACCAATCTCACGACTGCCGGGAACAACAATGCCCGGATGATGGCCACGCTGCCCAATGGCGGCAAGGCTATGGTGGACTGGGAGGGGAATATTTCGGACTGGAAACTGAACCAGCGCCTGCGTTTGAGCATCAAGAATTTCAGACTGACAGAACTGAGCCCTTACATGGTGGCTTATTTCGGCATGCCGTTCAGCGACGGTGTGTTCAGCTTCACGAGTCTTAACACCATCCGAAACAGTCAGCTGAAAGGCGATAACCGCATCGACATTTTCAAGCCCAATCTGGGCGATAAGCGCGAGGATGTGAAACCTCAGTTGAGCCTGCCTGTGAGGGCGGCACTGTATATCCTGAAAGACAAGGACGAGAAGGTGATGCTGCCTGTGCCGGTGAGCGGCAACATCGACAATCCGAAGTTCAACTACATGAAGTTGGTGTGGAAGACGTTGGGCAACCTGATAGTGAAGGTGGTCACCTCGCCCGCACGGGCGTTGGACAGCATGGCTGTGGACAGTCAGGGGAATATGTTTATCGCCGTCGACCCAAAGGAGCATGATTTCACCTCGGAGCAGTTCTACCAGATAGACAAGGTGGCCAACCTTGCCAAGATGGACGAGAATGTGGTGCTGTCGCTCACGTTGGCCACCCGACCCGGTGCCAGCGACAAGGAGGCCGAGAACCACGATCGCCGCAACAAGATACTGCACCACCACCTGAAAGAGCTTGGTGTGCCAGAAAAACAGTTCACCATCACCGCCGCCGAGCCGGACAAGGGGGTGAAACAGGAAGGATACATTGTAGAAATCAAAAATTGACGATACCCATGAAACCGTTTAGTCTCTTTATTATGGCAATGATGCTGTTTGCTGTTGCCAATGCACAGAAGTTGAGTCCCCGCGAGATGGAGGAGAATGCAAGGCTGTGGGCCTTGCAGATGAAAGCCGAGAAGTCGGCCAAGGTCAGCCGTGTGGCGGTAGAGTGAATGGAGCATATTGCCGTCTTTAATGTCGAAGGAGGCGGTTTTGTGATTGTGGGCGACGACAGCCGTGCACGCAGGGTGCTGGGCTACTCGCCAAAAGGCAGAATTGATTCCGCCATGCTGCCCGATAATGTAAAGTATATGCTGGGCGAGTACCAAAGGGAGATAGCGCAGCTGGACACAATGGACCGCGACTTGGCTGCCTGCGTAGCGTCCCCCGCCCCCAAGGACGGGTTGCCGGACAGTGTGGCCCCGCTGTTGGTGACGGAGTGGAACCAGTACCGCTTTGGCTACAACAGCATGGTGCCTGAGGACAGCACCTATGCCGCCGATACCACTATGGCCCGTTTCGAAGGCCACCCCACGGTGGGGTGTGTGGCCTTGGCCATGGGTCAGATTATGCGTTATTGGCAATACCCTCAGCATGGCTATGGCCGCAATTCCTACACCTACGAGGGGCAGGACACCTGCTGGCGTTACGGCACGGTGAGCGCGGTTTTCGACTCGGCTACATACGACTACTCCTTGATGCCTTTCAAGCTGACCGCCACTAGCAGTGCCGCGGAAGTGGAGGCTGTAGCGAAACTGCTGTTCCATTGCGGAGTGGCGAGCAAGATGCACTATAACTCCGACTGCGATGGCAGCTCGGGTGCCCATGTGCAGACCTGTCTTTTGGGTATGAGGAAATACTTCAGCTACAATATGGAAAGCTATCTGGAGTTCCGCAACAACCATTCAACCGCCCAGTGGGACAACATGGTCAAAACCGACCTTGCTGCCGGCCGGCCAGTATTGTATGCCGGGCAGTCGAACCGCAACGACGACGAGGGCACCGTGGCGGGAGCACACGCCTTTGTGCTCGACGGATATGACACCAACGGTCTCTTCCATGTCAACTGGGGCTGGGGCGGCAACTGCAACGGCTACTTTTCTACCTCGGCCCTGCGGCCATTGACGCAGTACGACTTCACCTCTTTGCAGTATGCCGTCTTCAATCTGCAGCCGGGTTATGCGCATCTGGTGATGGGCAGCGACCTTACGTTGGAGGCTCCCTCGTTCCAGCGTGGCGACAGCATCAGGGGCCAATACAGCATCACCAATGTGGGCGACAGTGTGGGCAGCATGTTTTTCGGGGTGAATATCTATAAACCTGAAGGCGGCTATTACGGTTGTGTCGACGGCCGCCGTGTGACCGTTGCTCCGGGCGACACGGTGTGGTGCCGCTTCGCCTATCCGCTCGATTTGGAAACGGGCACCTACATGGCTTTGATGCAGTACAGCCTCGACTCGTTCTATCCCGGCATCACCGTGGACAGGACATACTATCTGGAGGACTTGGACCATAGCAACGAAGCCGATTTCTTCATCAACGACACCGTTTTCCGCACCCTGACCAACCTGGTGGTGTTTGTCCGTTTCCGTGGCGACAGCGAGATTGGAACAAGCTATATCCAGTTCCGCGATATGTTCTCGATTTCGCCGACAAGTGTCGAGAAATATTTCAATGCCATGTCGTATGGACATCTGCAATTCAAAACCGTCTTTGCCAAACAGCATCGAAGCGGTTACATCACCTCATACATCGACCCCTTCCCGCGGAGCCATTTCCGTCCCTACAGCGATGAGAACCCCGACGGTTATACCGAGCCCTACCCCCAGAGGGGCATCCCGATGCTCGAGGCGCAGCTGATAGCACGCATCGCCCGCTATGTCGACTCCCTCCATCTGGTGGACGAAAGCGAGATGCTGGACGGTGACGGCGACGGCGACATCGACAACCTCTCCATCATCGTGAAAGGCGACGTGGAGGGCTGGAATCAGCTCCTGTGGCCCCACATGGAGTTCTTCCCCCACGACTCGGTGGGCTATCCCGTCACCATCAACGGCAAAAGAGTGAACGCATTCAATTTCGAGTTCGAAGGTTCGGGCGAGCAGTATTTCTCGTCGAAAGTCTTCTGCCACGAGATGTGCCATTCCATTGGCCTTCCCGATTTGTACCATTATAACTATCATCAGGATGTGCTTCCCGTGGCCTACGACCTGATGAGCTCCGGCACCCAGTGCCATCCTTCGGCCATCTACAAGCACAAGATACTCCACCTTACCGGCGAGCCGAAACAGATCACCAGCAACGGCACCTACGTGGTATCCAGCAACGGCAGCTCGGAAGAGAACAACCTGTATTACATCAAGTCGTCCATCGATACGAACCAATGGTACACCATCGAGTACCGTAATTCCCGCGATCCCTTCGAGTCCTCCCTGCCCGGCAGCGGGCTGGTGATAGGTCGCTGGATGGACACTGTGTCGCGCAATATCGTGTGGAGCGGTAACGCCTTCTACGATTTCTCCACCCACCCCAATGCCTACTGGACATTCCGTCCGGGCAGCAGTGTCGACTCGGTGAACGGGATGGTCAACCAGTCCCTCTTCTCCGCTGCGGAAGGCCGCACATCCTTCGGACCCGACACCGACCCGCATCCCTACCTCGCCGACGGCACCCCCGAACGCTCGTTCCGCATCTACAACATCAACGAGCACGGCAACACCTGCTCTTTCTCGGTCGAATTCCTCAACGATGGTGTTGAGGAACCCGTGGCGCAGACCACGGGCAGTTCGCGATTCCTGCTCTATCCCAACCCCGCCACATCGAGTGTCGAGGTGCAGCTGACGCAAGGCATTTCGGATAGGGACAATTGTCAGTTGGCAGTGCTCGATGCCGTGGGACACGAGCTGGTGCGAAACCGTGTGTCTGGTGGCCGGTGCCATATCGGCACACACAAGTTGCCGTCAGGCGTCTATTTCGTCACACTCACCACACCTGCCGGCACCACCACACAAAAACTAATCATTCAATAATATAACGAACATGGGCGTAACTAAATGGATATTCACCGGCTTAGGCTGGGTAACCTTAGGACCTATAGGGGCCTTGCTAGGTTATTTCTTAGGCAGCACGATAGAGGGTCGCACCCAAGGGATTCCGCGGTTCAACAACCGACTTGGCGACAGCAACTACACCATGGGCTCCGACGGCAAGCCCCACAGGCGTTTCCACAACACCGGCACCCAGGACGACATCGACGTTGCCCTGCTGGTTCTGATAGCCTCGGTGATGAAGGCCGACGGCACGGTGCATCGCTCGGAACTCGACTATGTGAAACGCTTCCTGGCCAAGAATTACGGCGAGGAAAAGGGAAAGGTGCTGCTAGGCATGCTCCGCGACCTGGTGAAACCCGAAACCTACATCGACATCGATGCCGTGTGTCTGCAAATCAAGCAGAACACCGACTACACCACGCGCTACCACATGGTCGACTTCCTCTTTGGACTCTCCGTGACCGACAACTCCTACACCACCACCGAGAACACCCTCATGAGGGCCATCAGCTTCCGGCTCGGCATCAATCAGCGCGACTACATCTCCATGTTCACCCGCCACGTCAGCTCCAAAACCCGCAACCGTGGCAGTGCGGACAGCGGGGGATACTCCAGCAGCAGCTACTCAAGCACCTCATCCAGCGCCTACTCCGACCCCTACAAAGTGCTGGGGCTCGACAGCTCCGCCACTGACGAGGAGGTGAAGAAAGCCTATCGCCGTCTGGCCATGAAATACCATCCCGACAAAGTTGAGAACATGGGCGAGGAGGTGAAGAAAAGCGCCGAAGCACAGTTCCGAAAGATAAACGAAGCCTACGAGCAAATCAAAACCGCTCGCGGGATGAAATGACGCGCCGCTCCCGTCGACCGGCACCCGTCGGGTTCAACACCCGGCATCTGCGACAACTCAGTTGCCGAAATTGGCCACACCGCCTCCCTTGGTATTGCCCTTGAGCGATTTATACAGCTCGCTCTGAATCTGAGTGCGGATGTTCATCTGCGCCAGTTTGTTGGGCGTGGCGTTCGGGTATACCCTGTTGGAGAGGAATACATAGATGAGACCGCAGTCCGGGTCCGCCCACACCATTGTACCGGTGAAACCCGTGTGGCCGTAGCTGTTCTGCGAAGCCTCGTCGCAGCAGCTGCCGCCCGTGCTGTGCATCAGCGGCTTGTCGAATCCCAGCCCCCTCCGGCATCCCTGCATCGCGAAATGCCGTTGGTTGAACATCTCTATGGTTTCCTTTTTCAGATAGCGCTTGCCCTTGTACGTGCCGCCGTTCAGCAGCATCTGCAATATCTTGGCCAGGTCGTCCGCTGTGCTGAACAGTCCTGCGTGGCCCGAAACACCGCCCATCGCGTAGGCGTTCTCGTCGTGCACCACGCCGCGCACTAGGCGGTGGCGGTAGTGGTCGTCCCGCTCCGTCGGAGCGATGAGGTTGGTATCAGCCCCGTGCTCGGTGGGGTTGTAGAACGTGTGGGTCAGCTCCATGGGGGCGTAGAAATGACGATGCACGAAGATGTCGAGCCTTTGCCCAGACACCTGCTGCACCAACTGCCCAAGCAGGATGAACCCAAGGTCGCTGTACACATATTCCGTCTTCGGCAGCAGCGGAGTGGCCGTCACCTGTTCTATCACACTGGCCAGCGGGTCGTCCGCCGTCTGAGCCTTCTTCCAGTACGTGTCGAACGCCTTCAGGCGCCCCATGTGGCTCAACGCTTGCAGTATGGTGATCTTCTCCTTGTCAGTGTGCTTCAGGTAGGGGAGGTAGCGGCTCAGCGGGTCGTTCAGCTTCACCTTGCCCGTCTCCACCAGCTTCATCACAGCCAGGGTGGTGGACACCATCTTGGTCACCGACGCGATGTCGTACATCGTGTTCATGGTCACAGGAGCCGCGTTGCTGTCGTAAGTCAGGTGGCCGAACGCCTTGCGGTACAGCAGGCGGCCGTTCTGCATGGCCAGCACCTGGCATCCCGGGTAAGCCCCTTTCTCTATGCCGTCGCGTGCAATGCTGTCGATGCTTGACAGCGTGGCCGTGGCCAGCGCCCGCACAATCGAGTCGCAGCGTAGACTGTCCTCCCTCGTGGGCACATGCCAGCGGTCGGGGTGAAGGTCGGAGCAGCCGTGGTAATACTTGCTCCGCAGCACCCTGCGGCAGCGCACATCGATAAGGTCCTGCAGATCCTTGTCATCCTTCGCCGCCGAGCAGATGGCGTCGATGGCCGCAGGCACATCGGGCGGCAGCAGCAGGATGTCGCTCCCGGCCATCAACGCCGCCAGCGACTCGTTCCCGCCCGTATAGTATTTCGTCACACCCTTCATGTCCAGCCCGTCGGTAATCACCAGCCCCTTGAAGTTAAGTTTCTTCCTCAGCAGGTCGCCGACCACGTGGCTCGACAGCGACGACGGGTGGTTGCTCTCCTCCTCATAGGCGTTCACCTGCAGGTGAGCCGTCATCACCCCCTCCACACCCGCGTCTATCAGCTGGCGGAAAGGGTAGAGGTCCACCGTGTCCATATATTCCCGCGTGTGGTTGATCACCGGCAGGTCGAAATGGCTGTCGGTCTCCGTGTCGCCGTGACCCGGAAAATGCTTGGCCACCGCCATCACCCCCTGGCTCTGCAGCCCCTTCATATATTGAATGCCCAGCGAGGCCACACGCTTCGGGTCGTCGCTGAACGACCGCGGACCGATGACGGGGTTCCGCGGATTGCTGTTGATGTCCACCACCGGGGCGAAATTCACATGTATGCCCATATTGCGGCACTGCAGCCCGATCTCGCGCCCCATGTCGTACAGCAGGGCGTCCATCTCCGGCGGCAGCGTCCCCCACGTCCCATTCTGCGGAAACGAGTAGCAGTCCTTCAGCCGCATCCCCAGTCCCCACTCGGCGTCGATGCACACCAGCAGCGGCACCTGGCTCAACGACTGGAACCGCTTCACAAGAGGCAGCGTCTGCTTAGCCGTCCCCACAAAGAAACACACGCCGCCCACCTCTGTCTCTCTCAGCAGTTGCTCGAAATCGCGCTGCCGTTTGCCCTCCAAGTCCAGGGGCACACGTATCACCATCAGCTGCGCCACCTTCTGCCGCAGCGTCATGTCGCGCATCGTGGCGTCCACCCACGCCGTCGCCATCCGCGGCGTGCCCCGTTTGGCCGAAGCCGCCGCACCCTGTATCGACCGCGACGAACGTTTCATTCCACGCACCTGACCCTCGCACACCATCGTGCCCAGCAGCACTGCAACACACAATATTACAAACTTTTTACTCATGACAGACCGAATAGATATTTTCTGCAAAAATACACAAATTTTTTATTATTGAGAATAAAAGCGTATATTTGCAGAACGATAAAATAATACTATTCATTTAATACATAATTGATATGCAAAGAGATACTGCAATTTTCGACCTCATTCAGAAAGAAAGAGAACGTCAGACCAAAGGCATCGAGCTGATTGCCTCCGAGAATTTCGTGAGCGACCAGGTGATGGAAGCCATGGGCTCCGTCATGACCAACAAATACGCCGAAGGCTATCCTGGCAAACGCTACTACGGCGGCTGCCAGATTGTGGACCAAAGCGAAACCATCGCCATCGAGCGCGCCAAGCAGCTCTACGGTGCCTGCTGGGCCAACGTGCAGCCCCATAGCGGTGCCCAGGCCAACATGGCAGTCTTCCTGGCATGCCTCAACGCCGGCGACACCTTCATGGGCATGGATCTCAACCATGGCGGCCACCTCAGCCACGGCAGTCCCGTCAACTTCTCTGGCATCATGTACAAAGTTGTCGGCTATCAAGTAAAAGAAGAGACCGGCACCGTCGACTACGACGACATGGAGAAGAAGGCCCTCGAGTTCCGTCCCAAGCTCATTATTGGTGGCGGCTCTGCCTACAGCCGCGATTGGGATTGGGAGCGCATGCGCGCCATCGCCGACAAAATCGGCGCCATCCTCATGGGCGACATCAGCCACCCCTCCGGCCTCATCGCCAAAGGCTACCTCAACAACGCCGTCAAGTACTGCCACATCGTCACCACCACCACCCACAAGACCCTCCGCGGACCCCGTGGCGGTATGATTCTCATGGGCCAGGACTTCGACAATCCTTGGGGCAAGACCACTCCCAAAGGCGAAATCAAGAAGATGAGCGCCCTCCTCGACAGCGCCGTGTTCCCCGGCACCCAGGGCGGTCCTCTCGAGCATGTCATCGCTGCCAAGGCCGTCGCCCTCGGCGAGGCCCTCACCGACAGCTACGACCAGTACATCCAGCAAGTGATGAAGAACGCCAAGGTGATGTGTGAAGCCTTCATCAACAAAGGCTACAAAGTCATCAGCGGCGGCACCGACAACCACCTCATGCTCATCGACCTCCGCACCAAGTTCCCCGAACTCACCGGTAAAGAAGCAGAGAACGCACTCGTCGCCGCCGACATCACCGTCAACAAGAACATGGTTCCCTTCGACAGCCGCAGCGCCTTCAAGACCAGCGGTCTCCGTGTCGGAACGCCCGCCATCACCACCCGTGGCCTGAAAGAGAACGATATGCCCGTCATTGTTGACATGATCGACACCGTCCTCTGCAACCCCACCGACGAAGCCGTCCGCGCCAAAATCACCGGCCAGGTCAACGAGATGATGCAGAATCGTCCCCTCTTCGCCTGGTAGGCAAAAACTAATTGAGAATTTAGAATTGAGAATTGAGACCCGCCGAGCGATTAATCTCAATTCTCAATTCTCATTTCTCCCCTCTCAACTCTCAATTCAAAACTCGTGATATGACCAAAGAGTATGAGCAGCGAAAAAGTGACGGCCCCGAACGGATGTGGTACCACATCCTCAACACAGTCGTGAGGCTATGCCTCTTTGTTGTTGCCATACTGTTCCTCCTCATGGTGATATTTCCCAAAGGCCTATGGTTGGAATTGTTCAATTAAAAATGTGTGAATGCGTTAATCCGTTAATTCGTTATTTCGTAAACATCGACTAACACATTAACACAATAACACGTTAACACATTCTCTTAATTCTCAAATCTCAATTCTCAATTCTCATGCATATTCTTCTCACCGGCGGAGCCGGATACATCGGCTCCCACACATTGATCGAACTCTACAAAGCAGGCCACACCGCCGTAGTCGTCGACAACCTCAGCAACTCCAACCCCGAGTCCCTGCGGCGCGTCGCCCAAATCATCGGCGTGGACCTTATACCCTTCCACCAAACCGACATCCGCGACCGCGAAGCGATGGAAGCCGTGTTCGCCAGGCACCACTTCGACGCCTGCATCCACTTCGCCGGACTCAAAGCCGTGGGCGAGAGCGTCGCGAAACCCTGGGAATACTACGAAAACAACATCAGCGGCACACTCGTGCTGGTCGACGTGATGCGCCGCCATGGCTGCAAAAACATCATCTTCTCCTCCAGCGCCACCGTCTACGGCGACCCCGCCGAGATACCCATCACCGAGCAATGCCCCAAAGGGCAATGCACCAACCCATACGGTTGGACAAAGAGTATGCTCGAGCAGGTGCTGACGGACATCCAAAAAGCCGACCCCTCCTGGAACGTCGTCCTGCTGCGCTACTTCAACCCCGTGGGCGCACACCCCAGCGGCCGCATAGGCGAGAATCCCAACGGCATCCCAAACAACCTCATGCCCTACATCACCCAAGTTGCCGTCGGCAAACGCCCCAGTCTCGGCATCTTCGGCAACGACTATCCCACCCCCGACGGCACCGGCGTACGCGACTATATCCATGTCTGCGACCTTGCCGCCGGCCACGTCAGCGCCCTCAAAGCCATCGAGAGTGTCTGCGGCCTCGCCATCTACAACCTCGGCACCGGCCACGGCTACAGCGTCCTCGACATGGTCAACGCCTTCCAGCGTGTAAACGGCGTCAAAATCCCCTATGTCATCCGGCCCCGCCGCCCCGGCGACATCGCCACCTGCTACAGCAACCCCGCCAAGGCCGAACACGAACTCGGATGGAAAGCCAAGTTCGGCATCGACGACATGGTCCGCGACAGCTGGAACTGGCAACGCCTCAACCCCGACGGCTACAATGGGAATTGAGAACTCAGTGAATTGAGAACTGAAATCATTTTCACTTCCAACATTCCACCTTCTTTGACATGAAGACGTACCTTTTTCCGCAGCAAATAAAATATTATTAGCCGCGGATTTCTTTTTTTTGCATGTTATACTCTTGTTGCACAACGCATTATTGTTATTTTCGTATATTGGACTAAAAAAATAATCAAATCTATACAATATTATTTCGTATTTGGCGTTTTGGTGGTGATTAAATATTTAATCCATGGTTTAATCTTTAACACTACAATGTATGGCAAGAAAGAAACAAGAAACCACCAACACCCTCACCAAGGCCGAGGAACAGGTGATGCAGGCGGTGTGGCAAGTGGGCAAAGGTTTTGCGGGCGACATTGCCGCCGCCGTGGAAGAACCCAAGCCCGCCTACCGCACCGTGCTCACCGAAATCCGCATCCTCGAGCAGAAGGGTTTTGTGGCACACAAAGACTTTAACGGCAACAATCAGTATTATCCCCTTGTCAGTCGCGAGGCATACAAGGGACGGATGTTGGGCACGCTGATGAAGAACTACTTTTCCTCATCCTACACCTCGTTAGTATCCTTTTTCCTCGATGGTGGAGAGGTGACTAATGAGGAACTGGAGGTACTGAGCCGCATCATCGAAGAAAAACGCAAAGGTAAGGAGGACCAACAATGAAATATCTTCTCCTTGCCACCATTGGCACTGTGCTTTTCTTCGGCTCGTACTGGCTGCTCATGCGGCGTGAAACCCGTTTCACCATGGTGCGCTACTATCTGTTGGGCACACTCCTGCTGTCGCTGCTGCTACCCCTTATCCATCTGCCGCTTATACGTCAGGCAAACTATGACGGCAACGATGCCGAAGAGATGGCGCAGATGGCCTACAGCACTACACCTGACGGCATGGCTATGACTTATACTAGTACTAAAGGTGGCGTATCTGAAATCAAGCTTACTCAGGATAATAACGGAATGAGACGAATCAGCCTGTCCGAAGGAGGGACCACCCCGACCATCCTTGATAAAGTGGTGGACATTCTGCCCATCATTTATTGGATAGGTGTTGCCATCACGATGACACTCTTGACCTTAAGACTGGCACGACTACAATGCCGCCTTCGCCGACTACCATACAAGATGCAGGAAGGTGTCAAGGTCAGCGTACTGAATGATGACACTCCTGCCTACTCCTTTGGCAAACATATCGTCTTAGGTCGCAACGGCTTCAACCCGACTGAGATGCAGCAACTCATCGGACACGAAATGGTACATGTGCGCCAACGTCACACGCTTGACCTCTTGTTGTGCGAAGTAGTTAAAGTAATACTTTGGTTCAACCCATTTGTTTATCTCTGCCAGCGTGAATTGAAGCGTGTGCATGAATACCTAGCCGACAATGCAATGCTGGCAACCGACAACGGAGCAGCCTATGCCGAGTTGTTCTACCATCAGGTGAGCGGCAAACCGTATAGCGCCATAGGCAACACTTTCGATTACACGTTGGTGAAGAAACGCATCGCCATGATGGCACGGCGCCGCTCCCGCCACGGAGGGCTTCTGCCACTCGTCGTGCTACCCATCGCGTTCATGGTGCTGCTGGTCGGATGTGTCTCACGCCAAACGCTGAAAGGCTTCTACGAAGTAAGTTCCATCGAACTCAAGTCGGACAACCCTGCTGAACCCACCCTCCAATGCAATAAGTTCATGGGACTTGAAAGCCGTCTGTTTTGCTTCCACCGCGACGGACGGCTGCACATCCTTTCCCGCGACACAGCAGGAAACGCGCAACTCTTTTCCTACACAATTGACGACGACGGACTCCATCTCTTTGACAGCACAGGCAATCCATGGCTCGACATGAAGCTCGAAACCCTCCACTGCGACGGCGACAGCATCAAGCTACGCTTTGTCAACGCCGACCCGATTGAGGGGATAGTCAAGGCACTCAAAGGCCTGCCCATGTACCGCTACCGCATTGACACCGTTATGGTTTCCAACACAAAAAAGGTGGGTGACGAGATAATTGAGTTTAACATAC
>JAEEGI010006099.1_pt1 | contig 27341 bp, 25 predicted proteins | sample 8958751 | NCBI WGS metagenome assembly JAEEGI01 (sample SAMN16246545, study PRJNA631951) | gut metagenome | biome: gut microbiome; feature: rumen; material: KS-attached | host: Bos | place: Iran: Karaj | collected 2018-10 | reverse complement strand
GAGCAAAAGGCCGAAGACCTGACGCGTACCGAAGAAGAAGTGCTCACTTGCCAGGAAGAAATGCGTAAAATTGCCGCAGAACGCAATGCGCTTTTGTCCAAAAGCTTGCAGACTTCTATCGAGGCGGGGCTTATCGCGCTTGAAGACGGCAAAATCCAGATTCAGGCGAGTTTCTTGTTCCCGATAAACGGCGCCAATCTCACCAAGGAAGGTGAGGGCGTGATTCGCGGCATCAGCAAGGGGCTTTTGGAAGCTCTGGATACTACAGACGTGATCATGGTGAGCGGTTTTACGGATGACATTCCGTTTAGCGGTTCTACCACATACACGAACTGGAATCTTTCTACCGAACGCGCCGTGAACGTGGTCAAGATGCTTGTGAAAATGGGATTCCCGCCCGACAGGCTCTTTGCCGCAGGATTTGGCGAGCATCGCCCGAAGTACCCCAACGACAGCGAAGAACATCGCCGCTTGAACCGTCGCGTGGAAATCGGCGTAACGCCGCTACAGTCGAACAATATGGAAAACGGGCCGGTAAAAAAAGAATCGGCAAAAGTTGAGGGAAATCGCTAATGGAAGAGCTTTCCCAGAAACTGTCCGAAATCAAGGCTAGCATCGATGCCATTCGCAAGAGTGGCAAGCTTTCGCATTGGCGGATGGTTTATGCGGACACCCTTTACACGCGTGCCCAGGAATATGTCGCGGTTGACCGTTTCCCCGAAGCGGATTTAGTTGCGCAGAAGTTGGACCGCTGGGTTGTCGCACACAAACCCGCAACCGTGACGAATGCAGTCGATGCGCGCCCGCCGATGATGTTTTGGAATGAAGATTTGCTGAACAACATTGTGGGGCGAATCCGTTCGACGCTTGAAACCAAAAAGATGCTTGTGCCATCGACAGAACGCGATTCCATTAACCGTCGTTTGAACCATGTGGAAGAATGGATTCAAAAAGGCGAATTTCTCGTCGCTCACGATGAACTCCTGGCGCTCCGCAGTGGCTTGATTGCGCGACTCCGCCGTAGTTACCGCGCCCGCATTGTCGCTTCGTCCGCTTATGGCGGAAGTTATGTGCAGCCGGCAGGTTCCGTGGTCGGACTTTACAATTCGCTCCACACGCTCGAAGAAACGTTCCACATCGTCGGCGAACACGACCCGATTTGGATTGAAGACTTCCTCGAAATTTACAACGATTTGTTCAGAATTGTCGAGCGACTTGTTCCGCAAGACAAGAAGTAAACCCTACATCGTCATGCAGAGCGCAGCGATGCATCCAGTTTCGTTTGACCGTCATTCTGAGGCGAAGCCGAAGGATCCAGTTACTTCTTGAATTTCTTCAGAATCGCGGCGGCCTTCGTGAACAGCAGCTTCAAGTGAAAAGTTTAAGGGGACTTTTTTTCCCGCTATCCCCATTCTTCTTTTGAGGCAATACTTTAGATTACATTACAAGAAAAGACTCCATAGGGAGTCTTTTCTTGTATATTTTTTCATCATCTAATATTTAGAGAAAAATAAACTATATTAAATTTTGTAAGTTTTTTGAGGTTATCCGTGAAATTATGGTTGTTGATGCCGTTCATCTTAGGGCTTATTGGATGTGATGCCCTCGTTCCTCCTGCTGGTGCAGATGATGGTAGTGGTCGTTGCAATAGCGTTTCAAAGAAACATCCCGATAATATGACCTTTAGCATATCTTTAGATTGTCCTTTTGAGAAACCTTGTGAAACAAAGGTGTCTTTTCATCTTATTTATTCATTTGATTCTTTGAGTACGACTTGTCTTCGTGTTCATGAATTGCGGTATGTGGCTGGTTCAGAGTCGAAGAAAATTCGTTCCAATGTGACGTTCCCTGTGATGATGTCGCCGGATGAACATATCCAATTTTCTCTTATAGATGAGGATAATGTTGAAAAGAAATACGATGTTGATCTTTCTGGGATAATACATTCATTTACAGTTCGGGGAGATTCCGTGGAAGTTACGAAATTTGACGGTATGGAAAGCTTGCATATTTATAAATATCGTGGCAAGCGTAAAAGTGGAGCGCATGATATTATCGATTTGTATCCAGATTCTTTGAAAAGCGGTAAATATGTATTTTATCAGGACAGCTTGTATATGGATGAAATTAGCTTTAATTGTGGCTTAGGGTCGCAGGGATCTTTTGCAACGGATAGCGTATTTGTATATGGGACTCTCTATTGGAGATGATTCCATCTTAAATTTCAATGGTGAGTCTTCTGTGGTGAGCGTCGGTCAGAAAATTTGGGGCGTGACTGTAGTCGCTATTAAGAACGACCGTGTAATCTTGAAAGACGATATTGGCAAGTTCGAATTGAAGAATTAAAGAAGGCGAGCCGCGCTCGCCTTTCCCTACATCGTCATGCAGAGCGCAGCAATGCATCTAGTTAATTCTTGAGTGACCTTTGACTGGATCCTTCAGCCCTTCGGGCTTCAGGATGACGTAAGCGAGTTGCAATGTCACCCCGGCCTCTGTGCCGGGGTCACCTTACACTGTTCCTCTTATTTCTTGAGCTTCTTGAGTATTGCTGCAGCTTTCGTGAATTGCTGCTTCACGGACTTCGGGCCCGTACCGCCTTCGATGTTGCGCTTGCTGATACTGTATTCGAACGTAAGCGTCTTCTTCATCTTGGCGACGTCCGGGACGCCTGCGGCGGCCCAAGCCTCGTCGGAAAGTTCCGTGAACTGCTTGCCGGCACGTGCAGCATCGCCGACGAGGCTTCCCACCACGTGGTGGGCGTCGCGGAACGGAACGCCTGCTTCTACGAGCAAGTCGGCAAGGTCTGTGGCGAGGAGTGCCGGGAGCATCTTGGCGTGCATCGTTTCGAAGTTGAAACGAGCTGTTTCCAAAGCTTCCTTCATCACGCGGAGAATTACCTTCACGTTGTGGACGCTGTCAAAGACCGGTTCCTTGTCTTCTTGCAAGTCGCGGCTGTAGCTGAGCGGAGCGCCCTTCACGAGCGTATAAAGCGAAGTGAAATTCCCAAGCATGCGGCCAGACTTTCCGCGGATAAGTTCCATGGAGTCCGGATTTTTCTTCTGCGGCATCATCGAAGAACCGCTGGAGAATGCATCGTGCAATGTGAGGAATCCAAATTCGCAGGAACTCCAGTTCACAAAGTCTTCGGCATAGCGGCTCATTGTATTCGCGATGATGGCGAGGTCAGCTTCGAATTCGAGCATCATGTCGCGATGGCTCACGGCGTCGATGCTGTTCGGGCTCACGTCCTTAAAGCCAAGGGCTTCGGCCACGAGAGCGCGGTGGTAGGGGAATGCAGAACCGGCCATAGCGCCACTGCCGAGCGGGAGCTGGCTATGCAATTCCAAGAAGTTGTCGAGGCGTTTCACGTCACGGCTCACGGCAAAGAACATGCTCATGAGGTAATGGCTAAAGTAAATTGGCTGAGCCTGCTGCAAGTGTGTATAACCCGGCATCATCTTGCCAAAATACTTCTTGGCAAGGTCCAACACAGTTTCCATAAGTTCCACTTCGAGGGAGCGGATTTCAGCGGCGCGGTGACGCATGTAAAGCTTGAAGTCCGTGCAGACCTGGTCATTGCGGCTACGTCCCGTGTGGATCTTCTTGCCGAGTGCGCCGATGCGTTCGGTGAGCACGCGTTCTACAGCCATGTGGATGTCTTCGTCGCTATCGCACCAGAGGTTCTTGCCGGCGTGGTAGTCGTCGAGGATGCTCTTGAGGCCATCGCAAATCTTCTTGTAGTCGGCTTTAGAAAGAACGCCCGATTCCACGAGACCCTTGCCGTGCCCGATGCTTCCTTCGATATCTTCTTCGATGAGTTCTGCATCAAACTGCAAGCTGAAACTTAAATCGACCATGCTCTGGGCCATGCCACTTGCAAAGCGGCCCGTCCACATGTTGGTCTGGGTATCTTTCTTTTTAGCCATTGTAAACCTCAAATAAAAAAGCCGTGAAATCGGCTGTGATTTCTCGGCAAAAGATAAAAATTTTTAGAGTATTTTGTTAGTCCCAGACACTCTTTTTAACGGGGGTCGGTTCATCGCCTGTTTCTACATCTGTTCCTGCGGTTGCGCCGTCTCTAACTGCTTGCGGGGCTGATTCATCGATGCTTTCTTCGACAGACTGGGCCTTCTTCTTTGATTTCGTGGAGACATTGTACGGGCGGTCCCAAACGCTGACTGTATTTTTGGAGCCATTGTCGACATCTTTTATGATATACGGGTCAATGGGAATTTCGATTTCGTCGGGGTAGGCCTTGTAAAGCCAAATGGACAACGCGTAGGTGACCGGGATGAACAATATGCTCAACATTGTAATTTCGCGATGGATATTGGTGGAGCCGACTACTTGTCCATCCAGCTGTGCTTCTAGAATACCTCCAGCTCTCGTTCCGCGAGTTTGGAAAGAGCAGTCGTCATCCGAACCCATTTTGCAGACATGGTAACCGTTAAGGTATATGTCGTACGGCTTGGATGCGTAATGGCTGGCCGTCAAACTCGTGCGCCCTGAAAAACACCCGGTCATGCAGAATGACACGGATGCAATCAGTAAAATGGAGGTTACTTTACGAATCATTTTAGAATCCGACAGCGAGGCCGAGGCCGAACTTGAAGCCGTTCATGTAATGCTTGTCCAGCTTGACAGATGTAGTTCCGTTTTTATCCGTGACTTCCTTGACGAACGGAGTTTCGAAGAAGTCGATAAAGTAGGTCGCTTGCATGACGAACATGACTCGGCTTGCACGGTTGAACAGAACACCGCCACCAAGATCTAGAGAAAGACCACTAGTCTCTTTTTCTTCATAGTCATATCGCGTTGGAATATAGCTGTTGCGCCAGCTATAGGCGAGACCGCCTCCGGCGTACGGCGTGATGTTTGTCGTCATGAACGGATAGTACACGGAAAGTGAAAGGTCGAAAAGCGAAGTCTTGTTTCTATTTTCGCTCAAGTTGCTGCCGCTCCATTCAAAGCCGAACAGAAGTTCTCTTGCATCATACAGTACGAACATTCCAAGACCTGCGTCCATTTTGGCTTCGGACGGGTTGAGCGGCAAGGAACCCATAATTTTTCCGCCCCAGTAAGAGGATACGCCCTTCTTTTTGGGTCTCCTCGTTTCTTGATCGGTGACGCTGAAAATGTCGGAATCATCGGTCGCTTTGTTCTTTGAACCGATATTGCGGGCGACGCGCTGGATAATCGGGTCGAAATCGTCCGGATTTTTGGCTTTGAGGCGGTCGCTCCAGACAGGGACTTCATTGTTGATGTCATAGAGCTTGAAAGACATGATGACGTTTTCGCCGAGGCGGGTGAATTCGGCGGTGATGAACTTGGTGCAGTTCTTTTGGATGGCCATCTTGTTAGCTGTTTCGCGATCACCTGCTTTGACGGAGTCTTCTTCGCTGTAGTTGACGAGTACGTAACGCCCGTTATCTTCGATATAGGCGTTCATGAGTTTTTCGGCGGCAATGCCGTAGTCTTCGTTTAGGCCGACTATACTGAATGGGGACAAATAAACACGCTCGCTTGCATAAAGGAATGCGGCGAGAGTGAGAGTCGTTGCTAAAAGTTTCTTGATGCAGTTCATCTTGAATAACCTTTTGTTTGTCTTTTTTTAGTAAAAAAGAATTTTTTCTTCAGTATGAATTTAGTAAAAGGAGGGTAAAATGAAAAGCATTTTATGACTTAAGGGAAAAAAACGTCGATAAACGGAATGAAATTCATGCCGATATGCTTATTAGGCTGATGGAACGCGCTAATTTTGCAGTTCTTTTTCAAGAATTTCCTTCATTTTGTGGGTCAATTTGATGGCGCTCTTGGTCATGGGTATGTCTTCGTATTCTTTGACCGGAATCGGTTCGAGAACTTTCAAATTGTACCGGTAAATGTCTGTCGGGTGGAATTGCAATAATTTGTCGTGCTTGCGGAGCCCGATTTTTTCGTTGCCGCCAAAGAATATGGGAACAACATCGTTTTTAGAATAAAGAGCGAAACGTGCGGCCCCTTTTTTGAATTCCCACGGTTCGCCGGGCTTGGAACGAGTGCCTTCGGGGAAGATGATGAGGTTGTTGCCCTCTTCCATGGATTTCTTTGCTTGTTCAAGCTGTTCGTCAAACGGGATGTTATTTGGAATGTAGAGGTTCTTTATAATAAGGGAAATAAATTTGTTTTGGATGAGTTCGCCTTTCACGATGCAATCGGCGTTTGGAATAAGCGAAAATAGGATTACGACATCGAACAGGGACGGATGATTGGCGATGACAACTTTGGAGCGGAGGCTTACTAGGGCTTCTTTATTTTCGACTGTAAGGCGTATCCCACCTAGAATTGTTGCGATTTTGACGAAAAAATTAAAGTAACGATGGTTGAATTTACGCACCATTTTCTTGAATTTCGTTTCGGAAAATCCAGATAGACAGTGCATAATCGGAAATAGCAAAATGGCAAGAATCAAGCTACAAATGCCGAAAAACGCAAAGCAAAAAAGCTTTACGAAAATACGTCGTATGTAGCGGATTTTTGCCATGCGTCAAGACCTTAGCGAATCGATGGCGCAGAGGAAGGCTATTGCCTGTTCTGCAGCCGTGTCAAAGTTGTTCCGTAGCATTTTGAGGAGCGAAAGCTGGTTGGCGACATCGACATTTTTTAGAGCTGGGTCGGCTTTCGATTCGTCTTTCGTAAGCCGGAGTGCGACGGCGCAGACGGCATTCGGGTAAGGGACGCCTGCTACCGGGGCGTACGTTTCGGGGATGAGTTCGTCTGCAAAGATAAATGTGCGCGAGTCGGTTTCTTCGATGTCGAGGGCCGCAAGGCAGTCCGTGAGTCCTGTTGCGAAAGCGTCTTTCCCGGAGAATACGGCGGAATAGCCTGCGGTGTTCGATTCGAGAATGGTGGCGTTTGCGACGGAGGCGTTAAAAACGGAAAGGCTGAAATGCGCCGGGGAGACCATTCCGGTATCGATAAGCGTTTCCGAAATTTTCAGTTGTTGAGTAATTTCGCCAAACTGCGAAGCGAATGTCACCTTGCAGGGCGGGAGCTTGTTGCCGTTTTTGTCGCGAAAAATCTGGTCGCTTACGAGAACCACCATGCGCGATACGTAACTCAGGCGGCGACGCGTCAGCATGGGGACGAACGAAACGTCCGGTTTGGGGTGCGCTTCTGTCGGAATAAAGCTAGCCAATCTTTCGATGAATACTTTTTGCATGTTACTTTGGCTGGACTTTTACTTTTTACGGAACCTGAGGAGGGAATAGGCGTTCGGCCCTATGTTGTGGTGCGCTTCTTTCAGTTCGAATCCTGCGGTTTCAATGGCCTTTTTGAGTTCTTCGTAGCGGTACATTTTGCTGTTGCCGTTGGCGATGCAGGTGAAGTAGAGCGATGTCGCCTGGAGCGAGTAGGCTGCGGCTTCGAAGCGCTGCTTGTCCCAAAGCGGTTCGAGTACATAGACGTCTGTTTCTGGAGTCGCGGCCTTGTGAATCTTTGTCAAAATTTTTGTGATTTGCTTGAGCGAAAAACAGTCCAGGAATTGGCTCATCCAGACGGCGTTTGCACCTTGCGGGAATTCTGTCGTATCGTCCAGAACGTTGCAGGGAATGGTGTTGATGCGGTCGGCGAAGCCTGCATCGGCGGCGTTCTTTTCGGCGACTGCGGTTTGCCCCGGAAGGTCGATGATGGATACCTGCACGTTCTTGTTGTACTTGCAGCAGGCGATGGCCCACTTGGCCGTGTTTCCGCCAATGTCGAAAAGCTTCGGGTCTTTCAGTTCTGCAAGCTTTTCGAACACAATCGGGAGTGCTTCGGGAAACGCCAAGTCGGAGTAAAAGTGGTCAAAGCCGAACCAACTTTTTTTCTGCTGCTCCGTGAGCTTTGAAAGTCCTTCATAGACCGTTTTCCATGGCCCCAAGTGGGGGAGCCCTGCCGGTTTGCCTTCGCGGATGGACTGTTCGAGGTTTTCGGCCCCGCGGTAGCAGATGTCTTGCGCAAAGTCCATGTTCACTTGCGTCATTTCGTCTTTCATAAGGAAAAATCCGATTTTTCCGAGCGTGAGACGCAAGTCATCTTCGCCTGAATCCTTGTGGATTTTGATGGCTCCCATGCCGAGTCCCATTTCTACGAGGACGCCTATTCCGTAAAGTGAAATGTTGAGCTTTTGGGAAAGTTCCGAAATGGTGATGCCCTGTTTGCGGGCGTTGCTAATCTCGTCTAAAATCCCCATGTCCCGTAATGCGCGTGCCGCTTGGAAACTGAGTGGGGCAAAAGCGATTTTTTGGGCTTCGAACTTTGCGTTTACGGCGTCGATGGAGTCGTTTTTATAAAAATCGAACATGTTTTCTCTATAGCGAAATCTTGAAAAATAAGGTTCCATTAATATAAAATTATTTTTCTATATTGCCTATCCAAGAAAATGTAAACCTTGCTTGAGGTCACAAGAACGTTATGTCTGATTTGAACACCCGTATTAAGGAAGTCATCATAGAATCCCTTGAACTGGAAGATATTACCCCTGCCGATATTGTGGATTCGGCGCCGATTTTCGGAAAAAACGCTGCTGGCGAAGGGCTCGGTCTTGATTCTATTGACGCTTTGGAATTGGGTATTGCCGTTAAAGAAAATTTCGGTGTCACGTTCTCTACCGTTAAGGAAGAAACCAAGAAGCATTTTGCATCGGTCGATGCGCTTGCAGCCTACATTTCTGCGAATACAAAAGGTTAGTTCATGGATAAAAACGCCATTTTCGAAAAAATCAAGGCTGCCCTTATTGAAGATTTCGATTTGGAAGAATCAAGGATTGTCCTCGATGCCCGTCTTTACGAAGACTTGGAACTCGATAGCATCGATGCTGTTGATTTGATTGTCAAGTTGAAGTCGTTCCTTCCGAGAAATATCGATCCGGAATCGTTCAAAAAAATGCGCACTCTACAGAACGTGGTCGATGGTATCTATAATCTTGTTCAAAATTCGGAAGTCAGATAATGAAACCCGCAGCGGGAAAGATTTTCTTTACCGCAATTTCTGTTCTGTATCCCCTTATTGTCTATTGCGGGCTTGAATATTGGGGGCTTTCGCCACGGCGCCTGAGCATTGTGCTTTTGGCGCTTGCTTTTTATCATTTTTTGAACTTTACGCATGGCAAGTCTCACATGGATTGTGGACGGGCTGCTGTTTTTGTGGCGCTTGTTTTGATTTGCGCGTTTTTGGCTTTTTTTGCGGATAATATTTTATTTGTAAAACTATATCCGGTATTGGTGAGCCTGAGCTTGCTTGCCTTTTTTGGGGTTACGCTTTTTCATGGCGAAAGTTTTGCGTTTCGCATGGCGAGCCTTGCCGACAAGTCGCTGATGGTTTCGCCTTCGATAAATGCGGTGCGCCGTTACTGCCGGAAGGTGACGATTGCCTGGTGCATTTTCTTTTCGGTGAATGCTTTTATTGCTTTGCTGACTGTTTTTGTGGAATCCGATAAAATCTGGTCGCTTTACAATGGACTTATTTCTTACATTTTAATCGGTATAATTTTCATTGTGGAATATTTGGTTCGAAAAATGGTGCAGAGTAAAATGCAGTCGTATGTTCCTGTATGTGACTTGGAACTTGATTCGCGGCCTAAAGGCTCACTTGTAAGCTTTGATGCTTATGATGATAACGGGGCGGGGAATGCTGCCGGTAAAGTCTCGGGAATTAAAACGTGGGATGACTTTGTAAATGATGTTTCCAAGGTGCGCTATTATTTGGAAGCACGTGAAAATACGCCGTGGATTCTGCATTGCGAAGATTCGTATTACTTTACGGTGGCACTTTTGGCCATGCTGCAAAGCGGGCGCAAGGCGCTGGTGACGGCGAACCGCCAGGAAGCTTTTATCAAGGAAATCAAGAAACCGGAATACGGCTTTTTGACGGATGAGCCTTTTGTCTGCGATGCGGGCGAGTGCTCTGCAACGATGATTCAAGATGTGCTTGCTGGCGAAGCTTCTGCTGTTGAAAATGCTCGCGAAATCAAGTTCGGCAAGTTCGACAAGTCCAAGGCCGAGATGGTGATGTACACGTCGGGCACGACAGGTGAACCGAAGGCGGTCTATAAGTTGTTCCTGCAATTCGAAAATGAACTTTTCGAGTTGGTGAAAGTTTTTGGAAACGATTGGGTGAACCGCAAAGTTTATAGCACGGTGAACCACCACCATATTTACGGATTGTTGTTTACGGCGCTCTTGCCGATTGCGACGGGGTTGCCGTTCCGCAGGCATCGCATTGATTTCCCTACGGAACTTGCAAACATCGCCGGTGACGCTGCCGTGATTGCTTCGAGTCCTGCGTTTTTGAAGCGCTTGTCTGCAGAAACGGATAAGGCGATTGCTTTTAAGTGCCCGCCAATCATTTATTCGTCCGGAGGCCCGTTGCCTGAAGATGTGGCGCGTAAGGCCTGTGAACTCACCGGTTTTTGGACGATGGAAATTTATGGCAGTACCGAAACGGGAGGCATTGCGTATAGGCAATCCAAGAATGGTCCGGTGTGGAAACCGTTTGAAGTTTGCAAGATGAGCGTAGCCGAAAACGGTTGCCTGAATATAAAGTCAAGCTATATTCTGGAAGCGGACGGCTTTACTACAGGCGATTTGGTGGATCTGTACGATGACGGTCGCTTTTTGCTCAAGGGTCGCTCCGATTCCATCGTGAAAATCGAGGAAAAGCGAATCTCGCTCCCCGAAGTGGAAAATCGCTTGAAGCAGACTGGCCTAGTGCAAGATGTACGCGTGGTCCCGATGGTGGGCAAACGCCAGTACTTGGCGGCGGCGATTGTGCTGAACGAGGCTGGTCGTGAAAAATTTGCGGGAGCATCAAAGCTTACCATCAACAATTATTTCCATGATTATCTGTTGAAGTTTATCGAAAATACGGTTTCACCGAAAAAATGGCGCTATCTTGAAGAACTCCCGCAGAATACGGAAGGCAAAATCCGCATGCGCGATATTCAATCGCTGTTTGGACTTGCGGAAAGCCCTAATTTCAAAATTTTAAAGTTCCGTCGCGAACCGGGTGTACTTACTGCAAAACTTATGTTCCCGGCAACAAGCGATTATTACGACGGGCATTTTCCGGAATTCAAACTGTTGCCTGCTGTGGTGCAGGTGGATATGGTGCTTCGCCTTGCGCGGAATTTCTTGGATGTACCCAAGGAACTTTCCAAGATGAACCGCACGCGTTTTGTGAGCCCGATTTTGCCTGATGTCCCTGTAGTGGTGAAAATCACGTACGATGCGGATGCGGGCAAGGTGACATTTGCATTTACAAGTGTTGATGGCGAAACTTCGTACTCTAACGGTTCGCTTATCATGAATACGGCAGAAGATTCTGCGGATGAGGTCGCAAATCGTGGATAGCGCTGGTGTAAAAATTTGCGCCATTGTGCCGGTTTATCGCCATGAAAAAACATCGCGCCGTGTCGTGGAATCGCTTGTGAATTTGAATGTTCCCGTGATTCTCATTGATGATGGAAACGCTCCTGAAGGGCGTGAAATTCTCGTGCAGATTGCAAAAGATTTTGCGGATGTCGAACTCGTTACGCATAAATGCAACCGAGGTAAGGGTGCTGCGATGCGTTCTGGCATGGAGGCGGCCGTTGCGGCAGGCTTTACGCATGCCTTGCAAGTCGATGCTGACGGACAGCACGATATGGAGGCTATTCCGTTCTTTATAAACGAAGTTAGGGAGCATCCCGATGATTTTATTTGCGGATATCCGGAATACGATGAATCTGTGCCCAAAGCGCGTGAACAGGGGCGCAAGATTACGAATTTCTGGGTGGCCATCGAAACGCTTTCGCTCAAGATTCCCGATGCCATGTGCGGTTTTCGCATTTATCCGCTGGCTTCGTCTTGGCCGGTGATGAAATGTTTGCGCAACAACCGCATGGGAGTCGATATTGAAAGTATTGTAAGGCTCGCGTGGGCGGGCTTGCAAATGCGATTTTTCCCGATAAAAGTACGTTATCCCGAAGACGGTGTTTCGAACTTTAGAATGTTTCACGATAATGTCGTGATTTCGATGACGCATACGATGCTTTGTTTTGGCATGTTGATTAGGCTTCCGTTGATTTTGACTCGTCGCTTGTTTAAAAAGAAATAGATATGAATGAGCATTGGTCTGAAATTGAAGAAGTCGGCGGGAGCACATGGCATTTTCGTTTTATGCTCTGGGTGGTGTGTCATTTACCGCTTTTCTTGGTGGAGTTCTGCACCGCTGTTGTCTGCTTCTTTTTTTGGCTGGGGGCAGCTCCGGTCCGTGCCCGCTCGAAAATTTATTTGAAGCATTTGCGAAATGCGGGGGTACGTGTTGGCGTTTTTGGAACATACAAGCACATCCTTTCGTTTGCGCTTTCCATGATGGAGAAATTGCTGGGTTGGAAGGGCGCGATAAAGCTGAACCGCATTGAATCGCAAAACGATGATTTGCAAATGTTGGTGAACCAGCTGAATCAAGGGCGAGGCGCGTTTTTGCTGTGCTCGCATTTGGGAAATATGGAGATGTTGCGCTCGCTGACGGAATATGGCGAGTTTCATACGGACAAGCGATTCCTGGTTTATCCTGTTATAGATCTTTCGGGCTCGAAAAAATTTAACGCCCTCCTTCGTGAATTAAATCCCGATTTGATGGAAACTGTGATTGACGCCAATTCGATAGACGTCGATTCTGCCATTTGGATGAAGGATAAAATTGCGGAAGGTAATCTCGTCGTGATTGCGGGTGACCGCACTTCGGAAAATACGAGAAACCGCGTGATGGAAACGACATTTTTGGGTGAAACGGCTAGTTTCCCGGAAGGTGCTTTTACGCTGGCGGGTGTTTTGAATGCTCCTGTTTATTTTGTTTTTGCAATTCGTAAACACGATTTTAATATCCGTTCGTCTTACGAAATGCACGTGGTTCGAGCCAAGACGTCTTTGGAATGCCTTCGCAAGGAAAGGCCGGCACGCTTAAAGGAACTTTTGCGGGAATATACTGAAATTTTGGAATCGCTTTGCAAAAAGTATCCGTATCAGTGGTATAATTTTTACAATTTTTGGGATGGGGTCCCAAAATAGGTGGAGAACGTTTTGATGAAAACTGTTGTAATTGGAAATGGAAAACTCACAATCGAGGATGTTGTCGCGATTGCAAAAAAGCAGGTTGCGGTTGAACTCGATTCTTCTGCAGAATTCCAAAGAAAAATTGATTCCGGTGCGGAATTTCTGGATGAAGCGCTTGCTGAACATGGTGGCATTTACGGTGTGACGACGGGGTATGGCGATTCTTGTACGCAGGTGTTGCCTCCGGAACATTATAGCCAGCTTCCGATTAACTTGACGCGGTTTCATGGTTGCGGTCTCGGTGATTACTTTGATGCAGAAACGACTCGCGCCATCATGGCGGTGCGCTTGAATACGCTTGCTCAAGGTTTTTCCGGTGTGAGTTATGCGCTGTTGAAGATTATTACGCATTTTTTGCAGAACGATATTTTGCCGCTGATTCCGCAAGAGGGCTCGGTGGGGGCGAGCGGCGATTTGACTCCACTTTCGTACTTGGCTGGTGCCGTAATCGGTGAACGCGACGTGATGTATAAGGGGGAACGTAGGTCTTCTCTTGAGGTGATGAAAGAACTGGGGATTACTCCGCACAAGTTCCGCCCAAAAGAAGCTATTGCGATTATGAATGGTACGGCTGCGATGAATGCGGTTGCCTGTATGGCATATTCCCGTGCCGAATACCTTTCTGACCTTGCTTGTCGAATTACGGCGATGATTACGGTTGCGATGAAGGGCAATGCGTATCATTATTATGAACGTTTGTTTGAAGCAAAACCGCATCCGGGGCTTGGTTTAGCGGCTAAGAAAATTCGCAACGCTTTGAATCTCGAAGTCGCGAAGAACGTTGTTCCCGAGAAAATTCAGGATCCATATTCTTTGCGTTGTGCGCCGCATGTGATTGGGCTTTTCTATGATTCCAGCGCTTTCTTGCGGCAGCTGATTGAAATTGAACTGAATAGCGCTAACGATAATCCGATTGTCGATCCGTTCACGAAAAATATTTTCCATGGTGGGCATTTTTATGGCGGGCATATTTGCCTTGCGATGGATACGCTTAAGAACATGGTCGCAAACATTGCTGACCTCTTGGACCGCCAGCTTGCGATGATTGTCGATATCAAGTTTAATCGCAATTTGCCGCCGAATCTTGCGGGGAGCAAGGGCGATTACGACATCAATCACGGCTTTAAGGCGGTGCAGATTGGTGTGTCGGCTTGGACTGCCGAAGCGCTCCACCTTACGATGCCGATGAGCGTGTTCAGCCGTTCGACGGAATGCCATAATCAGGATAAAGTCAGTATGGGAACGATAGCGGCCCGCGATTGTATTCGTGTGTTGGAACTTTCGGAGCAGGTGGCTGCGGCAACGCTTTTGGCGTCGGCGCAGGCTTTGCGAATCCGCTTGGAACGAAATGAAATTGCATCTGACCGTCTCAAGAATCTCAAAGAAACTTATGATCAAGTCTTTGCAAAGTTTGCTCCGCTTGAATGCGATCGTCAGCTGGAACAGGATTTGCGCAATACTTTGGAACTCATTCGAAGCAAGTATTACGCGGTATAGTGGAGTCTCAGAATTTTATGGCAACAAAGAGAATTAAAGAAACAGTCGAGTTTCAAATCGAATTTTACGATGTCGATTCTATGCAGGTCGCATGGCATGGCAATTATGTGAAGTTCATGGAAGTGGCTCGCTGTGCGTTGCTTCGGAAAATAGGCTACGACTATAATGAAATGACGCGTAGTGGCTATATCTGGCCTGTCGTTGACTTGCATATTAAATATGTCCGTCCGATGACGTTTATGCAAAAGATTCGTGCTGAAGTAACGCTTATGGAATACGAGGTCTGCATGAAACTTTCGTATAAGTTTATGGATGCTGAAACGGGTGTTGTGCTCACAAAAGCGGAAAGTACGCAGATGGCTGTCGATATGAATACGAAGGAATCGTTATGGGCTTGCCCTGCTTGCTTTGTCGATAAGGTGCGTGCGCTCCTTAAAAATTAAGGTGGTTCGGAGTTGTCAAGACAAAATATTTATGTTTTATTTTTGATGATGCTTCTCGGCATTGCTTCGTCGTGGGCCGATGTCTTCAAATATCCTTTGAAAGATTCTTCTAGGCCTGAATTGGAAAAGTCTTTGGCAAAAGTAATGGACTACGATGTTGCTTCCGGCGATTTCAAGCAAACCAAGTCTGTCAAAAAAATCAAACGTGATTTTGTCTCGACGGGTGTTTTCCGCATTTCGAAAGAAAATGGAATTATTTGGAAAACGCAGAAGCCTATTGTGTCTGAATTAGCCGTCAATAAAGGCGGTGTCTTTGAACGTGATGCTAAAGGCGTGTCGCGTAGGGTTCTTTCAAAAGAAAATCCTGTCTTTGCGGATTTTTCAGGTCATATCCAATCGCTGTTGTCTGGAAATATATCGGAATTGGAGAAAAATTTTAAGATTTTTTACGAAAAGCAAAAATGCGGCTTTAAACTGGGCCTTGTTCCACGCGAGGGAATTGTCCGTAAGGCAGTAGCAAATATCGTGTTAGATGCTTGTGAAAATGTAGATAAGGTCACTGTTATGGATAACGATGGTTCTTCTGTGACTTATGAGTTTCTGAATTATAAGACGGTTGGCAAGTCGGCTCCAGTGGCTCCTGCTCCATAGCTGAATACTTCGCGGGTTTATATGAGATTCTTTAACGGAATTCGATTGAGTGCGAAAACGGGAATAATCCTATGGGTGGCGATTCATACCATCTTGATTGTTCTCGGTCTTTCGGTTCCGTGGAAGATGGATTCCGATTTGTATTCGATACTGCCGGATTCTAATGAAATCAAGAATTTGAGCGCTGCGGAAAAAGTGCTCAGTGCTCGTAACATGCGAAACATTACGGTGCTTGTCGGGCATGAAAATTTCGATGTGGCGCGCAATGCTGCGGTTGCGCTGGATAGCATGTTTAAAGGCGATTCTTCGTTTGAAGAAATCCGCCTTTTCGTGAACGAAAACGCGATGAATGAGATGCGAGAGTTTTTCTTTAAGCATCGTTATACATTGCAGGGGAGAGCTGTTCGCGAAATGCTTGCGAATGGTGATTTTGAATCGTTAAAGAATAGGGCTCTCCAAAAAATCTATGGCTCATTTTCCATGGCGGATTTGAACCATCTTGATGAAGATCCATTTTTGCTAGGAGATGCGGCGTTCGAAAATTTTGTGCAGAATTCCCCGATGTCGTTGAGCCGTTTTGCAATTCGAGATGGTGTGCTCTATGCGACGGATTCCAATGCAACTTATGTGATGTGGAGTGCGGTACTCTCGGAGAAGGTCCCTTCGATTTCGTCTGAAGACCATGTTGTTGCTCGATTGAATCGTGTGCTGGATTCTTTGAAAATGGCGCAGCCGGGGCTTCTTGTGGCGAAATCGGGCGTGCCGTTCCATAGCTTTGAAAGTTCCGATCGTGCGAAGTCTGAAATTGCTTGGATTTCGGGCGTCTCGATTGTGCTGATTTTGCTGTTGCTCCTTTATGTGTTCCGTTCTCCGGTTCCAATTGTGGCAACGCTTTCGACGATTGCTGTTGGTATTTTTACGGCGCTTGCGTTTACCTGGTTTTTATTTGGGAATGTTCATGTCTTTACGTTTGTGTTTGGGACAAGCGTGATTGGCGTGAGTATCGATTACGCGGTTCACTTTTTTGTTCATAGAAAAGCGGGCATGCGAAATGTGCGCTCGAACATTATCAAGGGGCTTTTACTTGGTTTCTTGACAACGGAACTAAGCTATGTCGCGCTTACGTTTGCCGATTTTTCGTTGTTGCGGCAGATGGCCGTGTTTTCGATGGCTGGGTTGTTGAGCTCGTTCTTGACGATTACGCTGTTATTCCACGCGGTGTTTGAAAATGCTATATGCTTTGGTGAAGGTTCTGCGGCAAACTCGTTGCCTGCAAATCTGCCGACTCGATTACCTACAGTATTCCTCAATGCTTATGCAAGACTCTCCAAGTGGGGTGTCCGATTGATGTTTGCGCTGTTTGTCCTAGCGCTTCTTCCGGGGCTTAAACAGCTCCATGTCCATACGGATATTGGCAACTTTTATACGATGAATGATGAAATTAAAGCTTCTGAAGCTTTGTCCTCGAAACTAAACAATTTGGGTGTTGCGCCGTCTTATTTTATTGTTGAAGGGGAACAAGATTATATCCTTTTAGAAAATGAAGAACTGCTTACAGAGCGTCTTAATCAAGCCGAAAAAGAAGGATTGGTAAAATCGTATTTGGCGGTATCGAATATAATCCCAAGCGAAAGCAATCGACAAAAAACATATAGTGATTTTCGAAAAATAATTTATGGAAATACTGGAATCCTTAAAGTTATGTTAGAAAAACCAGGAAGCTATCTTACCTCCAATGCTCGCGATTATTTAACTGAAATAGGTGTTGAAAATGATTCTGCTATTATTGCAAGTTTTAATTCTAATGTATGGTTAAATACATGGGATTCACTTCCTCAATCATTGAATTCGCTTTTGCAGATGCTGTGGCTTGGCCGAGTCGGGGATAAATACTACAGCGCCGTCCTTCCGCTTCACGTATCCGACAAATTCGATGCTCAAAAAATTGCAGAAGGATTGCCGGGCGTTCATGTCGTCAACAAAATGCAAAATATCAATAACGCTCTCACGAAAATTTCGCATGTTTCGCTTAAACTTGTAGGCTATGCCTATGCGGTTGTTTTCTTTATTCTTGTTTTTGTGTATAAATTTAAAGATGCTGTGCGGATTATTCGTGCGCCGGTCTTGGCGTGCCTCTTTGCCGCGTCAGTCTTTGGTTATGCCGGAATTGAATTCAATTTCTTTGCGATTGTTGGTGTGATTCTTACGCTTGGAATTGGTATCGATTATGCCTTGTTCTTTAAGGAAGGCGGCCGCCAAAACTTGACAACGACGCTTGCGATTATGCTTTCGGCAATGACAACTATTATTTCTTTTGGTAGCCTTGCTTGCAGTGCCTTTGTGCCAGTCCATACGTTTGGCCTTGCCGTTCTGCTTGGCATTTCCTGCTGTTTTCTTATTTCTCCATTTAGCGCAAAACGTTAATGTTCTAAATTGTTTTCGCCTATGGGAATCGAAAAAAATAAAATGGCAGATGGCTTGAACTGTTCAAGACCTGTTTATATCAATGATTATAGCCTTTATTGCATTTTAGGTGGCGATAAAGCTCAAATTCTTGATGCTCTCAAGAATGGCAGACGTGGGACTTTTACCACGTACGATGTGGCTGGCGTTCAGCGCCCTGTAGCAACGATTGACCCTGCGACGCTTGCTCCTGTCCCTGAAAAAAAGTTTGATAACCGCGTCAATCGACTTTCTCAAGCGGCTTTGGTTGGGCTTGAAAAGTCCATTCAAAAAGCGGTTGAAAAGTACGGTGCCAACCGTGTTGGAATTTTTATCGGTTCCTGCGATAACGGTTCCGAAGCGTCGATGGCGGCGCTCAAGTGCTTTAAAGAAACAGGTGCATTCCCGGATGGCTACGTTCTCGATTACCAGCGTGCTGATTTCCCGGCCCAGTTTATTGCTGAACGTTTTGGAATTACGGGGATGCTTTCGGTACATTCCACCGCTTGTGCGTCTAGTGCTAGCGCGTTTGTCTCGGCGCGCAATAATCTTTATGCGGGCAATTGCGATGTGGCGATTGTGGGCGGTGTGGATATTGCATCGCTTTCGGTGATTCTCGGGTTTGCCTCGCTTGAGGCGATGAGCGATAAGCCGACGAATCCTTTTAGTGCAAACCGCTCGGGTCTTACGCTTGGCGATGCTGCGGTGTACTTCGTGGTGACTCGTGAGCCTGACGCTGACCTTTGTACGGCTGATTGCGAAGGTCTCAAAGTAATTGGCTTTGGCGAAAGCGATGATGCGGACCACATTACAGCACCGCGTGCCGATGGGGAAGGGGCGTATCAGGTAATGAAGGCTGCGCTTACGGATGCTGCGCTTGACGCTTCTCAAATTGGTTATGTGAATTTGCATGGAACGGGTACGGAACTGAATGATGCCATGGAATCATGTGCGGTCAACCGTCTTTTCGGAGAATCTAATCATGTAGATGTTCCGGTTAGTTCGACGAAAGCTCTCACTGGACATACGCTTGGTGCCGCTGGTGCGTTGGAGCTTGCGTTCTGTTGCCTTGCTCTCCAGAGCGGTCGCGAATCCGGTGCAAACAAAAACTGTAGCAATGAAAGAGGCTTTCTCCTTCCGGCTCATTTATTTGATGGCGTTGTCGATCCGGAACTCCCGCCACTTCATTTCGTAAAACCCGGCGAAACATCAAAAAATCTCAAGTATTGCATGAGCAATTCCTTTGCGTTTGGCGGTTGTAATGTATCTTTGATTGTGGAGAATGGTTTGGCATGAAAGAAGTATTTGATTCAAAAGATTTAGTCAGTGAACTTGTACCCCACAAGGGTAAAATGCTTTTGCTCGACCGAATCCGTGATTACGATTTGAACGAAAAATCCATTACGACTGAAATAGATATTTGTCGCGACAACCTCTTTTATGAAGACGAGCTTGGTGGCGTTCCCGTGTGGGTTGCTTTTGAATACATGGCCCAAAGCGTCTCGGCACTGTCGGGAATCTACGGCCGCTCAAAAGGCGAGAAACCGAAGACGGGCTTTATTCTGAGTGTGAATGGATTTAAGGCCGATGTTCCAGTTTTTAAAGTTGGTGAAAAAATCGTTGTCAACGTGATTGAAAAAATCCGTATGGATAATGCGGTTACGTTTGAAGGCTCGGCGACAACTAACGGAATTCTTGCTGTTACGACAAAACTCAATACAGTCGAAGTTGATAGCCCGAAGAGCTCATTGAATATGAAATGATTTTGAGGTATGGAATAATGGAAAACGTAAAGTCTGTGTTGATTACGGGTGCAAGTGGCGGAATTGGTCTTGCCATTGCCGAGGCTGTAGCAAAAGAAGGTTACACAGTTGTAGCCCATTATAACAAGAATTCGGTTTCTATTGATGCTCTTGCCGAACGTATCCGTGCTAATGGCGGAAACATCCGTACGCTCCAATTCAATATTTGCGATCGGGAACAGTGCCGTAAAGTCCTCGAAAAGGATATCGCCGAGAATGGTGTGTATTACGGTGTCGTCGCGAACGCCGGTGTCTGTGCGGACTCCGTGTTCCCAGCGATGACGGATGAATATTGGGACAAAGTTCTAAATACAAATTTGAATGGTTTTTATAATGTCGTTCATCCGATTGTCATGCCCATGTGCCGCAAGCGTAAAGGCCGCATTATCACGATTTCATCGGTCTCTGGCGTAATCGGGAACCGCGGACAAGTGAACTACAGCGCCTCGAAAGCAGGCCTCATTGGTGCTACAAAAGCGCTTGCTACTGAACTGGCGAGCCGCAATATCACCGTAAATAGCGTTGCTCCTGGCGTTATCGAAACAGAAATGATTAAGGACGCCCCGCTGGACATGATTCTCCCGACCATTCCGATGAAACGCGTTGGCAAGCCCGAAGAGGTCGCGGCTACAGTCGTGTTTCTGCTTTCTGAAGGGGCCGCCTATATTACGCGTCAGGTCATTTCTGTTAATGGAGGCTTGGCGTGAGTCGTCGAGTTGTCGTTACTGGTGGCAGTTGCGTTACATCTTTGGGGATGGAACTGGACGATATTTTTTCGGAACTCAAAACACTGAAAAATCATATCGTTCGCATGGATGATTGGGACAAGTACGTGCAAATGAATACGCGCTTGGCAGGCCCCATTCTTTATGACTTGCCGGAATACCCGCACAAAAAAGTTCGCGGTGCAGGTCGCGTTGGTGTACTTGCCATCACGTCTTCGGACAAGGCCATGCAAATGGCTGGACTTGTGGATGAAAAGGAACTTCTCAAGTCTGGTCGCGTGGGTGTTGCTTACGGTTCTTCGATGGGGAGCGTGCGCCCGCTTTTGGATTTTGTGTCCATGCAGAATCCGCCGTATAACTGCGCCAATGTTTCGGTGACTACGTATATTCAGTCCATGCCGCAGACAAGCGCTGTGAATGTGAGTTTGTTCTTTGGCCTCACGGGGCGGCTCATCACGACGAATACCGCTTGCACGAGCGGCAGCCTCTCCATCGGTTATGCCTACGAGGCGATTAAATATGGAATGCAGGATGTGATGATTGCGGGCGGTGCCGAAGAACTTGCTGCTACTGAAACAGCCGTGTTCGATTCGCTTTTTGCGACGAGCATAAAAAATTCGACGCCAGAATTGACTCCTGCTCCATACGATCGCGACCGAGACGGCCTTGTTATCGGCGAAGGTGCCGGAACGCTTGTGCTCGAAGAGTATGAACATGCAAAAGCCCGCGGTGCGCACATTTATGCGGAACTGGTGGGCTTTGGGCATAATACGGATGGCGAACACATCACGCAGCCCAAGAAAGATACCATGCAGCGTGCACTTGAAATCGCTTTAAATGATGCCAAAATTTCGCCGGATGCGATTGGCTATGTGAACGGTCACGGAACCGCGACACATTATGGCGATATCGCTGAAAGCTGGGCAACCTACAACGCTTTTAAACAGCGCGCTGTCGCAATTTCAAGCCTCAAAAGCTATATGGGCCATACGCTAGGTGCGTGCGGTAGCATAGAAGCCTGGCTTGGCATCAACATGATGAATCGCGGATGGTTTAGCCCGAATTTGAACTTGAGAAATGTGGACCCGGAATGCGCTCCACTGGATTACATCACAGGCTCAGGCCGTGAAATCGATACAGAATATTTTATGACGAACAATTTTGCATTCGGCGGTATAAATACTTCACTTATTTTCAAGCGTGTTTAAACGTTTTTGTCACTCAGACCGGACCTGTCCTGAGCGTAGTCGAAGGATGCCGGAATCGCCTATCATTTGTATTAAAATTTTGTTAATGATTCCACGCGATAGCTGTCAAGAACTTCACGTCCTTTAAGGTCTGTTAGTTCAATAACAAAAGCGAAACATTCGACCTTGCCGCCCATTTTCTCGACGAGGTGCGCAGCCGCTTTTGCTGTCCCGCCAGTGGCAAGCAAGTCATCGACAATGACCACGCGTTGTCCAGGCTTTATCGCATCCTTGTGGATTTCCATGTGCGCTTGTCCATACTCAAGATCGTATGAAATTCCAATCGTTTCGCGGGGGAGCTTTCCTTTCTTGCGCTCGGGAACAAATGGCTTGTGGAAATGCTCCGCTATCGGAACCCCGAAAAGGAATCCGCGGGCTTCTAATCCGACAACGACATCGAACTCGGCGTTCTCGAGGGCCTTGTAAAATGCGTCAAGGGTGAGCTTTAAACCGTCGGGATCGCTTAAAATTCCTGTAATGTCCTGGAAAATGATTCCCGGCTTCGGAAAATCTGGAACCGCAATAATGTAATCTTCAATACGTTTCATTTACCCCTCTCGTTTTTTATGTCTTCGTCATTCAGAGCGAATCGATGAATCCTGTGAAATCTTGTGCACAATACTAGACATTACTGGATGTTTCGTAGCTACGCTACTCAACATGACTGCAGTGACTAATTACTATCCAACAACTTCTCGACTGTAGCAATAATCTTGTCGCGCTCTCCGCACCAGTTTGGCGCAATGAGCATTTCGCTCGGGCTTTCGCCGCTGAAGCGTTCAATCGCGATATCCGTCCCGATAATCTTTATCATCTCGGCGACCGCTTCGCAATATTCCTCGAACGTTAAAAGTTTGAACTCTTTGTTAATGTAATCTTGCGCTAAGGCTGTTCCGACAACGATGTGCAGAGGATGGATTTTCACCGCGGCAAGCTTCATGTCGTGAACTACTTGAGCCGTGCGCTTGAAATCTTCCATCTTTTCGCCTGGGAGCCCGACAATCACGTGCGTCGTGACCGTGAGCCCTGCGGCCTGACAGCGCTTCACCGCATCTTCAAATTCCGCAAGAGTGTGCCTGCGGTTGATGCCGGCAAGCGTCAAGTCATTTGCAGTCTGCAAGCCGATTTCAACGATAATCGGCTTCTTGCGATTGAGTTCCGCTAGGTATTCAATCTTCTCGTTTTCGAGGCAATCCGGGCGTGTGCCAATCGCAAGCCCAGCAATTTCCTTGTGCTTGACAATCGGATCGATGATATCGCGCAAATGGTCAATCGGGGCGTGCGTATTCGTGTAAGGCTGCAAGTAGGCGAGGATGCCCGCATTCGGATACTTGTCGCGGAGTTTCGGGACGAACTTTTCGAGCTGTTCCTGGATAGAAACTTTGGCCTGGTCAAAAACAGGGCTGAAACTGCGGTTGTTGCAGTAGCTGCATCCCGAAAATCCCTTGGTCCCGTCGAGGTTCGGGCAACTCATGCCGCCATTCAGCGGGAGCTTGCGCACCTTGAGGTAGTTGGGGAAAAGTTCCAGAAGTAAATCGCGATAAGGTTTGTAGTGCATGGCTTAAAGATATAAATAAATTGAAGGAAAAAGTGTAACTTATTTTTCGATTGGCATACCTCTCCAATCATAGGAAATTTTAATGAATCGTGTACTTTTTAAAAAAAGACAAACCAATCAAAATTTTTTATCGTTGTGTTTTTTTCTATAACATTGTTGTCTATTGAATATTTCTTTTTCATTTTCTCATTGACTAATAAACGACCTGCATTTTTAATAAGTTTGTTTTTATTTTCAACCAAATACTTTACACTAGCGGGAGACAAATAAAAAACAGAATCCGGAATTTCAGTCAGCCAAAGCAAATTATATGGATTGAAGTCATATTTTTCCTTTTTTATAATTGAATCAAGAAGGCAGTTCATTTCTCGATACCCTAACGGAAGAAGAATGTCTGCATCGTCTGCTTCATATTGTCCGTTTAAGTATTTTTCATATTTAAACATTGCTTGACTAAGCTGTGCGTCCCATTTACAAACTCCATTTTGAGAAGAAGCTGAATGAGCAAGCAGAAAAACGCCACTAAAAAGTACCGTTATTAAGGAACAACGGATAAAATAAGTCATTGGACAAATCACTTCATTGAATATTTTGTGATTAAGTTCGATAACCATACCTCTCCAATCATACAAATTTTTTAGCGATTTGAAATTGCACAAAGCGCAATACACTACGGTTCGGCAATGAAAATGCGCAAGTGCATTTTTGCGTGATGGAATCGGGAAAATTTAGCTGAGGAATTAGTTTTTTCGATATATTGTTCAATACACTTGCTACATTTTTTACAATGTCGGTATTATAGTCGGTCGAAATAGGGATTTGGGGCTCGCTAAATTCCTTGTTCAAGTATATATTTAGGTTAAAAATAACTGGATCCTTCACTGTCGTTCAGGATGACGTAAAAAAAAGTTCTTTTCGGCAAATTGATTGTTCTAGATAACAATATTGAGGTTTTCTAATGGTTTTGAAAAATAAAAAGGCTCTTGCCCTAGCGGCGTCTGTCGCCTTCGCGCTCTCGATTCCGTCTTTCGCGCAGTTGAACAACGGCGACATGGAATACGGTGACGGTGGTTGGTATCTCTGGAACAATCCGGATGGTCCAGCAAAAGCCGAATCGCAGATTGCTGTGCAGGGGCTTGGCGTCGATGGTTCTCAGGGCGCAAAGGTCGTGGTGAAGGAACTTCCGAATCCGTGGTGGGGCTTGCAGCTCCAGCCGCCCAAGTGGCTTGCGGATTCCGGCTTTTACAAGCTGACTTTCAAGGCTAAGGGTAATATGCCCATCAATTCTGTGGTGCAGGGTGGCCCTCCGGATTACCGTCAAAAAGAAAGCGCTTCCTTTGACTTGACGGACAAGTGGCAGACTTACGAAATGATTTTCCTTGCCGACCAGAAGGGTTACGGCCTCAACAATATTACTTTCCAGATTGGCTTAAAGAAGGGCTGGATTCAGCTTGACGACGTGGAAGTCGAGAAGATGGACGAAATGTCCGACCCGGCATGGTACGAGGCTGCTGACAGCCGTATTGATTCGCTCCGCAAGGCGGATTTCGTGGTCAAGGCAAATCCGGGTGAAAAGGTCCACGTGAAGTTGTTGCGTCATTCGTTCCCGTTCGGTACGGCTCTCGCGCTTTACGATACTAAGGACAGCACCGAAAAATGGTACAGGAATGCAGCCAAGAAATACTTCTGGCATGGTGTTTCCGAGAACCAGTTCAAGTGGCCGGAATACGAACCGAAGAAGGGCAAAATCAAGCGTGAAGAGATGAAGGAATACACGGATTTCACGGCTGAAAATCATTGGAAACTCCGCGGTCATGCTCTCATGTGGAGCCATCAGGGCTACGGCTTCGACAAGCATTATAGCAACAAGGGTAGTTGCGAAGAAATGGCCGAAAAGCTCAAGGCCCGCATCAATCGCGACCTCAAGGAATACAAGGGCAAGATTACGGAATACGACGTTTGGAACGAACCGATTCACGAATCCTGGACGTTCAACAAGTGCGGCTGGGAAATTCTCGATAGCGCATTTATCTGGGCGCACAAGGCTGACCCGAGTGCAATTCTTTACATCAACGACTACAACGTCGTTGCCGCTGGCGAAACGGACCGCTATTATGGTTTGATTAAGGGCATGCTCGACCGCAAGGTGCCTGTGATGGGTATCGGCGTGCAGTGCCACTTTGGGCTGCGTCCGGTGATTCCGGGACTCATCAAGGCGCGTCTCGATAAGCTCGCTTCTCTCGGTCTCCCGATCAAGGTGACGGAATTTGATGTGGGCGATTGGCAGGTTGGTATGAACGATACCGAAGAAGTACAAGCTGAAAAATTCGAAACGTTTATCCGTACTGCATTCAGCCATCCGGCTGTGAACGGCATCGTGTTGTGGGGCTTCTGGGACAACCGTCACTGGGTCAAAAACGGCGGCATGATTGCTTCGGATGGCCGTGAAAAGCCTGCCGCAAAGCGAGTCTATGACTTGTGGCACAAAGTTTGGACGTCGGATCTTAGGGCGGTTGCCGATGAAAACGGCGAAGCCAAGTTCCGCGGATTCAAGGGCTATTACCAGGTCAACGCTGGCGACAAGAAGTATCAGATTACCGTGAAATAGTATTGTGAATGCCGGCCCCGGCACACTTCGATGGTACTCAGTGCATCGCAAGGCCGGGGTGACAGGCATCGCTACAGAGTCGTCATCCTGAGCCCGTAGGGGGAAGGATCTAGTCAAGTTTTAAATGTTACTGGATTCTTCGCTGCGCTCAGAATGACGTGCTAAGATTGCGTAGTGCCGTCATGCCGAACTAAGGTTGGTGAGCCTGTCGAACCATGGTTGGTTAGCCTGTCGAACTAAGGTTGGTGAACCTGTCGAACCATGGTTGGTGAGCCTGCCGAACCACGCGGCTTTTTTCTATTTTATAAGCATGAAACAGAAAATCCCCGGAATCCTTTTTTTGCTTGCCATGCCCCTTTCTGTCCTCCTGTACATCAAGGTGGAGGCTGTTTCGGGCTCGGAGATTCTCGGGCTTTTTGCGGCTGTGGCGCTTTACGTTGTCGTTGCGCTTGTTATCGCTCTGTTTTTCAACAAGAATGATAGAGTTTAGAACTTTGGTTCGACAGGCTCACCAACCTTTAAGGTTCCTGAGCTTGGCCGAAGGGCCGACTAAGCTGCTCTACCAACTACTCTTCAATGATGGGGTGGGGCAGTAGTCTTATGCCGACGGGGTTCAGCTTTGTGTGCTCGCGATCAATTGTCGGAAGCTTTAACCCGTATCCTGCCGCCTTCAATCTATCTTCTTTAATTCCTTTGTTTGTAAGAAATTCGAAAACGAGATTTGCGCGTGCTTCCGAAAGAGCTTGCGGATCCATTGCTTCGCCCGACTTGACGCTGCACTGGATTTCTAGGGCAATTAACTTGTTGTGACGCATGATGGAAACGATGTCGCTCAAGGCTGTGTATGAGGAATTGAGCGGTTTGTCGGTCCCCTTATGGAACATGATGCGCCTTGCAATCTTATCGAGGTTCTGCTTTTCGCGGATGGGGCATCCGTTCATATCGACTTCGGTTTTTTCAATCGTATTGGGGCAGTTGTCCAGATAATCGTAAATGCCATCGTGGTCTGAATCCAGCGGGCATCCGATGGTGTCAACAGGGGCGTCTTCGGGAGTGCTCGCGCATCTGTCGTCTTCGTCGAATACTCCATCGTGGTCCATGTCCAGCCGACAGCCGATGCTATCGACTTTCACTCCTTGAGGCGTGGCTTCGCATTTGTCCAAAACATCGGGAATGCCGTCTTCGTCGGTATCGACGGGGCAGCCTTCTTTATTCACGGCTTCGTTCGGTGCGCTATTCTGGCACTTGTCCCA
>JAEEGI010006097.1_pt1 | contig 27344 bp, 16 predicted proteins | sample 8958751 | NCBI WGS metagenome assembly JAEEGI01 (sample SAMN16246545, study PRJNA631951) | gut metagenome | biome: gut microbiome; feature: rumen; material: KS-attached | host: Bos | place: Iran: Karaj | collected 2018-10 | reverse complement strand
GAAATATTAGATTATAAACCAGTTTTAAATGTTTTATTTTTAAAAATTAAACCAGAGAAAGATAATAATAAATTATATTTATTAAGAAAAAAAGTAATATGTTATGTTAAAATGAAATATGTTCAATTATTAATTTCATATCTTCAAATTGGAAAAGATGAAATTTTTGTTGATAAATTAATTCAATTAAAATTCTCTTCTATTGAATTATTTCAAGAAATTTTATATAATTTTAAAGAACTTTTATTAAATTTAAAAGATATAGATGAAGAATTATATAATTCTTTAATTAAAATAAATAATGATGATTCATATGTTAATAAATTAATTGAATTTTATACTTATGAACCTAAATTTAGAAATATTATCGAATTTCCTTTATGTTTAAAATTATATATTTTAATTAAAACTTATGAAGATATTTATTTTGAAGTTTCTTTGAAAAATCATTTTGAAAGATTAACTGTTTATGAAGATAAAATTAATGATATTGATAATGTTGGAATAAGAAGTAAATTTTCAAAGAGAATATATAAATTTTTAGAAAAAATAATAATAAAAGTAGAAGTTAGAAAAGAAATAATTGAAGAAAAAGAAGAAAATGAAGAATTTAATAATAAGAAAAATATAGAAATAATAACTGATAATATTATGAAAAAATTAAATAAGAATAATGAAAAAGAAAATGAAATTGAAAGTGAAGAATATATATATGAAGATGAAAATATAAATTATAGTAATTTAAATAATAAAATTATATTTTTTGCAAGACCTTATATCACTTTTACTTTAAGTGATAATTCAAAAAATTCTTTTGTTGAAAAAGTTGATAGATCAAATGCTACTTCTAAATTTATTTCTTTAATAAATTTTGCTGATTATTGTTTATTTGAAATGATTGCAAATTTAAATAGAAATGGAAAAAGTGAATTTAACAATTATATGACAAATTTAAATTTTAAAACAATAGAAATTATAAATTATTTATTAATTATTGTTCAAAATCTTTTATTAATGTATCATTATTATATTTCTCCTGATGTTGATTTTTCTGTTTATGATATAAAAGATGAAAGTTTAACTTATCATATTTTTATTTCAAATTTAATTGTTTCTATAATTCAAATATTATTCTTAATTCTTTCTTTAATTATTTGGTTTTATTTTAGATTTATCAATTATTATCAATATAATTTAATGCAAAAATTTAATCAATCTTTTATTTTTAGAAGAAAAAATGAAGAAAAAATAATTTCTCCTGAAGTAATAGATTTATTTAAACAAGATAAACAAATTTCAGTATATAACGTTCAAAAAGATATTAATAAAGATATATCTTTATATAAAAAAATAAATATTTCAATTATAGAATGTGTGTTAGGAAATAGAGAAATAAATATTTTAATATATTCAATCTTATTGTCATCATTATATTTAATAACTAGAAGTTCTTTATTTTTAGTAGTTCAAACATTATTTATTGCAAATATTATAGAAACTTTATTTAATATTTTCAAAGCAATGAAAATGAAATTTTTAAGTATTATAATGGTATTAATTTTTGATTTTATAATAGTATATTTATTCATGTGGTTTTCATATTTTTATTTTTCAGATTTTTTTAACTTTGATCAAATTTTAGATAGAGAATCACATGAAAAAATTCCAGAACCTTTTTGTTATTCTTCACTTCAATGTTTATTATTTATGATTCAAAAAGGAATTACTCAAGGAGGAGGAATAGGAGAAGTAATTGATAAAGTTAGTTATTATCATGATATTCCTTTTTTTATAATGAGATTCTTTTATGATATGTTATTTTTTATTATTATTATTTTAATTTTAGGTAATGTGTTTTTAGGTATTATTGTTGATACTTTCGGTCAATTAAGAGATGACAATTATTATAGAGAAAATGATATGAATAATATTTGCTTTATTTGTCAGTTGAGTAGAGATAATTGTTTGATTAGGAATATCGATTTTCAAAAACATAAAAAGGGAATTCATAATTTATGGAATTATGTTTATTTCTTAATTTATTTACATATTAATAATTCTAATGATTTTAATAGAGAAGAAACCTCTGTTTGGGAAAGATTAGCCAATCAAGATTTTAGTTGGATTCCTATTGAGAAAAGTGAAGTTTAATTATTTATTTATTTTTTTGTTTATTTTTTACTATAAATGTTTATATTTTTATTATTTTGTTTATTTTTGAAATAATTAAGTTGAGAATATAAATAAAATCTTAAAATGATATATAATTTTTTATGGATACTAAATTTGGTGATTGTAAAATGTCAATTAAATTATAATGAAGTAAAAGTAACAAACCGAGTGGATGATATATTATATATAGAATTAGATTTTCAAAATAGAATCTTTGTTAATAAAAAAGATACAAATAAAGTTAAAAATATAATATACAGAAAAAATTTTGAAAGAGAAAATGATAGTCCTGAAACTGATAATTTCAATAATCCTCCTCCAGACAATAATAATAAACCAGGTAATTTTTCTCCTAACAATAATAGAAATGATACTTCATTTGATGATAAAAATAATACAATGAATAATAGTAATAATGAAAAAGATAATTTTAATGATAATAATAAACCTGAAGAAAGCTTTGATAAAAATCCAGAAATGAGAAATAAAGAAGAAGACAATTTGAATGAATTTCCAGAAATGGAAAATAATACTAATATGAAAGAAGGAGAAAATGAAACTAAAAAAAATGATTTTTTCTTTGATCCATTTTCTAAAAAACCAGGAGAATTTTTAAGAGAAGAAAAAGGGAATTTATTTGAATCATTTAAAAATAATAATTCAAGAGAATTTCAAAATGAGTATTTTTCAATGAATATTTATGATAATATAGAAGAAGGAAATACTATGTCATCTATGTCAAAAATAGATTTTCATAAATGTGAAGAAGAATTAATAAGAAAAGGAATAATAGATAAAAATGAATCTTTAATAATATTACAAATGGATATTAATAGAAAAGATCAATTAACTAATCAAATTGAATATCAATTATTTTTTAATAATGGTAGTGAAGTTAATCTTTCTTTATGTAAAAATGTCAAAATTAATATAATTTCAAATGTTAATACAACCTTAATTAATGATTTAAATAAAGCAAAAATAATTTATGAAAATAAAGGATATGATATATTTAATTATAATGATAGTTTTTATAATGATATATGTACTCCTTTTACTTCAGAAAATAAAACTGATTTAACTTTAAATGACAGAAAAAATTTAATTTATGGAAATTATTCTTTTTGTGAAGAAAATTGTACATATAATGGATATAATTTTGAAGAAAATACAGTAAATTGTTCTTGTGATGTTAAAGAAGAAGTAATTGAAGATTATAGTGAATTTAATGTTCATACTTTTTCTAAAAAAGTTTTTAATATTTTTAGTGATTCTAATTTTAAAGTTATTAAATGTTATAATTTGGTTTTTTCTGTTTATACTTTAAAAAAAAATATTGGATCCCATATGATTATCTCTTTAGGAGTTATTCAATTAATTTTGTTAATTTTTTTTTTCAGAAATCCTCATACTGAAAAAAATCATATTTATGAGACAATTTCAAAAATTCAAAATGAAATAAAAAAAGATAACAATGAGAATAATATAAATATAGATAATTCGGCAAATAAAAAATTAAATACATCTATTTCAGTTATGAATAAATTAAATAAGACAAATTCAAATAATGATGAAATTTTAAAAAAGAAAGATGTAGTAAATTATGTTAGTGTGGTTATAAATAATTATAAAAAAAATAATGCAAATAAAATATATAAATATAAATCAAAAGATAATAATTTACCTTTATCTAAAAAATCAAGTGAAAAATTCCAAGAAAAAATAAAAAATGAGGAAAAAGAAAAATTTTCTGAAAAACAAATGAATAATTTTACATTTGAAGAAGCAATAAAATATGATAAAAGAGATTTTATAGATTATTATTCAGATAAATTAAAATTAGAACAAACTTTAATCTTTACATTTTTTACTACAGATCATAATAATAAACATTTAAAAATAATATTATTTGTTTTTTATATTTCAATGTTTATTTCTTTTAATGCATTATTTTTTAGTGATAGTAATATTTCTCATATTAATCAAAAATCAGGAAAATATGATTTTATATATTTTTTACCTAAATCTATTGCTTCTTCTTTATTTTGTGCTATTATAAATGCATTATTAAAATTACTTGCTTTACATGAAAAAAGAAGATTAAAAAATTTAGATGAGTATATTAAATTTCAAAGAATTAAAAAAATTAAACTTGTTTTTTTCTTCTCTTTTCAATTTATTTTCTTTTCTGCATTTTGGTATTTCACTTCTGCTTTTTGTATTGTTTATCATAATACACAAAAACATTTGATTAAAGACTCTTTAGTTAGTTTTTTAATTAGTATGATTTTACCTTTTTTTCTTGTTGTTATTTCTGGAATGTTTAGAATTATAGGAATCAAAAGAAAAAATAAAATTTTATTTAAAATTGCTAATTTCATTGAAATCTTTTAATATATTAGTATAATATTTGAATGTGAGTATTAAAAAAATGAATAAAACAATAGAATTCTTTTTTATCACATTTTATTCCAAATTTATATATAAATTTAAAATAAACAATTTTAAATTAAATAATTTTTTTATACATTAAAAAAGATATAATTTACTTATACTAAATATACAAATAAATCAGAAAAAGAATATAAATTCACCAAAAGGAGAATATAACATTCCTTTAGGAACAATAAGAAATAAATTCTACTTAATTAAGGAAATAAGGAATAATCTTTTAAATAATTTCAAATATATATAAATTATATATTGACAATCAAAATTATAATATTCATAGACAATAAAAAAGGAAGTTCTATATTTGGGGTGATTGAGAGTGCGATATTTTGAAGAAATATTGAGAGCGACATTTTGGGCAATAGAGAGTACCTTATTTAGGGCGATTGGGAATGATATATTTGATTTAATTGGGTTTTCATTTTTGGTATTTTTGAAATTCAATCTACAGGTCATTTTTATTCATGTTTATTTGTTTGTTTGTGCTTCCATATATAGCCTGAATATCACATCCTTTAGCCCCAAATATCATATACAATAAATATCATGCTTTTTTCTGTTCAATTTTTCATTAATTATTTTTGTTCTTTTTATTTTTATCATTATTTTTTATTATTTTTATTGTCAATTGATTTTCATTTTTATCATTTTTTTCATATCATATATATTTATTTATGAAACTTTTAACTTTTTACTTTTTTTTATTTTTTTCTTTCTTTAATCTTGTTAATAAACTTTTGATTTATTTAATTTTTTTTATTTTAAATTTTATCTGATTTTATATAAATATATTTATTATTTTTAATCAATGAGAAAAAATAACTATAATAACATATAAAAATACAAAGAACATTAACTTATATTTTTTTACCTTTATTTCCATATACCAAATTTGTATAAATATTATTATATTATATTTTTAATTATTATTATTTTGTCTTCTTACTGTAAATACAATTTTAGAATTAAGAATTTCAATGGTCATCTGATCACTAATTGGAAAAGAATGAGTACCAAAAACCCAAGTTCCATTAGTTGAACTTTTAGTTTTAGAACCATCAATAATTTTCCATTCTTTCTTATTTTCATCAAAAGAAATAGTTGTTTGACATCTACTAAATGATTTATTACTAGGAAAAGATAAAATACATTTTTTATCTCGCCCTATTGTCACTTCTTTATTATTATTTGGATCAAATACTTTTTTACTTTCACTTTGAGATAAATTAACAACTTCAATTTTATTATTTTCAATAGGAGTGACTTCAAATATAGAATTACCGGCAGAAATAATTTCTTTTTGTTTTAAAGGTAAAGAATAAGTATTATCTAATTTAACATATAATAACCTATTATCACTTTCTTTTCCTGAATAAGCTCTCACAGAATAACTTTTAGTTTCCCTTAAATAATAAACTGCAAAAATATAAGGATAATTTAAATTTTCTTCATAATTTAATTCAAAATCAGGTTTGAAATTTTCTTTATTATTTGATTTACCAAATATAGTGACTCCATCTTTTGTATTTCTTCCTCCTATCATTCCTGATGCTGTTATTATTATTTCTTTCCCATTTAATATTTTACCATCTAAGTCTCTCAATATTATTTTTGGAGCTAAATTGATTTCACTTTCTGTTATTTCTCTATTTGAATTTATATATTCTAATGCTTCATCTTTTATCATTTCTTCTTTATTTATTTTTACTTCTTTGTTTTCTCTGTTTGAATTTTTATTTGAATCTGTTTTTTTTTTTAATACATTTTTTAGTTTTGTAATATTTTCATTTTTCTGCTCTTCTGCAGTTACATTATTAGCATTTTGGCTTGAATCTTGTTCTTTTGCTATAATATTATTTTTCTTTATATTTTACATTGTATGTTATTGCTTTTATCTCCTACTTCTGCTGTTTTGTCATTTATTTCAACTATCTCTTCTTTTTTAGGAAAACAACAATTCTAAATAATAATATAATGAAATAAGTTAAAAATGAATTTTACAAACCAATTTTTCATATTGATAATAATTTTATTTGATATCATTTTTCATTTTATCAAAAAAATATAATATAAATTTTTATATTAAAATGATAAATTGATAAAAAGAATTAATATTTAAGTAACTAATATGGCAGATGGAGATGAACCAGAAATAATAAAATATAAAAATTCACCTGCTCAAGACTTAGAATCATGGAAACAAATTCAAAAAAAAATTGATGAATCATTTAAAAAAACATCTGAAAAAGAATTTGAATTATATGCTCAAGCATTAAAAGATAAAAATACATATTGGACTAATACAAAATATCCTGAAGTTAATTCAAAAGATTTAGCTGATGATAAAATGAGAACTTTAGCAAAATATTCTGGAGCGATTAAAGATGATAATGATGATGATTATTATTGTATTTATTGTACTAGTAAAACTACTCCTTGTCCTCATAGAAGAGAAAGAGAAGTTATTAAAGAAAAATTTGAATATCCAATTAAATCAAGTTCTGTTTATGGATGGTTTAAACCTTATGATAATTTAGGAGAAAATCATAATAAAAATTCAGTAACAAAAAGTTTTTATGATCATTCTCATCTTTAAATAAAAGATTTATATATAAAAAAATTAAAAAGGATTATTATATTTTAAATTTATTTTTACATAAAAATATATACAAACCTAAATTAACCTAAATTAGCTATATTATAATAACTGATTAAATGAAATAAACTACTCATAACAATAAATATTTTAAAAAGCTGGAAATAAACTAATTTCATCATCATTACCATAATTTCCATTTTTTGATGTATAATCATAATAATATAATTTCATAACATCATCAATATAAGTTGGAATCAAATTCCTAAAAGGAAATCTAATAGAAACAACTCTCCTATTCTGATCTTCTCTTATATAATCTTTTATTTTTTGTTCAATCATTTTTAAAATTTTTGGAACTAAATAAAAGCATATACAATTACAATTATAAAAATCAAAATCACTTCTTGAAAAATCATCAACGAAAAATTTTAAATTTCTTTCTAAATTTTTAATTCTGGTTTGTTTATTACATTCATCAATTAAATCTTGATTAATGTCAATTCCAATTCCTTTACAATTTCTCATTTCAACAGCTGTAAATAATATTCTTCCATCTCCACAACCTAAATCTATTAATTTATCATCTTCATTTATTTTCAACAATTCAATCACTCTTTTACCTGTTGAATATGTTGATGATACAAAAGGAACTAGTTGTTTCTTTGGTGCATCAGGTTCGTTTAAGTAAGGCATCCACTCTTCTTCCATTAAATGATTTATAAAAAAAATTTTGTTTAAAGTACTTATATATTTATTAATTAATGATTATTTATTTTGTAATAATATTACAATTAATGTAATTAAAAAATAATAAGTAATTTTGAAATTTATTATTCATGAAAAATTTATTTAAAAACAGATATAAGAAAATTTTATATTAAGTTAGTTTTGTTAATTGATTGATTTTAAAATTAATTTTATATATCATTATATAACTATCTGATTCTAACTTTTAACCACATTTATTCTCATTCAAATTTGAAAATTCATTGATTGAAATTAAATATTTTAAATATATTCTTAATCTTTAATAATTTTTTTTAAAAAATGATAGATTTTATTTCTTGTACAAGATGTAATAAAGAAATTAAAGAAGATAACAATGAACTAAAAGATTTAAAAAACGTTATTTTAATAAAAAATAAAAAACACATAGAAAAAGAGAAATTTTATCTTCAAAACAATTTAACAAATATATCAGTTTTAAATTCAACTCAATGCTTTAGTAATAGAAAAACAACAGAAGAAATAGATGAATTAAATATAATAGAATATCCTGAACAAAGAAGAACATATTCTCGTCCATCAAAATTAAGTATTTTCAAACCATGTACAAAAAAAGTTTTATCTGATGATGAAAATAATTATTATAATGATGATGATGAAGAAGATTCTTTATCAGATTCAAATATTATATATAATAATTGTGATGAATACAGTTCAATAAAAGATAATTTATGTGATTATTGTGAAGAAATATATAAAAATGCTTTTAAAAATGGTCTAAATATTGAAAAAAGAATTTGCATTTATTGTAATAAACTAATATCTCAAAAAAATTATGAAAAAATGATAAAGGAGGGAAAATTCGATGATATAGATAGTGTTATTGAAAATTGTTCAAGTTATTATGATATTAATCAAAATAGTTTTATCAGTAATAATAAAAGTATTTCTAAAAAAAACGAAAAGAAAGTCAATAAAATGTTTATATATACAAAAAAATTTGTACCTATTCCTTTAATGAATAAAACTAAAACTCTTAAAACTTTTAGGGTTAATAATAAAATAAAAATATAAATCACCATTAATACATGTAAATAACTTTTTTTGTAAATATTTTACTTTTATAAAACAAGAAAGAATTAACTTATGATTTCAAATAATTAAAGTCTAGAAAACGAAAAAACTATAATTTTTAAAAAAACCAGAGTTAATTAAAAAAATAAATTTAAAATAAAATAAAAAAATTATTTATTTGTAATAAATATATTTTTTGAATTATTTTTTTGCATTTGTAAAAAATGAATTCATTTTAAAAATTTATTTTAATTAATTATACGATAAGCAACAATTAATATTAATAATATAATAATTAAAAAAAATATTACTTTTATCTTCAAATTATTCCACCAAGTTCTTCTTTTAATGTTAATTGTATTACTATTATATTCTTTTCCTCTTTCCTTTAAAACTTGGCTTCTTTTTTCTAAATCTTCTAAATTTAAAGTATTATCAACAGTTTTTTGGATTGTATCTTTAACAATCATTTTCATAGAATCTAAATCTCCTTCAATTTCAGAAATTTTATCTATGTTTCTTTCTTGATATTTTTCAATTATTCTTTTTAATTTTAGTCTTCCTTCATTATTTAAATCTCCTTTTTCTGTAGTCATTGCGTATACTTTTTCTTCATATATTTCATCAATTAATTTATATACTATACTCTCTTTATATTCTTCTATTGAACATACAAAAAAAAATATACTTGGAGCTAAAATTGTAAAATAATATGTTAACAATATTTTATTATTGTTTATACTTAATCTCTCTCCTAATTTTTTTTCAACAGAAGAACAAAATTTATCAAATATTCTTTTATTATCTCCTTTAATACTTCTTAAATGTGGATGATTATATGAAGTGAATTCTGTTATTGTTTTTTTATTTGATATATCTCCAATGAAAAAGAAAATAATTGGTTGATTTGACATTAAATTATTTTTTCATTAATAAAAAAAATAATCAATTAAAAATTTTAAGTTCTATTTTATACCAAACTTAAATTTTATTAAAGTATATTCCTTTAAAAATTAGATTACAAAAATAATTCAATATACCATATTAAAATATTATTAACTATATTTTTTTTTATTCTCTCTGATAGACTAATATATAAGCAGTTTGGCTTGATTTATTAAATTTTTCACAAGGGAAACAACTACTATCATTAAATTCAAACCATTCTTTTTCAATATTTATAAAAGCATAATAATGTCCAAAATTCATTTCTCCATAATGATTTCCAACTCCAATTAAATGATATTTAGTAGAAAATTCACCACAACAATCTTTATCAGCAAATTTTTTTAAATCAATAGTTTCACTAAAATTAACTTCAGCATTATTTTTTGTGTTAGTTTTACTATTATATCTTTGTAAAGATAATATTAATATTTCAGGTGGATAAGCAATTTTAACTATTTTTTTATGTAATTGTTTTTTAAAACAATTTTCACAATCAATTCCCCATTCAATTTTATCATCTCCTTCAAAAAATTTTTCTAATAAAACATTCAATTTTTGATTTCCTTTCCCAACAAATAATAATGGAACATCTAAAAATTTTTGATATGAATAAGATTCATATCCACATTTACATTTAAATATATTAATAGTTTGACCATAGAAAGTATCAACAACAATAGAATCTTCTCTTCTTTTAAAAATTTTATCATATTCATAATTTAATTGAATTTTACTTTTACCATAATTATCTAATTCAATATAAGGAGGAATAATTTTAACTTTATTCATTTCATTTGATATATCTTCCAAAAATAATCTACAAAATTCTTGTGTATCATGTTGACGAGAACCTTTATAAAGTTTATGTTTAATTGAAAAAATGTTTTTTAAATTTATTGGACTTGTACATTCTAAAAGTTGTTCATTACATAAATTATAAAATTCTTTGCTTAATTTTTCAGTTGGAACTTCCGTGAATAATTTATCTAAAAATGGACTACAATGAATTAATAATTGAAGACATGTATTCATATAACATGTATTACCTAAATTATTTAAACCATTTTTATTTGTTACTATACTTGTTACTTTTAATAATGCTTTTCGTATTCTTTCTTTTTCTTTTTTTATTTCTTTTTCTTTAATTTCCCTTTTTTCTTCTAATTCTTTTATTACTCTTATTCTTCTTTCTTCATCTTTTTCTTTATCAATTATTTCTTTATGAGAACTATTATTATTATTTGTTGAAGATCCATTTGTAGAATCACTATTTTTTGATTTATTTATTGATATAATATTTCCATTTATTGATTGTGAATTTTGTGGTTCACTCTCTTTAACCGGATTTGAATTCATTTTTAAATCCACACTTGGATTATTATATCTTGTTTCAGGAGTTGACATTTCCAAAGTATTTGAACTACTATACTGTAAATTTATTATATTATTCTCTCAAAAATTATAAATATATTATACTAAGATGAGGATTCTCATTCATATTATTTTCCTCTGATTTTTTTTCTATTATTTTAATCCCTGTTTCAAGAGATGAAGTCTTAAAAATGTATTAAAAAATAAAATATTTTACATTATTATTTATATGTGAATGATGTGGGTGATTCATTTTTTTTCTTATTATTTTTTATACTTTTTATTAATTCATTTAGATAAATGGTTTTTTTTATTTTTAATTTTTTTTTAACATAATAAAAAATTAAAACAATTATTTATTTTCATACAAAAAACATTAATATATTAATTCATTATTTATATAAAAACCACTAATTTAATTATAATTAATTATTTTGATTTTCATTAAAACTTGAACCATCTATTGTTTTTTTTGTATTATTTAAATCTAAAAAAGGAATTGTAGTTTTCTCAATTTGATTTTTTTTCTTTTTATTTTTACTTTTTTCATTTTCAGTTAATGTTAATTTACTTAAAATTTTTAAAGATTTTGTTCTTTTTTTTTCAACATTAACTAATTTAAAAAAACCTAATTTTTTTAATTTATCTTTTTTCTTTGTTCTACTTAAATATTTTTTTCCTTTACCTTTTATAATTAAATCTTTGTTTTCAATAAGGTTATTTCTACTTTTTAAACTTCTAACACTTCTTTGCTTAAAAAAAGTTTTTAATGGTTTTTTTTTCTTTTTTTTTTTCGATTCTTCAATATCATTTAAAATATAAGGATTAGAATTAATTTTCTCAATATTTGGAATTTCTTTTTCTTTAAAATAAATTATATCCAAATTTTTTTCAGAATTTTTGTCTTTATGAAGGTAATTATAATTTTGTTTTTCTAATAAATATTTTCCAATTTCAGTTTGAAGATAATTTATTTTTTTTAATTTTTCTTGAATATAAATTTGATTTTCTTCTAGTAATTTAAAATCATTTTCAATCATATTTATATTTTCTAAATCTTTAGTAATATCAACTAAGTTATCATATAATTTAGTTTCTAAAGTTTTAACAATATCATTAAGAGGCATTGAATAAACTCTTGATACATGTAATTCATTAATAAAACATCTCGTTTCTGCTCTTATTTTTAATAATAAACATATTTTTTCTTTTAAATTTGCACTTCTTTCTTCTCCAATTCCTCCTCTTAATTTTATATTTCTAGCCATTAATAATATAGTCTTAATTATATTTCCTGATTTATGTTGCAAATTTTCAGGATCAAAAATTTTTTTTAATCTTAAATATGCTTTTTTTTCATTTTGTGTAAATTCTAATTTTTCACTTAAAGTTGCTATAACAATTCCTAAACCTAAAAGACCTAAAAAAGATATAAAAAATATTATAATTCTCCCAAAAAGAGTTCTTGGATATTCATCACCATAACCAACATTAGTTAAAGTTATTAATATTAACCATAAATTATTCATATAATTTTGAAGGTCATTTAATCCTTTTTTTCCTTCTAAAAAAGTATGTTTATCAAATGATAAACATTCAAAATCTCTTATAATTGCTGTTACAAAAACACAAAGAAATAAAACTGTACAAGTTATTATTAATAATTTTTTACTATTAATTTCAGATTTAATTACAAAAGTAATTCCAGAAGAAGTTTTATGAGATTGACAAATTGTTTGACTTATTCTAGTATTATATCTACTAAATAACATAATTAATCGAAATACATTATATAATTTTATAGCATTTAAAGGAAGAAAAATTGTATTTAAACTATAAGCATATACTATATTAATTCTATTTCCAAAAAAAACAATATTTAAATAAGGTGGATAAAAAATTATAGTAATTAAACATTCTAAAATCAACCATAATATTAATCTTGAAGAGAATAATCCATCATATTCAGAAATTCTTTTATCTAATTTAGAAATATATATTTGATAATTATATTTAAATATCAAAATTATGCATGAAATAGAAGAAATAATAATATTAAATGTTCTTAAAGTATTTTCAGTTTCACTAATTTTTCTATCTTTTATTTGCTTTAGTAATTCAAAACTCCAAACTTCTTTTTTTAATTCTTCTGTTTTATTATTTAAAAATTTTAATGAATTTGAAGCATATAATTCATTATCAATAATAGCAAATAACATTGAGAGAATTGATGATAAACCTAAAAAAATGTCACAATATTTAATTTTTAATAAAGTTATTCCATGATTTGAAGTATGTTCTTCCAATTTTTTTAAACTTTCTATAAATGCTAATGGATTTTTTTCTATATAAGCCATTAAAGATGATTTTCTCGCTTTTTTTGAAGAAGTAGAACTTTTTCTTTTCTTGTTATCTTCTTTTATTAAACTTTTTTTATTGTCCTGAAAATCTATATTTTTATCATTAATATCTCTATGATATGTAATTGAATTATTTAATTGATTACTTATTATTGATTTATTTAATGGACTTATTTTATTTATTAATTTTTCTATTAATGGTTTATGTGTTTGATTTATTTTTTTTAGTGATTCTCTTTTAGTAAAATCAAATAATTGAGCATGAGATGTATTTTCTAAATTTGGAGATAGAAAATTTTTTTTATATAATTCTTCTTTTGTAAGACCTTCGGTATTATCATCCATTTGATTACATAATTTTGTTGCATCCATTAAAAGTAATTACTTATTTTTTTGTTTTTTGGGAATTTTTCAAAAAATATTTTAAATTAAAAAAAATTACCTTCAAAAAAATATTATGAATAAATTTAATTCATGTCTAAATTGCCGAAATGAACACTTTAAAAATTTTAATTATTCAATATTTACAATTAATCCAAAATATTGCTATTAATAAATGATAAGACATGTCTATTTTTATTTTCATTATTATAAAAAATTTAAGGTACTTCTATATCTTTGAGTTATTTTATTTGGTTTATTCTTGAAATAATAAAATTTATAATAAGATATTTGGAGTATTCATTTGATATACTAATATATATATATTTATGAAATATTAAAACTACTTCAACAATAAAAGAAATGAATTAAAAATAAATTAATTATAATTCTAATAAATAAATAATAAATAAATAATAATAAAACTAATCATATAAAATAAGAAAATAAAATGGTAAGAATTTAAATCTTACAATAATAAAAAATAGAATTCATTTAAAAATCGTCCTCAAAGTTCAAGAGTTCGTCCAAAAACAGGAGTAGTATCAGTTTTATCAACAGCAGATTATGATCGTATAAGAAGAAATGCAAAACTTAGTAAAGATGATGAAATTTTAAATCAAAATCATATATTAGAACAACAAAAAGAATGTCAAAATGCAAAAGCAAGAGCACATGTGGACAGAATAAAAAATTATGATAAAACACATAAGAAGCCTGCTTTGTCATATATGGATAGAGAAAAAATTGCTCAAACAAATTCTTTATTAGATGCTGCAAGAAAAGCAAAAGAAAATAATTTTGATGCTGCAAAAGAAATGGATCAAATGTTAAAATATGCTAAAGTAGTTACGATTAGAGATATACAAAAAGCAGAACACAAAAAAATGGAAGAAGATTATAAAAAAAAAGAAAAAAAATTAGAATTAATGATGGAATTAGAAAGATTAAAAGAATTAAAATATCAAGAAGAAAAAGAATTAAATAAGAAAAAGCAAATAAAAGCAGGTTCATTAATAGTATTAGATCAAATTCATGAAAAACATATGAAAAGAGAGAGAGATAAAGAATTAGTAGCAAAAGAAGGAGAAATGATGAAAAAGCAAATGCAATTATTATTAGAAGAAGATCAAAGAAATGAAGAAAAGAAGAGATTAGAAAATAAGAGAATGGCAAAAGAAATAGAAAATATAAATAAAATATCAGCATTAAATAAAGAAAAGAAGAAATTAGCAGAAAAAGAATTAGATCTTCAAATACAGAAATATAATATTGAAAAAGCAAAAAAAGAAGAAGAAGAATTAGAAGAAAGAAAAAGATTACAAGCAGAAAAAGAGAGAGAAACTCAGAGAATGAGAGAAAAACAAGAAAGAGCAGCAGATAAACAATCTGAATTAGATGAATTAAGAGCAAAAAGAGCTTTTGAAGAATCTGAAAGAAAAGCAAGAGAAAAAGAAAGAATGGAACTTGAAAAACGACAAAGACAAATGAAAGAATTAATTGAAGAAAATGAAAAACAAAAATTAAGTAAAGGAGAAAGATTAAAACAACAAGCTTTACAAGATCAAATGGAATATGAATATATTGTTAAACATCAACTTAAAGATATGGAAGATGAAAGAAGACAAGAAGAAGAAAAACAAAGAAAAAGAAATGAAAATGGTGCTGAATTAAGAAGACAAATTAAAGAAAAAGAAGAATTAAATAAAGTTAAAGAAAGAGAAGTTGCTGAAGAGGCAAGAGAAATTCAACAAGGTTTAGAAGATTATAAAAAAACAATGGAAAGGATTAAAAGAGAGAAATTAGCAGAAATGGAAAAATATAATATTAAAAAAATCTATAGGGCTGATTTAGAGAAATATAAGATTCATTAATTTTTTTAATCATTTAATTTAATTTTTTTTAGTTTTAAATGAAAAAGGTAATATTTTTTTTCATTTAAGTTTGCATTAATTTTTTATCAATCTTTTTTCATTTATTTTTCAAAAAAACTCTAAAAAAGAGTGTTGTTTAAATTTAAAAAAAAAATAAAAATTTAAATAAATTTATTCCTGTGTAAATAAATTCAAAGGAACATTTTTAGTTGTAGGTTTCCCAGCAGGAATAATATTATTAAGCATACAAGGAGGCATATTTTGAAATTCTCTAGGATCTTGGTCTTCAACATTAAAAGGTCCTTGATTATGATGAACACAACAAACGAAATTTTTATTAGAAAAAGTATCCATTAATTGATCATGATTAGGTGGTAATAAAGCAGGGTTTTCTTTCTTTCTTAATTTTCCACTTCTCATTGCACCATCCATTGAATTAAAATTCTGAGAACCTGTATTTTGATTACAATAAGGACATATATTATTTTCTTTCATTAATAATTCTTTTTGTTTCTCTTGTTCTTCTAATATTTTCCTTCTTTCTTCTTCCATTTTCAATTTTTTTTCTTCTTCAAAAATTTTTTCTTGTTCTTCAGGTGATTTTAAATTAGATAAATCTTCTAAATTCTTAACACCATCTTCACCTAACATTTGTAAATAATAATCTCTTTGTTTTTCAAATTCAATTTCTCTTTCACTTTTTTCTTCTTCTTCTTCTTCTCCAGTTTCACCCATTTCTTTCATTTTTCTTTTCATTTTTTTCTCCATCATTTTCTTATAAACTTCTTCACTAACTTTCATATCAAGTCCTTCTTTCATTTTCTTTTTTCCTAACTGGACTTTTCCTTGTTTATAAGGATCAACATTAGATGGTCTTTTTTGAATTTTTTTCTTTTTATTTTTTTTCCCACTTAATACATTTTCAACATTCCAATCTTCATATTCATCTTCATTTTCCTCTTCACTTTCAGCAGGAGAATTTTTCCCACTTCTAAAATATCTCGCTTTAAGTAAATTAGGAGGAACAATTTCTCTTCCAGGAAGAGGATTAGGTAATTGAAAAATTTGGCATCTAGTTCTAATTTCTTCAAGTTCTTCAGGAGTATTTCTAATTTCTTCAGGAACTTTTCTTGGAGGAGAAGGTTTTCTAATTCCTTTCCTTTGTAAACTTTTCATCATTGCAGATGAATAAACTTGTTTTTCAGGAGGATGATTTGCACCATCAATTGGATTCATATTATGTGATAACATATAATTACCATAAAATAATCCTCCATATACTGGGTTTACATTTCCATATCCATAATTTTCAAATGCTGGTTTACCAAAATATGTTGTAAAAGCACCGTTTGGTAACCAACGAGTTGTGTTGTAAAATTTCTTTAAACGATTTATTTGAGATTTTGTTGGTCCTGATTGAACAGGCTTTTCTAATGGCTTTGATACTACCATGTTACCTTCATTTAATTGACGCTTTACTAAGTCGTAGTCTACGTTTGTGTTCGATTTTGAAGATTTTGTTCTTACTGAAGACACTTTTGCATTTTGGGATTTCATTGAAAATTTATATTTTTTTTTTAATTTTTTAAGAAGATTTTTTATTTTTTCTTTCTTTATCTTAAAAATTTAAAAAAAACCAAATTTTGATTAATAATAATAATAATAAATTTTTTAAATTAAAGACAGTTTTTATAAAATAGAAATTAAAAGCATTTTTTTTATTATGACTTGAAAATTATCATTCATCTAATTTTGATTTAATTACTTTAAAACTACACATTAAATTTTCATCAATAACCATCATGGCTCCAGCATTATCAAATTCTCCACAATAATTAGGAGCACTAAAGACAGTGACTAATTCTCTATCACCAAAGAATTCATAACCTTCTTCTACAACTTGATGAGCTCTACAAATAAGATCTAAATCATTTTTTTCTAAAAATTTTTTCAAAACATTTTCATTAAAAACAACAGAAACACCTCTATCATTAGGTCCCCAACCATCACAATTCATATCAGGGTCACTCCAAAGTAAATCACATAATAATCCTTCTTCTGGAACATCAGTAGGTCTCATTATTTTTTTTAATTGTTCAACACTTTTTAATTCAGGTGATAAACCACCATGCATTAATAATATTTTATCATCAATTGAAGCAGCAATTGGTAAACAATTAAAAACATCAATAAATGCTTTCCAAATTTTTAAATTATATCTTTTTTTACATTCATCATAAAAACCATAAATTCTATTAATTGAAGCACATTCATGATTTCCTCTTAATAAAAAGAAATTTTCTTCAAATTTAATTTTATATGCAAGAAGAAGACAAATTGTTTCTAAAGAATATTTTCCTCTATCTACATAATCTCCTAAAAATAAATAATTTGCTTCTGGAGGAAATCCTCCTGCTTCAAATAATTTTAGTAAATCTGGATATTGACCATGCGTATCTCCACATACTGATATTGGAGATTCTAATTCTAAAAATGTTGGTTGATTCATAAAAATTTCTTTTGATTTTGTAATTAGAAATTTTATTTCGTTTTCACTTAAATTTACTTCTTTACTTCCTGATTTACTATAATTTTATTAATTATTTATTTTACTTTTTCACTGATAATAGCTTCTCTATTATCTTATCAACATTTCCTTCCTTTGAAACCATGTTTTATTTATATAATAAAATTAATTTATTATTCAAATATTAATTTATTTTATTCTTGTTATTCAAAAGATTTATTAATTTAAATAAAAATTTTTTATTTCATTTCTAAATTGTCTTTTTTTTTTGGATGAATTGAACTCTTTGTTTTAATTATGTTCTAATTTCAATTGTTTTACAAGACAAAATATAAGAAAATTATTTTTATCTTTACTTTCCAATTTTTTAAAATTTGATTATATATTAATAAATTTAAAATATAAGATAAATGAATAATGACAAATTATTTGAAGAGGCAGAAAATTTTTTAAATAATATAAATGACAATTCAAAAACTTCAATAAAGAAAGTAGAAAAACCAGTTCCAAAAAACAACAACAATATAATATCAAACAATGGAAATTCAAATGATATATTATTATCATATATAAATAGATTAAAAAGTTTTGGTTTTCCTGAATTAGGTCAAATAACTTTAAGTCCTAATACATCAGAACAAGAAAAAACTTTTCAATTTTTTGAATATATAATAATGAAAAGAGCAAATGATAGTGAAGATTATCAGAAATTTAGATATCAAAATGATGCTTTGACTAAAAAATGTGAAGCACTTGAAAATCAAATCACAAAATATGAAAAAGAAATAAGAAATCTAAATGATGAGTTAAGAAATAATACTAAAAATAAAAAAGATTTTGATTTTAAATTATCAAAACAAAAAGAAGTATATGAAAAACAATCAATTTCTCTTAAAAATCAGAATATTTACTTAAATAATAAAATGAATAAAATATTATTAGAAAAGAAAAGTTTAGAAGAAAAAGTAATTCAAATGTCAGAAACAATAAATAAATTAAATACAATAAAAACAAAAATGCAAAATAATTCAGAAATGATAGAATATGTTAAAAACAATAATTTAAGTGATCTGTTATCAAAAATAAATGGAGCTGAAAAATTAGTAGAAACTTTAAAAGGAGGATATAATGATTCTTTAAGAGAATTATTATTTGAAATTTCTGCTTTAAAAAATTTTATTTATGATATTCATAAAGAAATTACTTTATTAATTGATTATCCAAGTGAAATTAATGATGATTTATTAAATATGCCTTTTCTTGATAGTGTTTCTAATATTAAAGAAGTATTTAATAAAAATATGAATTTATTAAAAATTAAAATTGGACTTGATAATCAAGATGAAATTAATTTTGATAATCTGAAAGATTTTTCAGCAATGAAAATTCCAAAAATAAATGATTCAAATGATTTAAATAAATTTGATTTACAAAATGAAAGTATAAAAAATAAAAAAGATAAAGAAAATAATAGTATATCAGATGAAAATATAAAAGATAATAATTCAATAAATGAAATAGAAATAAATGATGATGAGAAAAATAAGAAAAAAGATTTATTAAATTCATTTGAGAAAAAATTACAAAATTTAATGTCAAAAGATGAAGAAAATATAAAAGAAGAAGAAGAAGAAGAAGATTATTTACAAGCAAGTTATGGACAAGAATTAGAAGAAATAAAAATGAAATGGGCAAAAGCAATGTTATCATCAAAAGAAGATGAAGAAAATAATGATGAATAATAAATATTATAAATTTAATTAAAATTGATAAAACGTATTTCAATTATTTAAATATGATTGCGTCATATTTTATTAATTATTAATTTTTGAAATTATAAAAATATTGAATTAATAAACATAAAAAAGGATATATTTTCAAAAGGATTTTTTAATTCTAAGAAAAAAATAATATTAAAATTAAAATTATAATGTATTCTTTAAAAGACAAATTAAAAAATTTATCCAAATATTTTCAAGAAAATATTGCTCCGATAACAGGAGATAAATGTGAACTTATGGATTTACAAAGAAATATTTTTTACTTTTCAAAGTTTTCTTTTGAGATAAAAGATTTTATTAAAATTTTTAGATTTGTTAGGACAATAAAAGAAAATACTTTTAAAAAATTAATAGAATTAAATAAAGAAACAGTAAGATTATATTTAGATTTTCCTTGTGCTACTTTAGAAAAAGATAAAGTTATTATTTTATTTTCATTATTTTATCTCCATTATTATTCTTATTTTGGATATGATGTTAATATTACTTTTGAACAATTTTTTAATCAAGATTTACTCATTTTAACTTCCAAATTTCAAATAATAATTAAAGATGAAATGCAATTTAAAAATATTGCTTTTGGATTTTTTACAACATTTCAAAGTGAAATAAGAAATAATTCTTATGAAAAAATTCAATATTCAAAATTTTTTTATAATCCTTCACTAATTCAAAATTTTAATATATTAAACAAAGAAAATATATTCAATATAAATGATAATAAAACACAAAATATTTTTTTAAATTTACAAAATAATTCTCCTCAAAAGCATTTATTAACTAAATTATTAACAGCAAAAGAAAGAATATTAAATATGGTTCTTGCAATAAAGGAAAAAAAAAATGGAGAAAATTTTCATCAAGAAGTTTGGTCTTTTATTCAAAAAATGAGTGAAATATCAAAAGAAGTATATTTAAAAGAAATGACAGATTATGAAAAAAAAGAACATAAATCAGTAATATCAATTGAAAATTTAGATAATTCAAGTTTTTTAAATCAAACATGTAATTCAAGTGATAGTAATTATTCTTTTTATTCTAAAAGATTATTAAGTGAATTAACTAAATGTGAAGTTTCACCTCAAATACAAAATTTAATAGATGAAATTTCATCTAAAATAGAAGAAAATTATCTTGATTCTTTTATTAATAATCAATATAATTGTACCTTACAACAAATTCATCCTTTTCTTTGTTACATTTGTGAAGTCACTCCTGATTTTATTAGAAATATTCCTGAATATAAAGATTTAAAATATGATTTAACATTAAAATTTATTGTTCCTGCTATTAATATTTATAATTCAATTTTAGAAATTTATTTTTCACTTTCTGATTTAATGTATACTAATATTGATACTTTTATATATATATTAAATAAACATAATTTTCCTGAAAAATACTCAAAGTCTATTTATCATTTTTGTAAAAAAATTACTGAAACTATGAAAGAACATCCTGAAGATATTAAATATAAAATGGATTTTATTCTTGAAAATTTTTTCCTTAAGATTTCCAATGAATGGGATAATACTTTTATAGATAAAGTCCAGGAATTAGAACATTTTTATTTACTGTAAAATATAATTTTAATTGATATATATAATTTCAACATTAAAATATTTATATTTATTTTATTATTCAATTAAGTATTCCTATTTTCAAATCATAATGATATTTCTACTATATAAATATTTCACCAATTGAAAATATTGAAAAGTATTTGCTCCTTTAATTTTCCTTATTTCAAATTTAAGTTTATTTTTTTTTTATTATTCAAAATTTTATATTAAAGAAATTAATTATTTTATTTTTATTTTGTTATTAGGTTTTTTTACTTAATATTTCACTTTTTATTATTTCTTTACAATTATTTTATTTCTTCATCTTCCCAATCTTTTTGCCATTACTTTAATTCCATTTATCTTTTTTAACATCATCATATTGATTTTCAAATTCTTCAAAATAATCATCTTCTTCAAAGACTCCTAATTTTTTTGTTTTATTTCATTTTTTTTGGTTTTTTTATAACTTTCTTATCATATTTTTTTCTTTTCTTCTTTCTCTTATCCATATTAATTAATATCAAATTAAATCATTAAAAAAAATTTCTTTAATCATTAAAAAAAAAAATGTTAAAATCAACATATATAGTATTATTATTCGCATTATTCATAAGTATTCAAAATCATTTTTTTGATGACACATCTAAAGTAAACAATGAATGTGGAAGTGTCCCAAAAAATCAAACAATTGAAAATGAAACTCAATGTTTAGATAACACAACAATAAAAGAAGACTCTAGATGTTGTTATATTAAACTTGAAGGAATTGGACATCCTCATTGTACAAAATTATCCGAAAACACTAAGAAATATATCACAGAAATTAAAAAAGAAATTTCTGAATCTTTAGATAGAAATATTGAAATTATTTGTTATACTAAAGATGGGGTTAAAGAATAAAAATATAAGAATAGTTTTTTGATTTTCAATTAAAAATTTTTATTTATACTTCTACACTTTTATATGATTTAATTAAATAATTAAGTGATTATTCTTAACTACTTAAATATCTCAATAAGTTGAAAAATCTAATGGTAATTATTTTAATTCCAATTACTATATTTTTGTTTTGAATTTTCAATCAAATCTTTATATACTTTATAAATAATAGTATCATTAAGATTCAATATTTCATCATCATTTAAAGTCTCATCGAATATTATTGTTTTTTCCAATATTTAAATTATTACTTTATTTATCAAATATTTTTAATTGTTTCCCAAAATATATTGCCCTTTTTGACATTCACAAATTAACTTTAAATCATAATAAATTAATGATTTTAATATGTTTATTCATGCTAATTTATTTTTCTAATTTTTTAAGAAGAGTTTGAATATATTATTATTTTAATATTTTTTTCAAAATTTTTATAATTTTTACGAAGTGGATCAAGTTTAAATGTCTGCTAATAACAATTCAAGAAAAAATTATATTATTAATCCAATTAGATTAAAATCAAGGCAATTTTTTGAAGTTTCAAAACCTGATTTTTTAATTACTTTAGACACTGAAAAATTATTTAAATCTATTTCAAAAAAGCATAATAATACACCTAATACAATTAAATGTAATATCCATTTAAAGCAAAAATTTATAAATAATACAGAAAAAATAGACTCATCAAATTATCCTGATAAAAAGAATATAAGTTCTTATGATATAAAAGATAATTATAATATTGATAGTAATAGAAATAATAAAAGTTTAATTCATGTTAAAGTAAAACATCAATTTTCTAGTAGAGGCAATAAAAAGCAAAAATTATTTTTTACAAATAATTCAAAAAAATTTGAAAATAGTTTAAATATTAGTAATAATAATATAAATATAAATAATAGTAAATTAGATAATTCAGTTTTAAATAATAATAAATTTTTGCAAGCAGAAAAAAATAAATTTAAAAAAATTTTACCTAAAACACCTATTTGTGTCTTAAAAAAAATAAATTTAAATCCAATTGAAAAGAAATCATTAAATAAATTAGGGAAACAAGTAAATCAATCATTTAATTTAAAAAAACGAAATTACAGTTATTTAAAAAATAAAAATGAAATATTATCATTAACATATGATTTAAAAGATAAAAAAGTACAAAGTAATAGATTAAAAAAGAATTCGTTTTCTTCTTATTATAATAAAAATAAAAGAAATTCAAATTTAAATTCATCTTTTAAAATAGAAATAAATAAAAATGAAAAATTGAATGATTTAGGATATAGTAAAAACAATATTTCACCTTTACCAAAGCAAATAACAAAATCAATAAGAAGTACATCAAATTCAACTAGTGAGAATTCAAAAATAGTATACAGTCAAAAAATACAAAATAAAAATCATAATATAATAAGTGATAATATGAAAACTCCAAAAACAACGATAATAGATAAAAAATTCCAAATAATTATAAAGAATAAAAAATTAAATTCATCAAAAACAATCCAAATAGAAAAAGCAAAAATAAAGATATTAAATAATTATAAAAAAAACAAAAGTGAAATAAATAATTCATTAATAAATAATATAAATTCAAATATAGAAAATGAAAATTATGAAGAAAAAATATATTCTCCAATTCGAATAATTCAATCAACAAAAACAAATAGTGCTCCTAAAAAAGGAATAATATATACAAATAATATAAATAACCACATTAAAAAAATAGATAAAGAATTATTATACAAAAAAAAGAAAGAACTAACTCAATTAAATTCAATATGTCAAAAAGGATATTATTCATCAAACATAAAAAAAATAAACCAAGACAACTTTTTCATAAAAGATAACTTCTTTTCCAATTCAAAATCAAAAATAATAGGAGTATGTGATGGTCATGGAACATACGGTCATGAAGTATCATTATTTATAACAACAACTCTTCCAGAGAAACTAGCATCAAATTTTAAATTATTTTTTCCTAAGAATTCTTTAAATGATATATCATTCCAACACAAAAAAACCATTCTTGTAAAAACATATAAGGAAATAAACAATTTATTAAAAGAAAGTAAAATAGACACACAATTTTCTGGAAGTACATGTATAACATTAATAATAACAAATGAATTAATATTAACATCAAATTTAAAAGAGAGTAGAGCAATATTATGTAAAAGTGAAAATAATATAAATTTCACATATCTTCCTTTATCAAAAGATCACAAACCGAATTTACCAGAAGAAAAAAATAGAATAGAAAAAAATAAAGGAAGAGTTTCTCCCTTTAAAGATTCAAATGGAAATTTAATAGGTCCAATGCGTGTTTGGTGTCAAAATAATGATTTTCCTGGTTTAGCAATGAGTAGAAGTTTAGGTGATGAAATTGCTCATTCTGTTGGTGTTATTGAACAATGTGATGTTGCAGAATTCTTTTTACAAGATGATGATAAATTCTTTGTTGTTGCAAGTGATGGTCTTTGGGAATTTATTTCTGAAGATGAAGTCACCCTCTTTGTTAAAGATTTCTATTTAAAAAATGATTCTAAGGGGGCTGTTCAAAAATTGTTTGAAGAAAGCAGAAGAAGATGGCTTTTAGAACATAATTTTTGTGATGATATTACTATTGTAATAGGGTTTTTTAATTAATATTAGAGTTTTCTCTTTTTTTTGTAAATTTTTTTTGTTTATTTTTTTTTAAATTTTAAAATATAATTTAATCATTGTTTTTTTTTTAAAATGAGTTTATTGAATAAACCTATTGAAGATGTTATTCAAAGTTTATATGATGGAATTAAGTCTAAAAAAGAGATTATTGTTAATTTCAGGAAAGATTATAAATTAAATGATGAAAAAGAACAAATAATAAAAATATCTAGATTAAAATTAGTTGATTTTTCAGATGAATTTGAAATTACAGTGTCTCAATCATTACAAGCAATTTTAACTCTTAAAGCAGAATTATGTAATTTAATAGAAAATAAAGAAGGAAAATTAATAAATACAATTTTTGATTCAAAAATAGAGAATTCTCAAATTAATATTTCTAATATAAATAATACTTATAGTAGTAGTAGAAAAAATAATATTTCAAAAAATGAAAAAGAAGAAGTAAAAAGAGAAATTGAAGAAATAAGTGATAATATAAATAAAACAAGTCATTTAATAAATAATATAATTAATGAAACAAAATTAAATTTCGATTATTCTAAATTAATGTCTAAAATAAATAAAAATGAAAGTGAATTAAGTTTAATAACAAACCCAAATAATAATAATTTCATAATTGAAAAAAACAATAATATTTTAAAAGAAGAAGAAAGATTAATTTCAGAAACAGATTTTTCAGAAATAATGCAAGATGATAATATAAATAATAGAAATGATATTAATAATATTTCAATATCAACGTCAATTAAGGTAAAAAACAATGAAAATAAAAAAAATAAATATGTTTCTTCTAATTTATTATTAAATTACACTAATGAACCAGAACCAGAAATAGAACATATAAAAATTCCAATTAAACAAAGTTTAAGACAAATAAATAGTAACAACGATAATAAATTTATTAATAAAACTGAAAATAATATAAATTCATACTTATATAAAGAAGAAAGAGAAAATATATTCAATGAATTAAGTATTGGAAGCAAAAGGGAAGTTTTTCAGAATAAAGTAAAAAAAGTAGAAAAAGAAAATAAAATAAAAAATTTAATATCAAAAATAAATGAAGAAGAATCATATAAAGTATATTTAGGGAATAAATATGGAGGAGGACATTATAATATTTTTATAAAGAAATTAAATAATAATGAAATAGATTTTGATTCTTTAGAAAAAGAAGTGGAAATAATAAGGGATTTAGTAAATACAGATAGAAATATAAGAAAACAAAGAAATAATAATCTTAAAAATAATAGTATGTTAAATAACAGTGGAATTAAAAATAGAAAAAATTCAAAACATTTTAGGAGAAACAGTAAAGAAAATAATAATAAGATTAATGATGATAATCCAAATGAATATATTGAACCAATAAATTTTGCAAATTATTTAAGAGGAGATAATAATAATTCTTTAAGTAAAAAAAGAAGTACATCTAAAAAAAGTTTATCAAAGGAAAAAAAATAATATATATTTTATAAATTAATAATTTTATTTTTTTTATTTATAAAAAATTAAAAGTGTAATTATTGTAGGTTTAAAAAATAATATAATTAAAAATAAAACATGAATTTATTTATTTTTGAACAAGAGATCTTTGAATAGCTTCATTAATTAATTGTTGTTCAATGGAAATTTGATTACTTCCTCTATTATTACTACTTCCAAAATCAAGAATATCATCAGGCAAATAATCTCCATTAAATTTTCCGAAATCAAAATTATGTTTTGGAATTGGTTCTAATTGAGGAATTTTTTCATCATTTCTATTATTATTTTTTTTATCCTTAAAATTATTATTATTATTATTATTATTTTTATTATTTAATTCTAATCCAATATCTCTTTCTGGAATTTGATTGTGATTATAATTTTTATTATAATTATTTTTTTGGTTTTTTGGAAGAAAAAT
>JAEEGI010006095.1_pt1 | contig 27349 bp, 29 predicted proteins | sample 8958751 | NCBI WGS metagenome assembly JAEEGI01 (sample SAMN16246545, study PRJNA631951) | gut metagenome | biome: gut microbiome; feature: rumen; material: KS-attached | host: Bos | place: Iran: Karaj | collected 2018-10 | reverse complement strand
GCGCGTCGTCATCATTGATGTCTCCCTCGAGAGAGAACAGGAGGACGCCCCCCAGGACTTCCGGGTCTTCATCAATCCCGTGGTCACCGTGCTCGATCCCAGGCCCCACGAGGAAAACGAAGGATGCCTCTCTGTTCCTGATCTGCGTGCCAAGGTGAAGCGCCCCCGCCTGGTAGCCCTCGACGGGATCGACCTGGACGGCAATCCCGTCCATATCGAAGGCGGCGGCTATTACGGCGCCTGCATGCAGCATGAGACAGACCACCTCGACGGCAAGCTGTTCCTGGACCATCTCAGCTTCCTCAAACGCTCCCTGTACGATAAGAAGATGCGCAAGGGCAGGAAGTAGCACCGTCATCTTCCTCTTTAAAACGCCGCAAAGAAGCTTTGCTTTTTTGCGGCGTTGGCGTATGCTATGTTTCCACCGCGGCATGCGGCCGGCCTGCATTTGCAGACCGGCCGCTGCCGCGGCCAATCCATGCGCACATAGGGTCACACATGAGCGAAGAAAACACCAAGGCCGAAGCTCCCAAACGGAACATGGCTCCGCTCCGTCCGTCGGATGTCGATTTCATGCCGCCGCTTCTGCGCAGCCTTTCCTCCCTGCTGCGCCTCAAGGGCGTCCATATTTCCCCGCAATTCCTCCTGGCCGGGCTTGCCGGGGCCGACAGGGTCAGCGTTTCCGCATGCCTGCGCTCGGCAGAACGCGCGGGGCTCAAATCCTCAGTCATGTACCGCGCACGCCTGGATGATATTTCCAGGCTCACGCTCCCCTGCATACTCATCCTGAAAAACGACCATTCCTGCGTGCTCGTGGACTGCAATGACACCATGGCCAAGGTCATCATGCCGGAGCTCGGTGACAACGTGCAGGTCATGCCCAGGGACCACCTGGAAAAGGAATATTCCGGCTACGCCGTCTTTGGCGCGCTGGAAAGCAGGGAGGACGCGCGCACCAAGAGCATACGCCCCCGGCAGGAGAAGAGATGGTTCTGGGACGTCCTGCGTTTTTACGCCCCCATCTACCGCCATGTGGCCCTTGCCAGCGTGGTGGTCAACACCATCGCCGTGGCTTCTTCCTTGTTCGTGATGAACGTCTACGACAGGGTCATACCCAACAACGCCTATGAGACGCTGTGGGTCCTGGCGGCAGGGGTCGGCATAGCCTACCTTTTCGATTTCATCCTCCGCAATCTGCGCAGCCATTTCGTGGACCTCGCCGGGCGCAATGCCGACGTCGTGCTCTCCAGCAAGCTGATCGACAAGGTGCTTTCCATGCGGCTTGACGCCAAGCCGGAATCCACCGGCGCGCTGGTGAACAATATCCGCGAATTTGAAGCCATGCGCGAGTTTTTCAGCTCCTCCACCTTCCTGGCCTTCATCGACCTGCCCTTCCTCGCGCTGTTTTTCGCCCTGCTGTTCTTCATCGGAGGGCCGGTCGCCTTCATCCCCCTTGCGGCCATGCCCATCCTGCTGTTCGTCGGCATCTATTACCAGGTCAAGGCCAAGCGCAGCGCCGAGCGCAGCTACCATCACAACATGCAGAAGAACGCCCTGCTGGTCGAGATGGTCAACGGGCTGGAAACGATCAAGGGCTGCCAGGCCGAGAGCCGCATGCAGAAGCTCTGGGAGGCCGTCGCCGGCATCTCGGCGACGTCCTCCAACGAAGCGCGCAAGTACAGCTCCAAGGCGGTGACGTTCGCCACCTTCTGCACCCAGATGGTCACCGTCGCCATAGTCATCTGGGGCGTTTACCGCATCGGCGAGGGCGCAATGAGCATGGGCGGGCTCATCGGCTGCAACATCCTTGTCGGGCGCATCATGGCCCCCCTGCTGCAGCTGGCGTCCCTGCTCACGCGGCTCCAGAATTCGCGCGTGTCGCTCAAGGCCCTCAACGTGCTGATGTCGCTGCCTTCGGAAAACCAGGACCAGGCGGCATGCATGGATTTCGGTGCGCTGAACGGCGGCTTCGTCCTGGACAACGTGAGCTTCGCCTATCCCGGGTCGCAGTCCCTGGCGCTGGATCATGTGTCCCTGCGCATCCGCCCCGGAGAAAAGGTGGGGATCATCGGCAAGATGGGATCGGGAAAGAGCTCCCTGGGCAAGCTGCTCATAGGGCTTTACCAGCCCAAGGAGGGATCCGTCACCTACGGCGGGGTCGACATCCGCCAGATGGCAGCCGCCGACCTGCGCGGGCACGTCGGCTACCTGCCGCAGGAGGTCATCCTGTTCTACGGTTCCGTGCGCGACAATATCGCCCTTGGCGATCCCACGCTCAATGACCATCTCATCGTCAGGGCATCTACCATCTCGGGGGTCGCCGATTTCGTGCGGCGGCATCCTGCAGGCTACGGGGCGCAGGTGGGCGAGCAGGGGCGCAATCTTTCGGGCGGGCAACGCCAGGCCATAGGGCTTGCCAGGGCCCTGGTGCGCGATCCTTCCGTGCTCATCCTTGACGAACCAACCAGCAATATGGACGTGGAATCCGAGCGTATCGTCCAGCAGCGGCTGCTTGGCGCCATCCAGGACAAGACGCTCGTGCTGATCACGCACAGGCTGAGCATGCTGCGCATCGTTGACCGCATCGTCGTCCTGGATGAAGGCAAGGTCCGCATGGACGGGCCCAGGAACGACGTCCTCCAGACCCTGCAGGGCCAGGCCGCCCAGCAGAGGAAGGCCCCCGCCGGGGGCGGGCAGCCGCCTGTCCCGCAGCCACAGCCGCAGAAAGGATAGCGATTATGGATACGGAGAAAAAAGACTTGTCTTCCGGGCAGGCACCGCTGCCGCTGCCGCAGGGGATGCCCATGCCGGCGCCTGGCGCCGCTCCGGGGCAGCCCAAGCCGGCGCAAAGCCTTTTTGAGCCGGCATCCCTTTCGGGACGCGGGCTCCTTCCCGAGGACCTGCCCTATGCCGACGAAGTGGAATCCGCCAGGGCAAGGCGTCCTTCCAACGGCTCCCGCTGGCTTTCCGTCGGCGTGTTCCTGTTTTTCGCCGTCTTCATCGGCTGGACTTCCGTCGCCACGCTGGACGAGGTGACCCACGCCGAGGGGCAGGTGATCGCGTCTTCCCGCACCCAGGTCATACAGAACCTGGAAGGAGGCATCCTGCGCAGCGTGGATGTCTTTGAAGGGGACATCGTGGACAAGGGCGACGTCCTGGCGCGGCTGGACAACGAGCTGGCCGTGAGCAGCCTGCGCGACATGCTGTACAAGGCCATGGAGAACCTCACCGCCATCCACCGCCTGCGGGCAGCCGTCGCAGGGACCGAGCTGACCTGGCCCAAGGAATACCGCGAATGGCTGGAAAAAGGCACCGGGCACAAGCTCACCGACGCGCAGTTCGAGCAGGGGCTGGATCTGGCAGCCGTGCAGGAGGAAACGTTCGCCGTCATGAAGCGGCAGCGCGAATCCGAGCTCAGCATGCTGCAGTCCCAGTACGAACGGTGCGATCACAAGGTGAGGGAACAGATCTCACACCAGGCCCAGCTCTCCAAGGCGCTTTCCCTCATCCAGCAGCAGGTCTCCATGGCTGCTCCGCTCGTGCCAAGGGGCTCCTACTCCAAGGTGCAGTTCCTTGAACTGCAGGAACGGCTCGTGCGCACCCAGGGCGAGCTCGCCACCCTGGAAGTTTCCATCCCCGGGGCCAAGGCCGAGGCAGAGGAAGCCAGGCACCGCATCGAGCTGCGCAACGCCGAGCTGGATTCCAACCTCAACGCCGAGATCAACAAGCGCAGCCTTGAGCTGGCCTCGCTGCACGAAAGCCTTTCCGCCAGCAGCGACCGCGTGACCAGGACGGAATTGCGCTCCCCGGTGCACGGCACGGTGAAAAAGATCTATATCAACACCGTGGGCGGCGTCGTCAGGCCCGGCGAATCCATCATGGAGATCGTCCCCCTGGACGATACGCTGCTCATCGAAGCCCGCGTGCGCCCCGCCGACGTCGCCTTCCTCCATCCCGGGCAGAAGGCCGTGGTCAAGGTCTCCGCCTATGACTTTTCCATCTACGGAGGGCTCGAGGGCGTGCTGGAGCAGATCAGCGCCGACACCATCGAGGACAAGCGCGGGGACCTGTTCTACCAGGTCAAGGTGCGCACCCCCAAGACGACCATCACCTACCGCAATGAGCAGCTGCCCATCATGCCGGGCATGATGACGACGGTCGATATCCTCACGGGCAAGAAGACTGTCCTGGACTACATGCTCAAGCCCATCCTCAAGGCGAAGCAGAACGCCCTGAGGGAAAAGTAGCAGGGCGCTTTTCGACGTCCGCAACGACCACAGCCAGCATTTCGAGGTCCGCATGAATCCCATGGAAGAATTCCCATCCCTTTTGCGCTACGAATACACCGTGGACAGCGGCGCCGGACTGAACGTGGCGCACGGCGTGTGGGGCGGCATCAACCCCCAGGGCGAGATCGAGATGAATTTCTACCTGGAAAGCGACAAGCTGCCTTCGTACACCGAGCGCTCTGTCGCCCCCGACGGGGCGATGGGCGAGGAAAAAAGCGTTTACGAAAACGACAAGGAGCATGTCATCATCCGGCGCATCCACTCGCGCATCCTCCTCAATTACCAGACAGCCAGATCTCTTGTGGAATGGCTGGATGAGAAGCTGGAATCCCTGGAGCTCGAAGAAGGCGGGCAGTTCGCCGGCGGAGGTTTTTCCGAGGTGCAGCAGTGAAAGACGGACCTCAGGAAGAGGAGCGCCCCAGCCGCTCGCAGAAGAAGCGCGAAAGCCTGGCCCTTCAGGAGACAGGCGAACGCCTTGCCGCACTTCCCAGGGCCAGGCTGGCGGAACTGCCCTTGCCGGACGCCCTTAAGGAGGGGCTGGAGGATTACGCCCGCATGGGCAGCTACGGGGCGCGGCGGCGCCAGCTCCAGTACATAGGGCGGCTGATGCGCGAGGCCCGGAAAGATGGTTCCCTGCAGCCCTTGCTGGACGCCCTGGACCGCCTGTAGGCACGCTCGGGCCTCCCGCCATAAAATTTAGCGCGGCGTGCTATTTTTTTCTTGACGGCAACGGGCGAATATGGCAAAAGCATCTTTGCCTTACGGGGATGTAGCTCAGTTGGGAGAGCGCTTGAATGGCATTCAAGAGGCCAGGAGTTCAATTCTCCTCATCTCCACCAGATAAAAACCATAAAGCCTCACACAGTCCATATGACCGGGTGAGGCTTTATTTTTTCAGATGGGAGCCCGATGCCGTGCGGAACACGGCTGTCTTGGGCTACGCTGTGCGAGAAGGACACTATGCCTGTCCTGCTTTCCGCGCCGCAGGAAAAAGACCATTCCGGATGGCATGGATGCCCCGCGGTGACCTGGCCGGGATGGAAGTTGCTCCCGGGTGCATCGATGGAGATCCACGGAAAGGCTGCCCGGAGAAGTTTGCCGGGAGCTGGCCGAAGCAGGATGCGGTATCGCTTCAGGCATGGAGTTGCATAATTTTTGGCGCTGTGATTTAGTTGCGGAAACACGGATCGGCGAACATGGAATTCAAAAAGTCGACTTACAGTACCCAGGCTGCGGAATACGTGAGCGAGATGATCCGCGCTGGGCGCCTCCGCCCGGGGGAACCTATACGGGAATGCATGCTCTCGGAAGAGCTGGGCATAAGCCGCGCTCCGATACGCGAGGCCCTGCTGCTGCTGGTCGAGAAGGGGCTGGTCTGCTCGGAGCCGCACAGGGGAAAATTCGTGCGCTCCCTGAGTCCGAAGGAGATATACGACAGCTACATGGTGGCGGGCATCCTCGAAGGCGCGGGCGTCGCCCTGTCCGCCCTCCTCTGGCAAAAGGATCAGGAAGAAGCCTTTGAGAGCGTCGTGGACCTGGTCGGGCGCATACGTCCCGATGCCGACGCGGATCTGCTGGCTGCCATCGACGAAAAATTCCACATGACGCTGCTTGCCGCCTGCCCCAGCGAACACCTCGTCGCCCTTGCCAGGCATTCCAGTGCCTCCATCGCCAAATTCCTCTATTACAGGGAATGGGGGAGGCTGTTCACACCGGACCAGTACCGTGCCAGGCATCTGGAAGTCGCACGGGCCGTGCGCACCAAAGAGCCTTTCGTCATCGAGGAAGCCCTGCGCCGGCATTACGCCGAGACAGGCAGGCTCCTTTCCCTTTCCCTGGAGGCGGCTGCGGATCAGCCTTCCTGTTGATTCTGTGGGCGCAGGACATCTCTTCAAAAGCAGCAGGAGCAGTTATGAAACGCCTTTTTGCAGCGGCGATGGCCGCCCTTTTCCTCCTTCCCGGCATGGCTGCAGCGGAAGCGCAGCATGGCGGAAGCACATTGGGCATAGGAGGCGTGCTCATGGGGGCATGCCCTTCTGCGGGAAAATGGATCGACGCGGAAACGCTGGCCGGCGATCCCCGGTACGCGGAACTGAACGTGAGCAGGGGCGACGCCTTCCGGGTCTTCTCCATGAACGGACTGGAAGGGGAAGGGAAGAGCACGGCACTGGTCATGGAGGACCCGGAGCCGCCCATGTTCGACGTGATGGATGCCGCCGGCAGGAAGATAGGCGAAGCCACGACCTGGCTGAGCATCCGCTGCCCCTGGGATCCCATGCCCAGGAAAGCCGCCGCCCTCAGCCCTAAGAACGCGGCCTATCAAAAGGCGGTGGAAAAATACCTTGCCGCACGGGGCGAAGCTGCCAGGCCGCAGATCGCGCAGATCTTCAGGGTCGACCTGGAAGGGGACGGCGTGGATGAGGTCGTCATCAGCGCCATGCGCCTGAAAAACGCGCAGTGGAGCGCCGCGGACGCGCCGGAACATGCCGGCATGATCTTCAGGGCGGAGCCGGGAGATTATTCCCTTGTCCTGCTCAGGAAGATCGTGGCGGGCAAGGTGCGCGAGATACCTGTTTGCGGATTCTTTGCCGGAAAGAACAAGGACGGTCTTCCGCCGACCATGCATAAGGTCATCGGCTTTGCCGACGTGGACGGAGACGGCGTCCTGGAGATACTGACCGATTCCTCGTACTACGAAGGGTACTGGTACGGCGTGCATGCGGTGCAGAAGGACAAGGTCAGGGAAGTCCTCGGCAACGGTTTTGGCGTGTAAGCGCAGCGCGCCGCCTTTTTGAAAGGCCGCATCCCCCTGCGATAAGGCAGCGGACCTACAGCGCGTACTGGTACTTGACCTGCAGGGAAACGTGTATGGGGTCGGGACCGATGATAGGCGGGCGCTTGACGATGCCGCTGGCTGAGCGCACGGCGTTGAGCGCCGAAGCATCGAGCCTTCTGTCGCCCGAGCTGCGGATGAGGGCGACGTCGCTGAAGCTGCCGTCGGGGGCGATGGTGAAGGAGCACACGGCAAAGCCGATGAGATCCTTCGCACCTGAAAAGCGGCGCGCGTGGATGGCGTCGTCCACGTCATCCAGGTAGCGCAGATAGGCTCGGCGCTTCTTGTCCAGCCTTTCCGCCTCCTCCCTGTCGCGCGGGGCTGCCTGCTGCAGTCCGGTGCCCGTCCGCACGGATTCATGGACCAGCACAGACTGGCTGTCCATTTCCAGCACGGCACGGAAAGGCTGGCGGTCCATCGGCTCCGGTCCATGCGTGAGCGTCAGCCCGAAATGCAGGAAGAGCGAGAGGGCTATGCCGGTCCAGAGCCGTTCACTGTCTGTCATTGCGTGCCTTTATGGTCTTCCGGGTTGGAGGTGGCGACCATCAGCTTTTCCCCGCCGAGCATGCGCACTTCATCCACGACATAGACAAGGGCTTCAACGGGGGCTTCCGGATCGGCCTTGAGCACGAGCTGTCCAGGGGACTGGCGGAAGCTGCGCACGATGTCCTGCAGGCGGAAGCGCAGGAAGCCGCGCTCTACGGGCACGCCGTCGCATAAGAAGCTTCCATCCTTGTTCAGCCGCACTTCCACCACGCGTCCGGAAAGGGCGTGGCTGGATCTTGCTGCTGGAAGGTCGATGTCCAGCCCGCGCACGGCAAAGGCCGAAGCGACGATGAAGAAGATGAGGAGGATGAAGATCACGTCCATCAGGGGCGTGAGGTCGATGTCGGTCTCCGGTCTGTGCCTGTGGCGGAAGGAGAGCATTTCAGCCCCCTTTGCGCAGTGAAAGCACGACATTGGCCGCTTCGGCCAGGGCTTCTGCAGCGTCTGCAGCACGTTTTTGGAACAGGTGCAGGCAGAAGAGGGCGGGGATGGCGATGCACAGCCCGGCCGCCGTGGTGATCAGCGCCTGCCAGATGCCGCCGGCAAGCTGGCTCATGTTGACGCCGGTACTGGCGCCGGCGATCTCGGAAAAGGTGGAGATCATGCCGAAGACAGTGCCGAGCAGCCCCATGAGCGGGGCGAGCCTTGCCAGCACCGACAGCAGGGAGAGGCGGGCTTCCAGCTTTTTCAGCACGGATTCCCCCTCCACGCGCAGCATGGCTTCAAGGTTGTCCCCGCCGCCGGCGAGGATGGCGGCATAGCGGGAGAGCAAGGGGGTCTTCGCCATCTCTCCGGACAGGGGAGCGGCATCTCCGGCAGCGGCTTCTTCCAGCAGGGCCGTGAAATTCCCGCCCGGGAAGGAAAACGAGAAATAGAACAGCGCACGCTCTATGATAATGGCCGCGGACATGATGGAAATGAGCGCCAGCGGCCACATCATCCATCCGCCCATCAAAAAGATGTTCATGCAGGCTCCTCTCAGACTTGCAATGCCGTTCCAATGAGGACAAGAGGGGTCCGTTCCTCGTCAGTCGGGGTCAGATCCAGCCTCCCTGCTGCATACTGGGCGACGCAGTTCCCCATGCCTTCGACGGGCACGATCCCCTTGGCCCTGCAAAGCCCCGGTCCGGCATCCAGGAAGATCTTTTCAAGGGCTTTTACGGTAAGGGGGGCGGCAACGTCAAGCTCCCGCGCTTCAAAGCGCTCATCGCCGCCAGAGGGGCCGGCGCTGCCGCGCAGGGCGACGACAAGGGCGCGGGAGGGGAGCTTTTTGCTGCTGTGCTCATCTATCCACTGGTCGAGCAGGGCGAAGGGGATGCCGCCGTCTTCAGCGCGGAGCAGCAGGGCCCTGTCGTTGATTCTGGCAAGCCTGCCTTCAAGCACTTCCAGGTCTCCGGCGGAGACAAGGTCGCATTTGTTAAGGATGATGACATCGGCCCGGTGCAGCTGCGCAAGGCGCACGCCGGCGATATCCCTGCCCTTCATGTCCAGCGCGTCGGCCACGGTGATGACGATCCCGGGGACGACCAGGTCGCGCAGCTTGCGCAGGGAGTCCATGACATTGCCGGGGTCGGCCACCCCTGTCGTCTCAAGGATGAACTGTTCGGCGGGCATGGCGCTGATGATGCGCTCCAGACCCGGGCGCAGGCTGTCGGCCAGCGAGCAGCATACGCAGCCGTCGTCCAGCGCTTCCACCAGGGTTTCGTTTCTGAGCAGGGCGGCATCCAGCTCCACCTTGCCGAATTCATTCTGGATGACACCGGTGAAGCGTTCGCGTCCGTGGAGGAAATCCAGCCAGCGACGCAGGAAGGTGGTCTTTCCGGCGCCCAGGAAGCCGGTGAGCACATGGAGGAGCGGCTTGTCGTGCCGTTCCATTTTGGCGGGGTCATGCCGGGCAGGCAGCCTGGGGAGCCGGCGGAAGGTTTCGCCCGCAGGCGTGAGCGACGGTCCGAACGCCGCCGTGAGGGCATACGTCCGTTCCTGGCGGTCCGGCGAAGGGGATGCGTGGCCGGCGGCGTCATAGCACATGGCCGGGGATGCCGACGTCCCCAGGAAGATATCCGCCGCCATGCCCAGCTGCTGCTCGGCAGAGGCGGCGAGGGAAGCGAACAGGCGCAGGAACAGGCGGAAGGCCGGGACATCGCATTCCGTCCCTCCCGGGGGGACGATCCATTCCCCGTTTTCCGCGCGGATGCCGTCGGCGGCGATGACGATGCGGCGGGACGGCGCTTCCAGCGTGAGCGCGAAGGCGCTGCCATCCAGCGCAGCGTCCATGCGCAGCTGCCCCATGCGGAAGGGTGCGAAAGCGGCTTCACCTCCGGTGAAGGCGCGCAGGGCTCCTTCGTAGCCCGGGGAAAGCGCAACGGACATGGCGGCAAGGGGAAAGGAATCCAGGATGGGGTCATCCGCCTGCGGAAAGATGAACAGGCTGAAGTAGCCGCGCAGGCACGCCGCGGCGGGGTCTTCCTCCTCGCCTTCAAAGCGCATGCCGAACACGTGCGGGGAATCCGCCACGCGGCATGTCCAGGCCGGGTGTTCCGAGGCTGAGGCGAGGACGCCGCGCCAGCCGAGGGCCCTGGCGTTGGATCGTTCGAAATGCGCAGCCATGATGAGGGAGGTGATCAGGCTGGCGCAGTCGGAGCCGCTGCTCCCAAGGGGGCGTGGAAGGATCTTTTCCAGCATCGGGCAAAAGTTTGGCGGGACGCGCCGAGGAGAAATGCGCGCCCCGCCGGTGACAGGGTGTTAGCCAGGGAATGAGATGGTGTCGCCGTTGCCGAGGTAGTTCGTCGTCTTGGAGCGGAAGCGCGCCGTGCCCTTGACGACCGGATAGCCGGCATCAACGAACTTCTGGGCGGTGATCAGTCCGGTGCAGTGGTTGCAGCCCACGCGCTGCAGCTGCCACTTCTCGAGGCCGATGACCAGGTCGTCATACTTGGGATCCCAGTCCTCGAACGGGGAGATGTGCAGGCCGCCGTACAGGCCGTAGAACTGGTCCTTCTCGTACTTGAGTTCCTTATAGGCGGTGTCAGCGAACAGGATGATGCCCTGGTGGCAGCATCCGGTGATGCTCACGAGGCCCACGTCCTTGACGTTGCAGTACAGGGACATCTCGCCGAAGACCTTGAAGATGATCGGGCATTCGAACTGGTACAGGGCGACGCCCGGCTGCAGCTGGTACAGGCCCTTCTTCACTTCCGTCCATTCGCCCACGTGGCCGGAGTCCTTGATGTACTGCTTGCCGGCGGGGTAGAAGGTGTTGGGCGTGTAGACATGCACGTTGGGGCCGTACTTGGCCACCACGGGGAAGGCCCAGTAATGGTCCATGTGCTCGTGGGTCTGGATGAAGCCGGCGATCTCGCCGTTGGCCAGCATGTTGTCGATGCCCTCGCGCTTGAAGCTCTCTTCCATCCAGTCGTAGCTCCAGCCGGTGTCGAACAGGTACCGGGTGATCTTGCCTTCCAGGTCCTCGATCTCCACGAGGCAGGAGAAGCCGCCTGCGTTGTCGGCATCCACCGACTGCTCCTTGGCGATGGCCCAGGCGCCGTGCAGGTCGCCCTTCTGGATGTAGGGCTTGAGGTTCTTCATGGCGTCTTCATAGTTGCCCTTGCCGATGCCCTTGCCGTTGCCGAACGGGGCCCAGTTGTAGGTGTACTGGTCGACCAGCAGGCCGCCGGCGCCGGTGACGTTCTGCATGAAGATCTTGTTGTCGAACCAGCTGGTTTCGGAGATGTTGATCACCTTGACGGACTTGCACACGCCGAAGTCCGTCATCTTGCGGTCGATCTTGGGCAGGAAGGCCCTGCGGGCGGGAGTGTAGGAATACAGGCCCATTGCGCCGAGGGCTCCGACGCCCACGCCAAGGGAAGCGCCCTTGATAAATTCACGTCTGTTCATAAATGCTCCTACTTCACCAGGGTGAAGGTTGCGCTGCAGATGGGCAGCAGCCATACGATGAAGAAGTAAACGGCCACGCCGGCGAGGATGCCGAAGAACAGTCCTGACATCATGCCGGGGTTCCAGGCATGGTCCACTTCGATGTGGCGCTTTTCTTCGGCGAAGTCAGCGGCGGTCTTGAATTCACGCCGCCATCCCGGCCAGCCGTCCATGAACCACCAGTTGATCAGCCAGATGTCGATCAGCCAGATGGTGGGGATCATGGGGAACTGCTGCGGATGCGAGAAGCCCTTCTGCGTGCCCAGGAAGTTGTGGGCGTACATGTAGTACAGGCAGTAGAGGACCACGCCGCCGACGATGGTCAGCACGGTGCGGATGAGGATGTTGACAGGGGTGCTGTACTTGGTGGGCCAGTTCTCGCAGTAGAACTGCACGAACAGGGCGGGCACCAGGAAGAAGATGGCGGTCTCGCCCACGTGCAGCCAGCGCCAGTCGGGGGCCGCGTCGCGGCGGTGTCCGCGGATGGCGTCGCCCCAGACGAGTTCCTGCATGTACCAGAAGAACAGGCAGAGGCACCAGGCGATGACGATGATGCCCACGAACAGGGCGATGCGGCGGGGCCAGTCCTTCTTGATCATGGTGAAGGGGTAGCGCTCCCAGATGCCTTCGACGAACCACACGACGACGGTGCAGCACATGATCCATGCCACGTGGAAGTTGGCGGAGACGGTCTCGGCGAACTGTTCCCAGTAGGGCGGGCAGATGGCGCAGAAGTACTGCCAGGGATAGTACAGGATGCCCATGTGGTTGTGCATGGTCATGAAATAGATGACCAGGCTGAGGCAGAACGTGCCCAGCCAGATGCTGAAGCCGCGCGTGGGCTGCTTGTCCGTGGCCCAGGGATGGCCCTCGAGGGCGACGACCCAGGCGGGGCTGATCCAGGAAGCGATGACGGCGAACATCATGCAGGCCTGGGCGGCGTATTCCGTGGAGTAGAATTCCGTGAGTCCGAGCTTCATGAGCTGCTTGGGCTGGAAGTAGGCGAAGGCGAAGTTGCCGAGCACGTTTTCAAAGAAGCCGTGGATGAAGAAGATCATCGTGCCCACGGAGATGAGCGCCAGCACAAGGCCTTTCTGCAGCGGATGGGCGTTGCGCACCCAGTTGCGCTTGAAGGGCCAGAAGTCGAAGGTGTAGGCCATCCAGATGAGGATGATCAGCCACCAGCGGCAGTAGTTGTAGCCCACGTACGGGGTGTAGAAGCGCATCACGCCGCGCGGGTCCTGGAAGACCCACCATGTCGCCCCGAAAATGGCCAGCGTAAAGATCAGGTTCACGATGGCGGGGATGGGGCCGGGCCACCGCTTGACGAGCTTGCGCTCTTCCAGATACGGAAGCTGCGCCTCAGTCAGGGTCTGTTCAGCATTCATGAAGTCCTCCTGGGTTCTGTGTCCCGCGCCGGCCATGCCTCTGCCGCCGGCGCCAACCTGTTGCAAGCGGCTCAGGACGTGGCGTCCCTGCCGCACATCGCCTTGTATATCCGTTCCGCCATCTCGCCTTCCTCCATGCTTTCCGTGTCGCAGCCGAGCCTTTCCGCTTCCATCCGCAGCATGGAAGGGGAAAATTCCGGCGGCAGCATGGCGCGGTAGTCCGCAGCGGGCCCCTGGTCCCTTTCGTCCGGCAGGCCGCTTCCCTCCGCCGCCTGGCTGAACGGGCGGAATATCCCGCGCAGGAAATCGCGTCTGTTCATGTCGCCGTTCATGCGTTTTCCACCAGGGTCTTGAGGTTGGTAAAATACGCTCCGGCCGCCGCCGCGGCTTCATCGGCATCGGCATGGCGCAGCGCGCCCAGGATGCTGGCCAGGCAGGCGAAGATCGTTTCGCGCAGGGGGAGGCCGCAGGATTCCAGGAGGTGCAGGAGCGATCTGCCATCGGGCAGGCAATCGGCCAGCGATGCATTGATGCTGTCGTTGCCGATCACCCGGGCTGCTTCCAGGAAGAACTGCATCTGCGTCTGCACGAAGGTGTTCATGTCGTTGTTGCGCAGCGCGGCGCCCGCTATGGGAAAAAGCCGTTCCAGCCCCAGAAGGTGCGAAGGGCGGATGCTCATGGAGCAGGAGCGGATGATGGGCGGGACAAGCAGCAGGCAGGCGTCCAGCTTTTCCCGGAGCGTGCCTTCTGTCGTGCTTCCCGCAGGGAGCATGCGCACATACGTTCCGCTGCCATGCCGCGTTTCAAAGATGCCCTTGGCCGCGAGCGAGGTGATGGCGGCGCGCAGCGTGGTGCGGTTGACCTTCATTTCTTCAGCCAGGATCCGCTCCGGCGGAAGACGGTCGAACAGTTTCCAGCGCCCTTCTATGAGCGATTGGATGAGAAGCTGTTCAACGTAGGCCTGCTTGGTCATGGGGCATCCATGGAGTTTTGCGTTTTGGTTCATCCGTTTTACCATGGATGGGAAAAATATGGCAATATTTTAATAAAAAGCCGGGTGATGATTTATAACTATTTTATATAAAATAATTTTTTATTTAAAATTGGTATAACCACATAATAATAACATAAAAAAAACCGTGTCGGCGAAGTTTTCGTTTGCTTGTTTGTCGTTATTCTGATAAAAGTCATTCAACCAATTTTAGTCAAGACGCACAGGCGCAGAAAGGGGGGCGTATGGAATTTTCATCTTGGGCGGCAGGCTTTCCCGGCCTCCTGTGGGAGATCGAGCACCAGCGTTCCCGCCTGCGCTTGCTGAACCGGTGGGAACTGCCCCTGCTGGGCGCGGAAACGCCGCGCATCATCAAAGACGCCAGCTACCGCAATGAGATGGTCCTGGATCCGGACCAGCCCCTGCTGGTGGAATTTTGGGACATGCTGACGGCGCGCCAGCCCGCTGCCGTTTCCTTCCGCCTCAAGGCCGATCCCTTCCAGTCCTGGCTGCTGCAGGGCTGGCCCGACCCCGCCGATCCCGAAAAGTACCTCGGCATGCTCAAAGAGGCCGTGCTTCCCGCCGCCTTCATCGTCAACGGCGCCGCAGGGACATGCCAGCTCGCCCTGGGGCAGGCGCAGTATCCCGTCCTGGTCCTGAGCCTGGAGCAGCGCGAGATCGTAGCCTGCAACAAGGCTGCCGAAGACCTGTTCACGGACGTTTCCGAGGCGGGCTTCCTCCTGCGCGACATAGCTCCCGGGGCACTTGAGGAGCCGCTCCTTGAGGCCGCGCGGGCGGCCGTCGCCAGCCGGGTCTGGGCGGGCACGCTTTTGCTGCGCGGGGGAAATGGCGCCATCCTTTCTTCCAAAGTGCGCATTTCTCCATGCGCCTCGGGCGGGGGCATCGTGCGCATCGCGCTTTTGAGCATACCGGAATTGCCTTCGCCTTCGCCGGCCGCACCCTTCGTCAGGGAGGAGGGGGCGTTTTCCCTGCGCGGAGAGCTGGAATCCCTCCTCGCATCCTGCGAAGGGGTGGACGGGCTGATGTTCTCCGACATCCAGTCTGCGCGCGGACGGGTGGAAGTCTATGGCGTGGGCGGCATTTTTTCTTCCATCGCCTGGGGCGACGCCCATGCTTACGAAGGGACCATCGCCCAGGACATCGAACGCTTCGGGCTGGACTCGCTCACGGTGGAGGACACGCTGGACAGCATCAAGTCCATCGACTGGGCCATGTTCATCCCCTGCGGCGTACGTTCGTACTACGCCATCCCGTTTTTCGGGGCCTCCGGGCTGCACGCCGTGCTCATCCTCGCTTCTGCGAAGTCCGGCGCCTTTGGACCGGGCAGCGATGCCCGCTTCCGTTTCCTGCGCGAGCCCTTCGCCGGCGTCATCGAGCATTGGCGCCGCCTGAAGAAGTAGCCCCCGCCTCCTTCCCGGCAGGCGCCGGCCGCGGGAGGTCCCATGGCATCATGGGCGCAGGGACCATGATGACATCACGGGCATTTCCGGCTACATTCCCTCTGCATCGCGCCGTCATTGCACGGCAGAGGAGGAGCCATGCGCGGAGTCCCCGTGCTGAGGGCCGCGGCCATCCACGACCTTTCGGGATTTGGGAGGGCGTCGCTCACCGTCGCCATACCCGTCCTTGCCACCATGGGCATACAGGCATGCCCGCTGCCTACCGCCGTGCTCTCGAGCCAGACGTCAGGCGTGGAAGGCTTTTCGTTCCTTGACCTCACCGGCAACATGGCACGCATCATGGATCACTGGGCGGACATGGGCCTGCGCTTTGACGCCGTGTACTCCGGTTTCCTCGGCAGTCCTGAGCAGTCCGGCCTTGCCGCCCGCTGCATCATGGAATTCCTTGCGCCTGACGGCCTTGCCGTGGTCGATCCCGTCATGGGCGACAACGGGCGCCTCGACCCCACGCAGACTCCGGAAATGGTGGAGGCCATGCGCATGCTCGTTTCGCATGCCGATGTCATCACCCCCAACTTCACGGAAGCCTGCTTCCTCCTGGGAGAGCCTTACCGGACGCACATCAGCGGGGCCGGGCTGAAGGATCAGCTCACAGGGCTCGTCGGGCTGGGGACCCGCGCTGCCGTCATCACCAGCGCCCCCCTGGGTGACGATAAGACGTTGTCCACCGCCGCCTATGACGGCAGCCGTTTCTGGAAGGTGGACGTGCCCCGCCTGGACGCCTTTTATCCCGGCACGGGAGACGCTTTCGCCAGCGTGCTCACAGGGAGCCTGCTCCAGGGCGACAGCCTGCCCGTGGCCGTGGACCGCGCCGTGCAGTTCGTTGTCCTGGGCATCCGCGCCACCTTTGGCTATGACACGCCGCATACCGACGGCATGCTCCTCGAGCGTGCGCTGCCCTCCCTGCGCCTTCCCTTCACCGGTGGGACCTACGAGGAATTTTGACGCCTGTCCCGGGCCCCCTGCCGGAGCTCGCAGGATCAGCAGGCCGGCCTGCTTTGCCCGCCGGACCGCGAAGGCATGGAAGAGGTGCTGCGCATGGAAAAGAATGACTTTTGGAAGGGGGCGGCGCTGTGCGTCGTTTCCGCCCTGGCCTGGGCCATCAGCGGTCCGCTGTCCCGGCTGAGCTTTGCGGAAGGCGTCACGCCTGCCACCGTCGCTTTCTGGCGCGTAGCCATTTCCGGGGCGTGCTTCCTCGTCCATGCCGCCGCCCTCGGCCAGCTGCGCCCGCAGCGGCGCGACCTTGGGGCCATGCTTGCCTTCGGGCTGTTCAATGTGCCGGTATTCTTCCTTTCCTTCCAGGTCTGCATCGAGAAGAGCGGCAGCGCCATGGCCGTCGTCCTGATGTTCACCGCCCCGGTATGGGTGGCGCTGTTTTCACGGGTCCTCTTTCATGAATCCATAGGCAGGCGGAAACTGCTGCCCATGGCCGTGGCTTTTGCCGGCGTGGCCCTGATCTGCCTTTCCGGAGGCAGCATGGGAGGCGATGTCTCCTGGATGGGCATCGGATCAGGCATCGTCTGCGGCCTTTTCTATGCCGGCCACTTTGTGTTTTTCGGCTGGTGGAGGCGGCGCTATTCTTCCGCCGCCATGTTTGCCATGACGTTCATCCCCGCTGCCGCTGTCCTTGCCTTCTTTGCGGATCCCGGCCCGGTCAGCGCCCTGGGGTGGGTGGGCATAGCCGTGCCCGCCGTCATTTCCACCTATGGCGCCTACTATCTTTACGGTCAGTCGCTGCTCATCCTCACGCCGGTGCAGGCCGCCATCATCGGCAACATCGAGCCCGTGGCGGCGACCATGCTCGCATGGTGGTTCTGGGATGAAAATTTCACGGTCTGCGGATGGGCAGGCTCCATCCTGGTGCTTGGCGCGGTGGCGGCCATGACGCTGTCGCGCGGACGCGGCGCATGAATCCGGCCCCGAAAGGCCCTGGCACATCCAGGCGCTTTCAGGATCCCTGGGCGCGTATCCACTCCAGCGCTTCGCGCAGGTCAAGCGTGCCTTCGTAAATGGCGCGGCCGGTGACGGCTCCCTGGAGCCTGCCGCTGACGCTGAGGGGATACAGGGCCTGGATGTCCTGGAGCGTGGTCACGCCTCCGGCGGCGACAAGGGGCAGGGGGCTGGAATGGGCCAGGCGCTGCAGCATGGGCAGGTTGACGCCGCTTTGCATGCCGTCCCGGGAAATGTCGGTGTATATCACGAAGGCCGCGCCGTCGCCGGCAAGCCTGGGCAGGACATCATCGACGGTCAGCCCCGCATCCTCCACCCAGCCCCGTGATCTCAGGCGCCCGTCCACGGCGTCCAGCGAGACCCCGACCCTGCCGGGGAACAGGCCGCACAGGCGGGAAAAGGCCTTGGGGTCCTCCAGGGCAAGGGTGCCTATGATGATGCGCTCCACGCCGGCGTCGAACCACATGCGGGCTGCGTCTTCGCTGCGGATCCCGCCCCCCAGCTCGACCGGTATGCTGAGCTTCCGGCAAATGGCCGAGACCAGCCCGGCGTTGACGCTCTTCCCCTGGAAGGCGCCGTCGAGGTCGATGAGGTGGAGCCACTGGGCGCCCTCGGCCTGCCAGCGGAGGGCGGCATCCACGGGATCGGCGCTGAAGACCGTGGAATCGCCGGCGCGCCCCTGCCGCAGGCGGACGGCCTTGCCGCCCTGGAGGTCGACTGCGGGAAAGATGATCACAGCCCCAGCTCCCTGACGGCCTTGTCCATGCCTTCAGCGGCCAGTTCCGCGGCGGACACCCAGCCGCCGCCGCGCCTGAAGAACGAGGAGATGCGCGTGATGTCGTTGGCCAGGGGCATCTGTTCCTCGGCGAAATGCGTGCGGTGGATGAGGGTGGCGGGACCGCGTGCGTCTATGAGGTAGAAATCTTCGTTGACGGAGGCGGCGCTCAGCACGCCGGCCTTGCTGCCGACGCGCTCGTGCAGTTCTATGATCTGCGGCACGATGATCATGTGCGCCCCGGACGTGCGGGCCAGCGCGGCCCATGTTTCCAGCGCGCTTTTGCGGCCGCGCTGATCGCGGGCCATGTCCCTGTCGAGCGCTGCGCGCTCGATGAGGACGTAGGCGTGGTCCTTCCGGGAATTCAGCTTTCCCCTGAAGGCATCGTCCAGCTGGGAAAGCGTATCGTCGGAGACCGCAGCCTGGTCCTCGGGGATGAACCCGGAGAGCAGTTCCAGGGTCTGCGTCGGCTGCGTGAACGGAGCGACGGCGACGACGATGTCAGGCATGATGAGCTGTTCCTGCTCGGCGCGCTTCTCGCAGCCGGTGAACAGGCAGAGGCAGAGGATGGCAAAGGCGAGGCGTTGCAGTTTCATCAGTCGAGGCTCCCTTTGGTGCTGGGCGTGCCGCTTCCGCTGCGGGCCACAGCCTGCGCAAGCGCGAGGCCGATCCCTTTCGCGGCCGATTCCAGCAAATGATGTCCGTTTTTCCCGTACAGGAAGGAAATGTGTATGTTGCACTGGGTCGAAGAAGCCAGTGCCTTGTAGAATTCCCGCCACAGGTCTTTTTCTTCCCTGGCGATGACCGGCGGAAGCAGGTCGTCCCCGCGGTATTCCAGCCAGGGGCGGCCGGAGATATCCACGGCGACGTCGGCCAGGGCCTCGTCCATGGGCACGCGCGCCCAGGCCGCGCGGCGTATGCCGCGCCTGTCCCCCAGGGCTTCGCGAAGGGCGGCGCCCAGGCACAGGGCGGCGTCTTCCACGGTATGGTGCGCATCGACATGCATATCGCCCGTGCAGACCATGTCCAGGTCGAATCTTGCCCAGAACGCGATCAGCGTGAGCATGTGGTCAAGCAGTCCAAAGCCCGTGGAGACCGAAGACTTCCCGCTTCCGTCCAGGACAAGTTCCACCTGGATGGAGGTCTCGGCCGTCCTGCGGGAAAGGGAAGCGCGGCGCGCTGCTTCACTCATGGCTTTCCTCCTTCTGCTTTTTGGATTCCTTTTCGCGGTAGGCGACCTTGCTCACGTAGATGCTCATTTCATACAGGAGCATCATGGGCAGGGCCATGAGCATCTGGGAAATGACGTCGGGCGGCGTGAGTATGGCGGCGACGATGAAGATGAGCAGGATGGCGTAGCCCCTTGTGCGGCGCATGAAGGCGGGCGTGAGCAGCCCGAAGCGCGACAGGAAGAAGCTGAACAGCGGCATCTCGAACACGAGACCGAAAGCGATGAGCAGCTTGAGGGCGAAGCTCAGGTATTCTTCCACGGAGATCATGGGGATGATGGTGTCCGTGGCGAATCCCATGAAGAACCTGAAGGCAAGGGGGAAGACCAGGAAGAAGCAGAATGCCGCACCGCCCACGAAGAACAGCGAGGAGCAGAAGGCCAGGGGCAGCAGCGCCCGCTTTTCCTCGCGGTACAGCCCGGGGGCCACGAAGGCCCAGGCCTGGTAAAACGTATACGGGCACGTGGCGAAAAGGGAAGCTATGAAGGCGACCTTGAGATAGGTGAAGAACGCTCCCTGAGGCGAGGTGTAGATGAGCTTGCTGCCTTCAGGAAGGCACGCCTGGAGGGGGGAGGAGAGGTAGTCATACAGGATGTCTCCTACGCCATACAGGGCCACCCATCCCAGGAGGACGGCGATGAACATGCGCATGACGCGCCTGCGGAGTTCCCCCAGATGGCCCAGTATGCCCATGGAAACGTCGTCTTCCGCCCCTTCTTCCTCTTCCTCATTGCCGTCATCATCGTCCGTGTCCGCCTCGGCGGGAGGCTGTGATCCTGTTCCGTCAGAAGCGGGCGCCGGGGGGAGGGGCGCAGATCCGCTGTCCGCGGGATCTTCTTCGGCTAGTTCCGGCAGGGGGCCGTGCGGTCCGTCAGGCAGATCGCCGGATGGATCGGCCCCTTCCTCTTCTTCCGCAGGAACGTCGCCGCCATCTGTTCCGCCCGGGGAGCCCTGGGAAGCGCCTGCTGCCGCCGCCGCGGCATAGAACGAAGCCATGTCCGGGGACGAAGGGGCGTCAAGAGGCCCGCCGCCGGCAGGGGAACCGGCTTCAGGCTGCTCTGTGGCCCGGGCGTCAAGCCCTGCGGCGGAAAGGTCTCGATCGTTTTCCATGTTCAGCTCTTGCTTTCCGTTCCAGGCGTTTCCTGCTCGGCTGGATCGGTGGAGGCTTGTCCGCCATCCTGTTCTTGCGCGGCTTTTTCTGCGGCAGCCCTGGCTTCCTTTTCGGCTGCGGCCTTGCGGGCCTTCTTTTTTTCCGCCTCTTCCTCAAAGGCGATCTCCGTGTTCAGCGTCCGCTGGAACTCCGTGGACACGCGCCGGAACTCGCCCATCGCCCGTCCGATGGTGCGGGCGATCTGCGGCAGCTTCTTAGGTCCGAGGACCAGGAGCGCCACGACGAGGATGACCAGTATCTCTGTGCTGCCGATGCCGAACATGGCGTCGCTCCGCTATTCCCATTCGATGGTGCCCGAAGGCTTGGGGGTGAGGTCGTACAAGACGCGGCTGACGCCGGCTACTTCAGCGGTGATGCGCTGCGTGATGTGCTGGAGGAGGGCAAAGGGCACGTCTTCCACCGTGGCGGTCATGGCATCCACGGTGTTCACGGCGCGGATGATGACGGGCCAGGCGAAGGTGCGCTTGCCGTCCTTGATGCCCGTGGACTTGAAATCGGGCACGATGGTGAAGTATTGCCAAACCTTGCCCGCAAGGCCGTTCTTCGCGAATTCTTCGCGCAGGATGGCGTCGGATTCGCGCACGGCCTCGAGCCTGTCGCGGGTGATGGCGCCCAGGCAGCGCACGCCCAGCCCCGGTCCGGGGAAGGGCTGGCGGTAGACCATGCCGTCGGGCAGGCCGAGCGCCTTGCCGACGACGCGCACTTCGTCCTTGAACAGGAATTTCAGGGGTTCCACGAGGGCGAACTGCAGGTCTTCGGGAAGCCCGCCGACGTTATGGTGCGCCTTCACGCCGTCGCTTTCGATGATGTCGGGGTAGATCGTGCCCTGGGCGAGGAATTCGATGCCTTCCTGCTTGCGCGCCTCTTCCTCGAAGACCCTGATGAATTCGGCGCCGATGATCTTGCGCTTGGTCTCGGGATCCGACACGCCCGCCAGCTTGTCCAGGAAGCGGTCAACGGCGTCCACGTAGACAAGGTTTGCCTTCATCTGGCCGCGGAAGACCTCCACGACCTGCTCCGGCTCGCCTTTGCGCAGGAGCCCGTGGTTGACATGGACGCAGACCAGCTGCTGCCCGACGGCCTTGATGAGCAGCGCGGCCACCACGCAGGAGTCCACGCCCCCGGAGAGGGCGAGGAGCACTTTTTTGCCGCCGATCTGCGCGCGCAGCGCGGCCACCTGCTCGTCAATGAAGGCGAGGGCGAGTGCCTGGGTATTGATGCGGGACATAGAGGCAGGACGGACGTTGTCGGACATGATCGTTTCCTCGTTGTTTCGGTTTGCTTCCCTTCCTGCGGGCGGATGCCCTCTTCCTCACATGATCCGGATGGAAAGGCTCGGGCTGCTGCAGGATGGCAGGGGCAGGATCAGTTTTCCACCTTGTAGTTGGGCGCTTCCTTGGTGATGATGACGTCATGGACATGGCTCTCGCGGAGCCCTGAAGCAGAGATCTCGACCATGTGCGCCTTCTGGTAGAGTTCTTCGAGGTTGGCCGCGCCAAGGTATCCCATGCCGGACCGCAGCCCGCCCACCATCTGGAAGATCGTGTCGGCGACCGGGCCGCGTGCGGGCACGCGGCCGACGATGCCTTCCGGGACCAGTTTCTTCGTCGGGTTCTGGAAGTAGCGGTCGGCGCTGCCCTCGCGCATGGCGTCTATGGATCCCATGCCGCGGTAGGTCTTGTAGGCGCGCCCCTGGTAGAGGATGGTCTCGCCCGGGCTCTCATCGGTGCCGGCGAGCATGCTCCCCATCATCACGGTGTGAGCGCCGCAGGCCAGCGCCTTGACCACGTCGCCGGAAAATTTGAGCCCGCCGTCGGCGATGCAGCATTTGCCTTCCTCACGCGCGGCGCGGCTTCCTTCCATCACCGCCGTTATCTGGGGCACGCCCACGCCGGCGACGACGCGCGTGGTGCAGATCGATCCCGGGCCTATGCCCACCTTGACCGTGTCTGCCCCGGCCTTGATGAGCGCCTTTGCCGCTTCATAGGTGGCCACGTTGCCGGCAATGAGCTGGCAGTCCGGGAAGGAGGAGCGCAGCATCTCTATGCTGCGGAGCACGTTGGCCGAATGTCCGTGCGCAGAATCCAGCACGAGCACGTCGGTCCCGGCGGCGAGCAGTTCCGAAGCCCTCTGCTCGCAGTCCTTGCTGATGCTGATGGCCGCACCCACGCGCAGGCGCCCCTTGTCGTCCTTGCTGGCGTTGGGGTATTTCTGCACCTTGTCGATGTCCTTCATGGTGATCAGCCCGCGCAGCTGGCGCTTGTCGTCCACCACCAGGAGCTTTTCGATGCGGTGCTCATGCAGATGGCGCTTGGCTTCTTCCAGCGTGGTGCCCATGGGCACGGTGACAAGGTTCTCGCGGGTCATCACCTCGCACACCAGGGTGGTCTGCGGCTCGGTGACGAAGCGCACGTCGCGGTTGGTGAGTATGCCGACAAGGGACGTGTTCTTCACGACGGGAAGCCCGGAAACGCGGTATTCCGCCATCAGCTGGAGGGCCGTCTGGACAGTGTCGTCGGGCGCCACGGTGATGGGATCGAGGATCATGCCGCTTTCGGACTTCTTCACCTTTTCCACTTCCAGGCGCTGCTGGGCGATGCTCATGTTCTTGTGGATGATGCCTATGCCTCCGGCGCGCGCCATGGAAATGGCCATGGCGGATTCCGTCACCGTGTCCATGGCGGCGGAAAGCAGGGGGATGCCGAGCCGTATGGAGGGGGTGAGCCACGCGGAAACATCGACCATGTCCGGCGTGACTTCTGAATATTCGGGGACAAGAAGGACGTCGTCGTATGTCAGAGCCTTGCCAAGCACGGTTGCCATTGTGCTGCCTCCTGCATCTGGAATGCTGTGAAAAGATGGAAAAGGATATATGCCGCCTGCCCCGCTGTCAATCTCAAACGGGGCAGGCAGCGCCATTTCCGCAGCGGGACCGGCGGGGCTAATCGTCGTACAGGGAATACTGGTGCTGGGCCATCAGCTCGTAATTGCTGCGCAAGGCTTCGTGCAGGCGGGAGTTCTCGATGGCGATGGCAGCCACGGCGGCCACGGCTTCCATGAAGGTGACTTCCTTGTCGCTGAACTCGCGCTCCACGCTGGAATAGACGCGGATGAGCCCTATGGCCTGCCCCTGCGCGGACATGAGCGGAGCGGAAAGCACCGAGACCAGACCTTCAGCCTTTGCGGCTTCGGGGTACTGGAATCGTCCGTCGGCGGCAGCGTCTTTAAGATGGATGCAGCGGCCGGAGATCACTTCGCTGTCCATGCCGCTGCGGCGCACTTCCACAGGTCCCTTGCGCATGTACTCGGGCGAAAGCCCGTAGGCGGCGCTGGGGATCAGAAAATGCCCGGAGGGGTCAAGCAGGCGTATGGTGCAGGCTTTGCAGCCCATGGCGGCGGCTGTCTTTTCCGTCACCTTGTGGAGCACTTCCCTGGGGTCCAGAGAAGAGTTGATGGACAACACAACTTCCTTGAGAGCATGGAAATAATCGTTCATAGGCGGGATCTCCAGGGATTATCAGGCGATGCGGCCCGCATCAGCGTGCCGTACGCGGCGATTATGCGCCATTTTCCCCTGCTTATCAATCCCGCTGTGCAGGCGAATTTGCATTGGCGGCGGTGCTTCCCTGCATCCCCCGCACGATGTTCAGCGGACGGTCCGGACGCCGGAGGCATAGGGAGCGAGCCATTTCCGGACCTGTTCTTCCCCGGGATACCCTGACAAGGCTTCCAGTTCGCCGAGGGGCATGGAGCCGAGGCTGCGTATGCGCGACGGGTCGACGGGCTCCCATAATTCCACGTGCGGTCCCGTGCCGCCCGCCGACCGGTAGGGGATGGTGAAAAGCGCCATCTCCGTTCCCGCATCGACGGTGACGGAGCGCCCGCCATCAAAGGGGTCTCCGAGCAGTTTCAGGGGCTCCTTCAGGGAAAAGCGCGGCAGCCCCCCGGGAGCGATGTTCAGGATGCGGAACCTGCCGTTCTCTATCCGCTCCCTGTCCCGCTCCGTCAGCGGTGAAGCGCTTACGAAGTCCGCGCAGATATAGTCATCTGCATCGACATAGGCGGTCTCTTCCTGGCGTTCCAGGCGGTAGGTCAGGCGGTACCAGAGCCTGCCGTCTTTCGCCGCGGCCTTTTCCTTCCATGCGATGAGTTCCCCGCCGAAGTCTCCGGCGCTGACGCGCCCTGTTATCTCATGTTCGGTGCCCGGTCCTTTGCGCAGCCGCACATTCGTTCCCCTGACCTTGAGGTGCACGAGGTCATCCAGCAGGGTCCGGACCTGCTCCAGCAGTTTTTCCCGGGGCACGGGGCGGGGATCCCCAGGCTCGTTCAGGCAGCTTTTGGCGGCGAAAACGTTTTCTCCGGGCAGCCCGTACATCCGGTAGGCGTACCAGGGGCCGTCGCCGCTGTCGATCTCAAATATCTCAGCCCATCCGCTGTCAGAGGCGCCGCTGGCATGGAGCTTCCAGCCTTTTTTCGCCCGGCCTATGACTTTTGCATGGGCGTCTGGCTTTGCGCGCAGGGCCACGCCGTCGTATGCGGCTTCGTAGAGGGGATCTGCGGATGCGCAGGAAAAGGAAAGCAACAGTGCCGTGCAGGAAAGAAGGATCTTCATCATGGTATTCATGGCATGGAAAAGGGTGGGGCCTCTGGAAGGCCGGGAACGGTCGAAGGGGGCGGGCAGGGCGGAGCGGCGTGCTTTTCAAGGGCGAGGAGCCAGGCTTTCCTTTCCAGTCCTCCGGCGTAGCCAGTCAGCCTGCCCCCGGCGCCGATCACGCGGTGGCAGGGTATGATCAGCGCGATGGCGTTGCGCCCCACGGCTCCGCCCACGGCCTGGGCGGACATGCAGGGCAGCTTCATCCGCCTGGCGATCTCGCCTGCTATCGCGCCGTAAGTCAGCGTATGGCCATAGGGGATCTCCAGCAGCATCTCCCATACCGCCTTGCGGAAGCCTTCCGCCTTTAAAAAAAGGGGCGGGGTGAAGCCCGGATCACGCCCGCTGAAATAGATGTCCAGCCACATGGCAGCCTGGGCAAAGACGGGCAGGTCCTTTTCCCCATGGGTGGGATCCTGTGCGCCGGCCGGCAGTTCCTGCCCGTCGAACCACAGCCCGGTCAGCGCTTCGCCGTTGCTGGCGAGGGTGATGCCGCCAAGCGGAGATGCGTAGTGATGCGTGTATCCCATGCGCTCCGTCATAAAGTTTTTGCGCGGCATCTGCAACTGCTGCCCCTTTCCAGGTCCCTCCGCGCATGCCGGGCGGGCCATCCCCGGGGGCAGGCACCCATTCCTTTCGTCCGGCAGGACGGTCCGCCAATGGAACCCTGCGCCCAGCAGGTATGAAAAAACCCGCTCGCAGCGGGCTTTGTCGCAGGTGATGGCGGGAGGCCCCTAGGCGAGGTCTTCCTGCCCGAGGATGCGGATGCCGTTGCCGGCGAGCAGGGATTCCGCCTCGTTCATGCGGTCCATGCGGAAAATGAGCGTGGCCGATGCCGCAGGGATGCGGCTGAAGCCATACAGGTATTCCACGTTGAGGCCATGGGAAGAGAAAAGCTCCAGGACGTCTCCCAGTCCTCCGGACCTGTCGGGGACTTCCACGGCCAGCACGGGGGTGCTGCCCACGGTGAAGCCCGCATCCTGGAGCGCTGCCTTGGCCGAGGCGGCGTTGTCGGCAATGATGCGGAAAACGCCGAAGTCGGCGGTGTCGGCAAGCGACATGGCGCGGATGCTCACGCCTGCCTTGCGCAGGGCGTCTGTCACCGCGCCCAGCTGCCCGCTGCGGTTCTGCACGAAAACGGAGATTTGTTCAATAGTCATTCCGGCTCCGGTAGGTCAGGCTTTTTTGCCGTCGTCTTCGATCGTTTTCTTTTCGCCCTTGGGGGTGATATCTATTTCGTCGGGTTCGTTTGAGGCCTGGCGGAAATTGCGGATGGCGCGGCCCAGGCCTGAACCGATCTCCGGGAGCCTTTTCGCGCCGAAGATCACCAGGACGACCAGAAGGATGATCAAAAGCTCATGCGTGCCTATTCCAAACATGGCTGCCTCCATGATTCATTTTTCAAATCGCTTGTAATGGAAATGACTGCAAAAGGCAAGCGCATCATTTGCAGATTTGGGAACGGCCAGTACGTTTGAAGGAGAAGGGATGTCAGAGCGCGGATTCCAGCATGTCCAGGAGCTGCCCGCACAGCCCGCCGCCCGTCATGGGGGAGCCGAAGAGCGCCTCCCTCTGCCCGAAGAGCAGTTCGCGCGGCAGCATGCCCGGGGCGGAATCCGCCAGCGTGTCGGCCAGGCGTCGGGCCAGGAGCCAGCTGCGTGCGCCCTGGAAGAACAGGGGCGCAAGGCGCGAAAAGCCTTCCTTCCGGGAGCGCCAGGCGGCCAGGCACTTGTCCTGAGGTTCCAGCGACGGGGTCATGGCCAGCGCCAGGCGCAGGCTGTTCAGCTGCGGACCGGGCACGCCGGGGCGCCACCCCTGCAGCCAGCCTGTCCGGGGGAAGAGCAGGCCCAGTTCCTGCCCGAGGGCGAACAGGCCTGCAAGGCTTTGCCGTGCCTGGGAGAGGACAGGATCTTCCCAGAGGGGGGGGAGGGAATCCGGTTCCAGCGGGGGCAGGCATGCCGCTGCCGGCTCTCCACCGGCCCATTGCCGCAAGAGGTGCAGGAACCATGTCCCGGAATCGGCAAAGATGCCTCCGCCCGGCGTTTCCAGATGGCTGTAGCTGAGCAGCCATTCCCCCCTGCCGCGGGCCCCGGCGATGACGCAGGGCATGCC
>JAEEGI010006093.1_pt1 | contig 27357 bp, 23 predicted proteins | sample 8958751 | NCBI WGS metagenome assembly JAEEGI01 (sample SAMN16246545, study PRJNA631951) | gut metagenome | biome: gut microbiome; feature: rumen; material: KS-attached | host: Bos | place: Iran: Karaj | collected 2018-10 | reverse complement strand
TTATTTGCATAAATTCATTCTCTCATAACGTAGTTCATTCACTTTTCAGTGAAATCACTTAGACTAAGCAAAAGCCATAATTACCTTAAAGGTTATTATGGATCGTTTACTCAATAACAGGTTTATCCAAACTAAACTTTTCAAATTCTTCTATACATCATAACGCTCAGAAACATGTATACACAAGGATTTATCATATCTGATAATTTTCTGTTCAAGAAGGCGGAATAAAATGAAAAGAACTTCCGCTCATATTCATCATAGGCATAACTGCCTGATATACTCGACAATGCGATAAACCTCTGTGCTGGGCATAAATTCCACACTGTGAATGTTCTTCCCGTCTTTTATTAATTCAGCTTCCAACTTCTTTGCATTATCTACAGCAAAATCTACCTTTTCAGACAGCAAATCAAACATTTGATCGCTGTTTTTTGCATATTTAGGAATATATTTTTGCAGTTCTAAAACTACATCAGCGGCTGATTTATATTGTTTAGTTGAATAGATGAAGTGACAGATGAACCATATTTCAAAACACGGTCCGGAAACAATTAAATCAATATTTTTCTTTGACGAATAATTTTCTGCTTCTTTAATTTTTTTGTTTTTGCCAGCATCAAAATCTGAATCAATTAAACAAAAGGCTCGATCTCCAAAACTTGGATCAAACCCAACTTCTTTCTGATCTTTAAAAATATTCTTGACCATCGTCAGCGGATCAGTTGAATGATCAGAAGAAAAAAACAAGGTAAATTTACGGTTGGAGGCAAATTTCTTCAAGTAATTGGTTTCTGTCTTATTGTTACCCTCCGCGTTAACAATTATCACGGGTCTTCTTTTTTTATTTTCTATTCCTCTCCTTTTAGGAGAATAACCGGGTGTTATCACTGCCATAGTTCCTCTCCATTACCTATAAAAGGAATTGCACCGTAACGGCCCAGCATATACGATTTGTGAATATCCTCCGGCTTTCTGGTTGCCTTATACTCATCCAGCGAATACAATTCACTCACACCGTTTTTAGGATCTTTCTCAATAAAATAAATCTGATCTCTCCTAAGTATTTTTATATCCAGCAAATCCAATGTATGCACCGAAATTATTAATTGCGCATTTGCTTTATTCACTTTTGGATTGTGGAATAATCCGATTAAATAAACCAGTAACATAGGATGTACACTTGAATCAAACTCATCTATGCACAATGTTTCCCCGGTTTCAAAGGCCCTCTTTATAATAGGACTCAAAAAAAATAAATTCTTAGTACCGAGTGATTCATCATGCAAATCGAGAGAATATGAACTCTCGTTACCCAGATCATCTTTGAAATTGTGAACTGTTGTAATTACTAAATTCTTAGCCCTGTCAATCTGTTTGAAACCAGCAACACGATACCCGTATTGCTCCGGAGGAACTTCACGAGTTTCAAATTCATAATCAGAAATATTAAGATCAGCTTCTTTTAGCACCGCTTTGATAAAACGTTTCAGCGACTGATCAGAATCTTTTTCAAACAGTTCTCCTGTTATCGGCAATAAACCGTCATACCTGTTTGAAGGATAAGTATTAATTGAATTCATAAACCACATCATGGGAATTCTTGTTTCTTCGCAATTCCATACTGTGGCAGTTGACAGAAACAATTTATTTACGGTATTTCTGCTGATAATAGGACTTAATTTAGATCTTAACGATTTCTGAGTGATTTTATATTTTTGCGAGCTTCTATTGCCTGACTCGTCTTCTACGCCGTCCTCATCCCTGATAAAAATGACAGTCGGTTTTGAACTGTTGTACACATAGAGATACTCTGTTTTGATCTGTGTTTTTATTGCTGAAAAACCGTATACATATCGCCTTCCGCCAGCAATAAATACAAACTCAAAATGACTTGGTCTGCCAATACTATTCTCATCAAATGCAAACGGGGTAATTAATTCAAGCCGGTCTCCAACCTGTCTGTCTGCTGATCCCCTGATAGTCAATATAGCAGACGTCAGAGCGTGAAATATATTACTTTTACCCGACGCATTAGCACCAAAAAAGGCTACGGTTTTAAGTATATTCGTATTCTTATCATGTACAAAATTATCTTCGTGTCCCTTTTCCTGAGATGCTTCCAGTGACAATACCGTACGTTTTTTTATTGATTTAAAATTTTCAACAGAGAACTGTAATAACATATTTCCTGTAAACGCTCCATAATAACCTTTGATGCTATTTAAGATTGTTTAAAATCAACAATCCAACCTTTTCTTTTTTCAATAAGGTTTAACTTTTTATAGGAAATACTACTTGAAATAATATTTCCATCAATATCTTTAACCTAAATTCCCTGTAGTTTTTGGTAACTACAACTCGTGAGGAGTAGCACAGCGCTACTCCTTTTCCCTTATTATACCTTGGTTTTCCAAACATTACCCCCTTTATTGTACACCTGAATTTTGTTATAATGTAGTTATACTAATATATTTGGTAACTATATTATGACAGAGACAACTTCATCAGGTATAAAATTATCTTTTCAAACCAAAGGTAACTATAAATACGCTAAGGTACCAGGTATCTCTTACAGGGAAAATGGCAAAATCAGAAAGAAGGGAACTATTTATCTTGGTCGTGTAATCGATGAGAAAAATTTTATTTTTTTCAGCAAGGATAGAGGTGTTTTCAAATTCGACCCTGTTAACAATTTATTCCTTGATGCACCCGAGAACTACACGGGACAATTGAAAAACGACCAGAGAAAGAAACCAACTCTCATTTTAGATTTTGGAGATTCATATTTCCTTTCTCAGTTAATTCGCAACATAAAATATGATGAAGTTATCGAAGCTATAGGATATAAAAATTCTGACACCATCTATTCGATGATCATGTTTTATATTCTGACAAACTACTCCTGCATGCACTGTAACACCTGGTATGAAGGTAATTTTGCAAAAATTCTATACCCAAATGCAGATCTTCATTCTCAGCGGATCAGTGAATTTCTAAAATTTTTAGGCAGAGAGGATGTCAGACAAAAATTTTTCAGAGCTCATATCGAGTGGCTCAAAAAAAATATTTGTAATGATCCTGCTATAGTGATTGACAGTACCGGATTACTGAATGACATAGATATCGAACTGACAAATGTCAGCAATCACAATGGCAAAATCAGTAACGAAGTTAGAATGGTTTCTGCAGTTCAGAGGGATTCAGGATACCCATTAATCTTCAGAGCAATTCCTGGTAATATCAATGATGTTTCGACCCTGTCAACAACAATTACCACACTTGGTGAGTATTCTGTAAACACTGATTTTACACTTCTGGGTGCCGGTTATGTTTCAGATAAAAACATCGATGAACTGTACGAGGCAAACATTGATTTTGTTGCGAGGTTGCCGGAAAAGCAAAAAAATCTGCATAAGTCTATTGTGGAATCAGGAAGTTCAGATTTAAAAACATCGAACAATCTGATTGAATTTATGGGTCGGTTTGTTTATGTGAAGGATGTTGAATGCAGGGTCGGTACAAAGCAAAATACAGCCTATGCTTTTCTATGCTACGATGTCGCTGCGGCATCTGATGAAAATTACAAAACGATTGCCAATGCCAAAAAACTTTCTAAGAAAAAATTGAAAGAAAAGCATTCCGACTTCCATAAAATTTTTGAATCGTCGGGAATATTCATCATACTTTCTTCTTTACCGTTCAAACGGGAGGAAATTCTGAATGTATATTACAACAGACTGATTGTGGAGCAATATTTTGATCTCGGAAAAGGATTAAGCAGATTAATTCCGCTAAGAGTTCATTCAGAGGACAGAGTGCTGGGTCATCTGTTGCTCTGTCAAATTGCAGCAACGATTAACCTGTACGTACAAAAAACTTTGGAACAGTCATACAATAATTCGGTTGAATTGTACTTGGGTTTAAGAAATCAGAAATGCACAGTGTATTCAACTAGAATAATTACCAATGAGGCGCAAAGTTCGGCTACAATCTTATACGACAAATTTAAAATTAAGTACCCGAACTATTTTGATAAGCAGGGGGATAAGTTGCAAGCTCATAGTTCATTACCGAAGTCTCCTTCCAATAATGAAGTATAGAGTTTATGTAGCTACAAATTATCCTAGGGAATTTAGGTTAAATTAAATGTTTTGGAGTTCCTGTATTGTATTGAGGGTGTAATATTACACCCTCTCATCTATTACCGTTAAAGGTAAAGAGATTTATGCATCTGAATATGGGCACAAAGCTTTTGTTTTGTGGATCTAACTAAATTAAAGCAATAGCAAATTCTCGTACTTATGTGCAACTGAGCCCGGTGAACTGAAAAACAAAATAGGAACAAATGTCGGACTGCTCATAGAGAGAATGCAGCAACATCAATAACTGATGGTTATGTTGAACTTGTATTGATCACAACTTTGCTCCTTCAATACCGTTTCCGGTAATCCGAACGATCCTGAACACCAAACCGTTACCAATTATTTTCTGTAAGACAGAAAATTCACTGGTTCCTTTTGAAGAGTTCAGGAATTTTCTGAGGATATTCAAAGCTCCGTTGATATCGGCATTTATAAATTTGGCCCCAAATTTATTAAATGTAACGTTTTAATAATTCATCGTCAGCCAGTGTTTTTTCTAATATTTGGCTTAAAAGAGCGGTGTATCCTTTGCCAAAGGCTTTAGCTTTAAGTATAGCTTCAGCTGATAAGCGAACAGACACTACTTTTTTCCTTTGTAAAGCCAGTCTTCTGTTTCTAGCTTCTATCATTTGATCTAGTTGTTCATCAGTAAGTTCTGGACAATCCTCATCTGGTTCGCCAGGTATTTTTTTTAGTGCTGCCAACTCTGCTAGTTGTTCCTCAGTGAATTTGAACGGTTTAGATGTATCTAATGTTCTTGTAACTGTCATAGTATTTTTTCTCCTCTTTTTTAGTTGCACGTCTTGCAGAGATTATTCGATATACCCTCTGTTCTTCTCGAAGTGTATAAGTAACTGTTAGTAGTATTATTCCTTGTTCAGTAACGTTACCAATAACATTAAACCTATCTTCATCGATTGAATGTTCAACATCAAACTGATCCAACCTATAAGGATCGGTAAAAACAGACATTGCAACTTCAAACGAAATACCGTGTTTTTTTATGTTTATTTTTTCTTTGTTTTCGTCCCATTCGAATTTTAATTCTGAAGACATCTCGGTTATCCAATGTATTATTTATATTATATATTATATATTATATTACAAAATGCAATATAACCAAATTTTATTGTTGAATAATCAAAGTTTTCAGGAAAAAAAATTACAGTCATTTTCTATGTATATCTACTTGATATCATTATCTTTTTTGAAATTTCAGAACTTATTCTAGAAAAAACTTGTTGCGTACGCCCAAACTCTAACACTCCTTAAATTTGTCTATCTTCATTATCAACAAACTCCTGTAATATGCTGTCTTATTTGCTCTGCGGCGTTTTCCTTTAGCTATATATCTAGTAACCATTTCAGCTTGTTTTCTAAGCATAGCATTCTTGTGTTCGAAGAACCAATTCAGTTGTTCATAATCTGACTCATCTGTAGCTGATAGAACTATGCCGCAATACTACAGAAATCAAACGAATATACAACTCACGCAGCTGTTACCAGAAATAATTACAACTGGAACAGTTACATTTAATTCATTCAGGCAAAGCTCTGACCTGCATATTTAGCCTGCCTGTCTGTACGGCAGATACGGGGCGGTTCCGCAGTTAACTCTATGAATTGAATACAAAATTCCGGAAATCTTACAATAGGACGATTCAAAAATTTATGTTAAAATATGCGCCGTTTAATCACAATTATGCATATTTTCCGTATTTCCGATCACCGGTCCTACCCGGAAAATATGATAAAGCTTAAAGATTTTAACTCAGGAAAACTTATATGGCATTGCATCCATTTGCAGGCAAACCTGCAAGATTAGAAGACTTAACCAATATTCCAAGATTAATCTCAGAATATTACCTGAATAAACCGGACATGAGTGTTATCGAACAGCGTGTTACCTTCGGTACCTCAGGTCACCGCGGAAGCTCTCTGACTTCAGCCTTCACTGAATCCCATATTCTGGCAATCAGCCAGGCTATCGCCGACTACAGAAAGAGCCAGAACATCACCGGTCCTCTGTTCATCGGTAAAGATACCCACGGTCTGTCAGAGCCTGCATTCTGCACCGCAGTGGAAGTTCTTGTTGCCAACGGCGTAAAGGTATGCGTTGACAAAGATCTGAACTACACCCCTACCCCGGTTGTTTCTCATGCTATTCTGACCTATAACGAAAACAGAACAGAAGATCTGGCTGACGGTATTGTTATCACCCCGTCACACAACCCTCCTACAGACGGCGGTTTCAAATACAATCCTACCAACGGCGGTCCGGCCAATGCCGATATCACCAAATGGATTGAAAACAAGGCCAACGAATATCTGGAAAACGGTCTCAAGGGTGTTAAATCAACTGCCTACACCGAAGCCATCAATTCACCGCTGGTTACCCGCCATGACTACGTTTCAAACTATGTAAACGATCTGGAGAATGTAATCAACTTTGAACCGATCAGAGATAAGAAAATCAAGATCGGTGTAGATCCTCTCGGCGGTTCAGGTGTCTACTACTGGGATCATATTGCCAAGAAATACAATATCGACATCGAAGTGGTAAACTACAAGGTTGATCCAACCTTCTCATTCATGACTCTGGACAAGGACGGCAAGATCCGCATGGACTGCTCATCCCCTTATGCCATGGCCTCACTGATTTCCCTCAAAGATCGCTTTGACATCGCTGTTGCAAACGATCCTGACTACGACCGTCACGGTATCGTATGTAAATCAGGTCTGATGAACCCTAACCACTATCTGTCAGTTGCCATTCAGTATCTGTTCACCCACCGTGACGGATGGCCGAAGAATGCAGCTGTAGGTAAAACCGCAGTTTCCTCTTCCATCATCGATCGCGTGGTAAAGAGCATCGGCAGAGAACTCAAGGAAGTTCCGGTAGGATTCAAGTGGTTCGTTGACGGCCTGTATACCGGAACCTACGGTTTCGGCGGTGAAGAAAGTGCCGGCGCATCCTTCCTGAGAAAGAACGGCAAGGTATGGAGCACCGACAAGGACGGTATCATTCTCGCACTGCTGGCAGCTGAAATTCTGGCGGTTACCGGAAAGGATCCGCAGCAGCACTACAATGAAATCACTGAAAAATTCGGCAATCCGATCTACAACCGTATCGATGCTCCTGCAAATCTGCAGCAGAAGGCGGTTCTGTCAAAGATGGATCCTTCTTTAATTGAAGCTTCTGAACTGGCAGGCGAAAAGATCACTGCAATTCTGACCAACGCTCCTGGCAACAACGCTCCAATCGGAGGTCTGAAGGTTGTGACCGAAAACGGCTGGTTCGCAGCAAGACCTAGCGGTACCGAATCAATCTACAAGATTTACATGGAATCATTCAAGGGACAGGAACATCTTGAGCAGATCAAGACTGAAGCTGTTGCCATTGTTTCCGCCGCATTCAAGAAAGCAGGTGTATAACGCCGCTTATTGAACAGTTCAAAAATCTGATTTGAAAAATCCGCCGATTGGCGGATTTTTTTTTAGACTTCCAGGGACACTACGAAAAATACCTACACCAGCAGTCTGGTTATTGCGGCAACTACGGTATTCGGTTCCACCACGGTAACGACACCATCCAGATCTATATAATCCCCGCCGAAATCACGGCCGGAACTTCCCAGGACCAGAACCGAAACCCCGGCCTCCAGCAGATACGGGATCACCCCGTTGCAGCTTCCGTCACGGTTATCGATGACAGTTACAAGATATCCGCCAGCCAGCAGTTCACGTTCCACCGATGAGAGAAGCTCACCATCAAATCCGTCAACCTCCGGATCAAACACAAAACACTTAGGCTGGTATTTCACAATTCTTCGACGCAAATCCGCAGCCGTATGAGCAGAACCTGACACCGAGATGCTTTCCACCACACCACAGCCTGAGGTCATGTTGGTTACACGGTCAATCAGAATAAATTCACCAAGAGTCTTATGTTTCCTAAACACATCAGCCACAACCAGATCAGCAAGACTGATACGGCACAGACCGATCTCATTTTTCGACAGTAAATCAACATTACGGTGCTGTCCGGTATTGACATCTACCGCATAATCAATCGCAGTGACCGTCCCAGGGAGCATTCTAGTACCGAGTTTGACAATAAAGTCATCCCCCTGCTTCAGCAGACGATCATCCATCCACAGCACGGTTGCAGTAAGATTATCACCAACACCGACATTTCCTCCGGAGGCGAGCACACATCCGCGGGATACGTCAACCTCGCGATCAAGCTGGATCGTTACCGGCTGACCGGCATATGCCTCATTAACATCGCGGTTTCCCAACAGGATCCTCGAAACTTTTCCCTTTTCCCCGCTCGGCATGCTGACAACCTCTGTTCCGATGGAAACAGAACCCTCTTCAATCTGTCCCTGAAAACCGCGGAAGGTATAGTCCGGGCGGCACACGCGCTGAACCGGCATATAGAAGAGCTCATCCTCAAGACTTTTAGCGCTGATCACCACATTCTCAAGATAGGTCAGAAGCGACGGTCCGCGGTACCAAGGGATCCGGTCGGAGGTGCGGGTGACATTGTCTCCCTCGGTTGCCGACAGCGGAATAAGATAAACCGAATGGAGATCCAGAGATTTCTGGAGTTTCTCCACCTCCAATCTGATTTCATTGAAACGAACCTCACTGAAACCGACCAGATCCATTTTATTCACCGCAAAAACAAAATAGCGGATCCCCATCAAAGTACAGATCCTGGCATGACGTCTGGTCTGATCCAGCACTCCCTTGGTGGCGTCAATCAGAATTACTGCAAGATCGGCAAAGGATGCACCAACCGCCATGTTTCTGGTATATTCCTCATGACCGGGGGTGTCGGCAACAATAAAACTGCGGTGGTCTGTGGTGAAATAGCGGTAGGCAACATCGATGGTGATACCCTGTTCACGTTCTGCAAGCAGACCGTCTAGAAGCAGAGAATAATCAATTTTGCCGCTACGGCTGCCTACCTTCGATTCAAGTTCCAAAGCTCTGATCTGATCAGCATACAGAAGTTTTGAATCATACAGTATGTGTCCGATCAGAGTTGATTTTCCGTCATCCACACTTCCGCAGGTGATGAACTTTAATAACTGATGTTCGTTCTTGGCTTCGCTAGTCATCTAAAAATATCCTTCTCTTTTTCTTCTTTCCATGCTACCTGCCGCCTCGTGGTCAATTACACGGCTGCTGCGTTCCGACGACACCGCACCGAGAGTTTCAGCAATAATCTCATCGAGAGTCTGGGCATCCGACTCCATTCCTCCGGTAAGAGGATAACAGCCGAGGGTGCGGAAACGGACCTTTTTATATTCGATCTTTTCCCCCTCCCTCAGTTTGAGTCGATCATCGTCAACCATAATGATGTTGCCGTCACGGTAGATTACCGGGCGCTCCTTGGCAAAGTACAGTGGCACAATTTCAATGTTTTCACGTTTGATATATTCCCAGATATCACGCTCGGTCCAGTTTGAAATCGGAAATACGCGGATACTTTCATGTTTCTGAATTCTGGTATTGAAGAGTTTCCACATTTCAGGGCGCTGGTTTTTTGGATCCCAGCTCTGCTCTGTATTACGGAAGGAGAAAATTCTCTCCTTGGCCCTGGATTTCTCCTCATCGCGGCGACCGCCTCCGAAGGCGGCGGTAAAACCGTACTTCGACAGTGCCTGTTTAAGAGCCTGGGTTTTCATGATATCGGTATAGGCAGAACCGTGATCAAAAGGGTTGATACCACGTGCCACCCCGTCCTGATTGGTATAGGTGAGCATTTCAATACCTAGTTCTGCAGCACGGCGATCGCGAAATTCGATCATTTCCCTGAATTTCCAGGTGGTATCCACATGCAGAAAAGGAAACGGCGGCTTTTCCGGATAAAAAGCCTTCAGTGCAAGATGCAGCATAACGGAACTGTCCTTGCCGATGGAATAAAGCATAACCGGCTTTTCACATTCAGCCGCCACCTCCCGGATAATATAGATGGATTCTGCTTCCAGTTTGTCCAGATGGGTCAAATGATTCATGTTTACCTCTAGTATTTATTTGCATTTTTCGGATCAACTTCAATGGTCAGGGCGGATCCGTCGGCGCGTCTGAACATCCAGTGGTTAATTCCCTGTTTTCTCGCAAAAGTCATCTGAGTACCTCTGCCACCGAGATCTGCACCGAGATACATACTTATAGCCTGACGCGGGCATTCCTTGAGACAGGAGCAGCAGCCCCAGCAGTCCCGGGGGCATGTAATCTGCGTTACCTTCGAGCCGTCATCCTGTCTGACAGTTTTCAGCAGATTGCCGGGGCACACACCTGCGCAGCGGCCGCAACCGTTACATCTGTTCTGATCAATTCTGATGCTCATAGTGTTCTCCCATTGCCACCAGGGGTCTGGTGATCATTTCAATCGAACCGTCAGCCCCCAGCCTTGAATTTACATAAAGCTCCCACTTCGCTTCCTGATGCGGGTGGTCGGTGTTCTCAGCAAAACAGTGCCATCTGGTTTCATGACGGAACTTCAGGTGGGCCAGCAGAGCACGGCAGACAGTAAGCCGTTCCTTAAGTTCAGCAATGTGCAGAAGTTCAAGCATGCAGTCCGCCCGCAGTGTCTCCACCAGAGATCCGAGATCATCAATTCTTTTCTGTGCCTCCAGCAGCCCGGCAGCATTGTAGCGGTAGCCGGTGGAAATTCCCCCGGCATACTGATCCATGATTTTCTGCATTGCATCCTCAAGATCTTCGACCGTATACACCGATTCCTGATTATTAAGATAACGGCGGTACTGTTCGATCAGAGCCTGAGCTTCGTCATCAGAAGGTGGAAGTACTGTCTGATTATTTCCAAAATCCTCCGCGATTGCTTCGGCGGCAATAGCGGCTTCCGCCAGGCATCCGGTCACATATTTCTGCGGGCATCCGCCGGCAACATCCCCGGCAGCATACAGTCCGGCCACCGTGGTTCTGCGTCTGTCGTCGATCCAGAATCCGCTGGCAGTATGACCGCCGACAATGTATGGTTCTGTTCCCTCGATCTCAACATCGGACTGTGCCGGACCGCGGTTCTGTTCGATCCATTTAAGAGTCTGTCCGGGAGCCATATTAAGGTAGGCCCGGTACAGTTCCTGTTCCTGCTGTTCAGATATTCCGGAGGTTTTAAGATAGCATGGTCCCCTTCCCTGTTCATTTTCCGCAACCGTGCCGTACAGGCGTTGCGAAGTGGTAAGACCGTAGCGTTTTTCATAAACTTCACCGGCACTGTTGATCTGTGATGCTCCGACTCCCTGGGCAATGGTTCCGGTCGGCGCGATGGTATCCTTGCACCGCAGAGCAATAAAACGCATTTCCAGTGTGGTCAGTTCCGCCCCGGCTCGCAGACCCATGGCATAACCTGCTCCGGTATTGAAAGGTGAATACCACATTTTGTGGCGGGAGAAGCCCGGATTGTTCGGACGGTACAGACCTGCAGCACCGCCGGTGGCGATCAGCACTGCCTTTGCCCTGATCTGATAGAATATATTCTCCTCCACAGAAAATCCCACCGCCCCGGCCACGCGTGTTCTGCCGTCATGTTTAACTGTTACAAGATCAGTAAGATTGGTATGCTCTAGCACAGTAACACCGGGGGCCCTTATGGCGGCAGATGCCAGCAGCGGCTTGATGTTCTCACCGTTGATTTTAATATTGCGCCACCCCCTGGAAACATATTGTCCCTGCTCATCCTTCAGGATCACCAGCCCCATTTTTTCAAGCTCAGCGGTCACCTCGTTAAGGCGACAAGACATGGAAAGCAGCAGATCACCTCTTGCTATCCCCGCCGCATCATTCTGCGCATAGCGCACATAATCCTCCGGCGTATGTCCAGAAGTAATGTATGCGTTGAGTGCGTTTACACCGGCTGCAAGACAGCCACTTCGTTTAATCCCTGCCTTTTCGGCAATCAGGATCCTGAACTTTCCTGATTTGGAAAGTTCTCTCGCGGCATAACAGCCGGCGGTTCCGCCTCCAATAATCAGTACATCCGTATCAATAACTTTAAGATCAGTCATTTGTTTTTCCTAATTAATCCCTGCAGAAAAATCCGCAGTCCAACCATTATGTCGCAGCACAAACAGAGACATATCCATCGTTCCCGAGCTGCACCGAAAAAAAGAAGGATGTAGTCCCCTTCTCTAGATGACATATGGAAGATTCTCAGGTTTAAGATTGTCATTAATGACAGTCTCAGCCACGTCACCCCTGATAACGTAAAAACGGGAGATAAACAGCTGGATGGTCTCGCCGATGGCAACCGGAGCTCTGGTAATCTGACGGAATACGGTCAGAAGCACACCCTTGACCCTGACTTTAAGTTCCAGACTGTCCCCGCGGAAGAATACATCCTCAACCACACCCTTTTCGGCAGTGGCTGAATACTGGAACACCTCATCCTCTCTGGCAGCATCAATGAATTCAGGTCGAACCACCCCGATGCTTTCCGGTTCAACGGTTCTGAATCCGGAAAACACCGATACATCATCAACCACAGTCGGATTGCCGATGAATCTAGTGACAAAGGAGGTTTGCGGACGGTAGTAGATCTCCTGGGGAGTACCGGACTGCTCAACCCGGCCGCGGTTGGTTACAATGATCTGATCTGCAACCTCGATGGCCTCATCCTGATCGTGAGTAACGAAAATACTGGTTATTCCGACACTGTGAATAAGATTCTTAAGCCAGCCGCGCAGTTCCTTGCGAACCTTGGCGTCAATGGCGGCGAAAGGTTCATCAAGAAGCAGCAGCTGAGGTTCGGTGGCAAGAGCTCTGGCAAAGGCTACTCGCTGACGCTGACCGCCGGACAGTTGACTCGGATAGCGTTTTTCCAGACCACCAAGCCCGACCAGTTCAATCAGATCCATGACTTTCCGCCTGATCTCATCTTTATCTACCTTCTTCAGGGTTAGACCGAAGGCTACATTGTCAAACACGGACATATAGCGAAACAGAGCATAACTCTGGAACACAAAACCGATCCCTCTTTTGCTGGCGGGTACTTTATTCACCAGTTTGCCACCGATATAGATCTCTCCTGAATCTGCGGTTTCAAGACCGGCCAGGATCCTCAGGATGGTGGTTTTGCCGCTGCCGCTCGGACCCAGCAGTCCCACCAGACTTCCCCTGGCCACACTAAACGAAACATCATCCGAGGCTTTATAGTTACCGAAGGTTTTATTTACGTGGCTCAACTCCACATAGGTATCATCTTTCAAATTCATTTTACCTGTCGGCAGATCCGTTCTGCCCCTCCATAAAATCTTAAAAACAATTCAAATCAATCAGGCGTCTGCGGCCGCCTTTCTGAGCTTTCTTTTCCCTCGCATTTCAAAAACGTTTCTGGCTATAAGGATTATGATGGCCATGACCACCAGCAGTGCCGACATGGCAAAGGCTCCGGTGAAATCATATCCCTGATACAGCAGTTCGATGTGCAGCGGCATGGTGTTGGTTTTACCGCGCAGGTGTCCGGAAAGTACGGATACCGCACCGAATTCACCCATTGCTCTGGCGGCACACAGCACGACTCCGTAGAGAAATGCCCACTTGATGTGCGGGAAGGTAATCCTGCGGAAAATGGTAAAACCTCCGGCCCCCATCAGGGCCGCCGCCTCCTCCTCGTCCCGCCCCTTGGCATTAAGCACCGGAATTATTTCCCTGGATATAAACGGAAAGGTTACGAAGATGGTCGCCAGCACAATTCCAGGAACTGCGAAGATAATCTTGATGTGATGCTCCGCCAGAAAAGGATACAGGATACTCTGGCGGCCGAATGTCAGCACAAATATCAGACCGGCAATGATCGGTGAGATGGTAAGAGGCAGATCAATCAGTGTTGAAACCAGTTTCTTACCGCGGAAGGAGAATCTGGTAATCGCCCAGGCGGCAAACAGTCCAAATACGGTATTAATCAGTACGGTCATAACTGTTACCTCTACGGTAAGGCGTACTGCAGCCAGCGCATACCGATCAGTGATAGCATCGCTGAATACCTTCCATCCGCCGGAAAAAGCAGTGTACATTACATAAATCAGCGGTAACACAATCATGGTTACCACAAAGGTAACACTCAGCCCCACCAGCAGCCATTTAATCCATGGAGAACTTTTGTAAATCATATAACCTCCCCGATCAGTTGATTCCGTTGATAACACGGTTGGCACGGCTCTGCACCACCGCATTGGCAAACAGGATAACAAACGCCATAATAAGCATCACCAGCGCCACCGAGGTCGCACCCGGGTAGTCAAACTCCTGCAGTTCCGACATTATGGCAAGCGGTGCAATTTCAGTTTCATACGGTTTATTGCCGGCGATGAATACCACACTGCCGTACTCACCGAGACATCTTGCAAAAGCCATGGTAAAACCGCCTACCAGCGCAGGCAGGATTTCAGGAAGAATTACTCTTCGGAAGGCGGTAAACGGCGACGCCCCCATGATAAAGGCAGCCTCCTCATATTCACCTTCAATTTTCTCCAACACCGGCTGTACCGACCTCACCACAAAAGGGATCCCGATAAACACCATCGCAACGGTGATCCCGAGCTGAGTATAGGCAATATCAATCCCAAAGGAACTGAACAGAGCTCCTATCGGTCCGCTACGTACAGTAAGATGGGTAAGGGCGATACCGGCAACCGCTGTCGGCAGTGCAAAGGGCATTTCGATAAGTCCGTCTATGATCCTTTTACCCGGAAAATTATAGCGCACCAGCACCCAGGCCAGGATCAACCCCATGACCATGTTGATCAGAGAGGCGCTGAAAGCAGTCAGCAGACTCACTTTGTAGCTTGCTATGATCCTAGGACGGGTTACAGTATCCCAGAACTGCGCCAGCGTCAGTTCCGATGAATAGACGATCAGTGAGCACAATGGAATTATCACAACCAGACTCATGATTGATACTGTTACACCGAAGGACAGACCGAAACCAGGGATCACACTTTTGGTTTTCTTTCTTTTAACCCTGACAGCTACGGAGGGCTTTTCAGCCGCGGCAGCCTGCTGACTGATGCTCATCATTTTCTCCTTGAATTCCTACTAAAAAACCGCATGCCTCCTGCATTCCTGTTCAGAGTAGTAAAAGCATACGGTATTTATCTAATCGTTATTTTGATTTTTTATGACTACTTTTTCTCGTAGATGGAATCAAACAGTGCACCGTTGGTGAAATGTCTGTTCAGAGCTTTGGTCCAACCGCCGAAATGCTGGATATCGGTAAGTTCAACTTCAGTTACTATCCATTTTCCGTCTTCAGGCAGGGACTTCACTGTTTTAGAACCTGTAGCATTTTTGAATTCAGCGAGAATTTTCTGATTGGACGGACGGTAGTACCACTGGGCCTCCAGTCGCTGCGCATCATCGGAATATAGATAGTTGAGATATTCAGTGGCAACTTCTCGCGTTTTGCGTTCATCCACCACCTCATCCACTACTGCTACAGTCGGCTGGCACAGAATTGATACTGACGGAACCACAATCTCGTATTTACCCGGATATTCCTTCAGAGAAAGAAATGCTTCGTTCTCCCAGGCAACCAGCACATCACCCTGTCCGTTTTCCACGAAGGAGGTGGTGGAACCGCGTGCACCGGAGTCAAGCACCACTACGTTCTGGAAAAGTTTCCTGATGCTGGCGATGATCTGCTCCTCACTCTGTCCCTGTTTTTCGAAGTAGTACCAGGCAGCAAGGTAGTTCCATCTTGCACCGCCGGAAGTCTTCGGATTCGGGGTCACCACACCAACATCATCACGTACCAGATCGTTCCAGTCCTGAATATTTTTAGGGTTGCCCGCTCTAACCAGGAAAACAATCGTGGAGGTATACGGTGAGCTGTCAAGAGGGAAGTTCTTCACATATCCTTCCTTGATCAGTCCTGCATTTTTAACCGCATCAACATCACCTTCAAGCGCCAGGGTGACAACATCAGCCTCCAGGCCGTTGGCAACTTCCAGTGCCTGCTTGCCTGATCCTCCGTGTGACTGCACCACATTGACGTTCTGCTTTCTGGTTTCAAGCCAGTGCTTGCTGAAGAGCTGGTTGTATGCCTTGTACAGTTCACGGGTCGGATCATACGAAACATTGGTAATTTCAAGACCGTCACCTTCATCCGCGTAAAGGGCACTGCTTCCTGCCAGCAGCACTGCTGCAGCTGCCGCTGCAATCGTCTTTTTGAAAATATTCATAAAATATCTCCTTATATCTGTTCCTTATATTTCTTTTATTTTTTTATAGTTATTATTATTTTCTGGTTTTTATTTTATTATAGTAATGAAAACAATGCATTCACCTACTAGGTTGCTATGTTTTTCATGTACTAGTATATGAATAATTTTGTGAACTGTAAATAATTTTTGTAAAAAAATTTAATTGAATTGAGGAATTAGAAAAGAAAACATTGGAAATATCCGGGATCACAGCTTCAGAATACCGTGCACATTTCCTTTAATTTGTTAGGAATTTGCAACAGTCTCTCTCCGGCAGGAACTCCTGGTTTCAGAAACTGACAATTTGCCATGACAGCAGATACACCTGGTCTGAAGACAGACTGAAGCGCTGCAGTTCAAGAACCTGCAGACAATTAAACTTTTCGTATGACGAGTTGCGAAGCGACAGTCTGCAACAACCGGTATTTATGCAGTTAAATTATGTGAAACTGCTTTTTTTGCAATGGCTGCGAGGCTTTGGAGATAATAAAATGTTCCTGCCGGCGTCAGGAATACTGAGACTTAATTAATTACCTTAATCTCGGTAGGATTCACAATTTCCGGTTTGCCGTTATAGTTAATCACAGTTCCCGTGGCACATACATTTTTCCCGGAGAAATAGGACAAATTACCATATTTGTTCCTGGTAATGTATAGAACAAACTTCTGATTAGGGTAGGTAGCGCCAAAATTGATAAAGGAATGATCTCCCTTGTTTACCACCTGGGCAACTTTACCGCACACTGTCACATAACTGTCTAAATGAAGAGAAGCCTGATCATAATTTATAACTTCTTGTGAAAATGCAGAAGCGGCTGCAAATAAACAAAAAAGAAAAACTAGATACTTCATTAAAAATCCTATTGTAAGAGGTGTTAACATAATCCGCTCTGGGCGACCGGAACCTGTTCTCATGCTCCGTAACTGCAATTTGCAGCACAAATTCATCGAACAGAGAACTCAGATTTTGAGGAAAATACTGTCAGCAGTTTCATGCTCTGTCTGCAACTCTGAGAAGGCTATAACACAATCTGGCAAAGTTCAAGGATATCAACTGTTTTCTGTTAATCACGATCAACCTTCAGAGTCATCTGCACCGTGGCGGTGCCTGCGGTCACAGCGGACGGACCGTAGTTTTGAACCAGGAGGCAGCAACAGATAATCTGCGCATACCGTTCAAAGACAACAACCACTCAGTTACATTACAGACTGAAGGATGAGATCACCTCGCACGTTCTTCGCAGATCTTCATCGCTGTGCGCGTCAGAGATAAAAAGAGCCTCGAACTGGGAAGGTGCAAGGTAAATTCCGTGATCCAGCATATGACTGAAATACTTGGAGAAAGCTTTCAGATCGGATTTAAGAGCTGAACGGTAATCGGTAACCGGATCTGACGTGAAGAAGACACTGAGCAGGGAACCGATCTGATTTACCGTCACCCGATCCCCGAAAGAACTGCGGAATGCCTCCGCCAGCTTCAGCCCTCTGCGCTGTAAACTCTCATAAAGAGATTTTCTGCTTTGCAGAAGTCTGAGCATGGCAATCCCGGCGGCGGTGGCGACCGGATTTCCGGCAAGGGTTCCGGCCTGATATACCGTGCCGTCAGGGGAAACCGACTTCATCACCTCCCGTCTGCCCCCGTAGGCGCCAAGCGGCATTCCCCCTCCGACAATCTTACCGAGAGTAACAAGATCCGGTTCGATGCCGAAATATTCACAGGCGCCACCCGGTGCCAGCCTGAATCCGGTAATCACCTCGTCGAAAATCAGCAGACTGCCGTGCCTTGAAGTCAGTTCCCGCAGCAACTGCAGGAATCCCGGAGCAGGCGGCACCACCCCCATATTTGCCGCCACCGGTTCAACTATCACCGCGGCAATCCTCTCACCGTGAAGCTTGAACAGTTCTTCTACCGAAGACGGATCATTATACACCGCCACCAGGGTGTTCCGGGCATACCCCTCCGGAACTCCACCGCTGTCCGGTACCGCAGTGGTAATGGCACCGGAGCCGGCCTTCACCAGCATTCCGTCAGAATGACCGTGGTAGCATCCTTCAAATTTTACGATCAGATCTCTTCCGGTATATCCCCTGGCAACCCTGATCGCGCTCATCACCGCCTCGGTACCAGAATTAACCAGACGCATCACCTCCATCACCGGCATCATTTCATGAACCAGCTGTGCCAGGATCAGCTCCTTTTCAGTCGGGGCTCCGAAGGTAAGTCCGCCGGCGGCGGCTTCCTGAACAGCAGTTACAATCTCCGGTACCGCATGCCCAAGAATGGACGGTCCCCAGGAACAGACATAGTCAATATATTCATTGCCGTCAACATCATAGATTTTCGAACCTGCTGCCCGCTGGATAAAGCGTGGAATACGATTCACCGCCCTGAAGGCTCTTACCGGCGAGTTTACCCCGCCCGGGATCCTGTTTTTGGACTGTTCCCATAATTGCGCGGATTTCTGTTCGATCATATTTTTTCCTTTTGGGCAAGCCACTTCGCATAGTCAACAGCATGATAGGTGATAATCAGATCCGCCCCTGCTCTTTTCATAGCCAGCAGATTTTCGTGAACGATCCTTTTCTCATCGATAAAACCTGCCGCCACGGCAGCCTTCACCATGGCATACTCACCGCTGACGTTGTAGGTTACAAGCGGCAGCCGGAAATTCTGTCTGGCCTCCCTGAGCACATCAAGATAGGCAAGTGCCGGTTTAACCATCAGATAGTCCGCCCCCTCCGCTTCATCCTCTGCAAGTTCACGCAGCGCCTCGCGTCCGTTGGCAGGATCCATCTGATAGGTTCTGCGGTCACCGAAGGCAGGTGCCGAATGGGCCGCATCGCGGAAAGGGGAATAATAGGCAGAGGCAAATTTGGCACTGTAGGCCATTACCGCCACATCGGTAAAACCGTGCCGGTCAAGGTCATCCCTGATGTAGCCGATCCTGCCATCCATCATATCGCTCGGAGCGACAATATCCGCCCCGGCATCCGCCATGGTAACCGACATTCTAGCAAGCAGAGGCAGGGTTTCATCATTCATAATGCAGCCGTCATGAATTACCCCGCAGTGACCGTGAGAGGTGTACTCACACAGACAGATATCTGCAATCAGCACCACTTGCGGATATTTATCTTTAATTGCTCTGATGGCACGTGCAACCACATTGTCCCGGTGCCAGGCTCCGCTGCCGGTTTCATCCTTATGCAGAGGAATACCGAAAAAAAGGAAGGCACGGATCCCGAGTGACACAGCGAGATCAATTTCAGTCATCAGATTGTCGATGGATAATTGAAAGATCCCCGGCATCGATTCCACCGGGTTTCTGATATTTTTTCCCTCTGCAACAAAAACAGGATAAATCAGATCTGTAAGCCTTACTTCATTCTCCCTTACCAGATCTCTGATAGTATCACCTGTTCTCAGTCGTCTCAGTCTTGTTCTCATTAATTTTTACAACTCCAATCTCTGATAATTGCGTCGGTTATTCCGGCAGTGCTGTGCTGCGAAGCTGTGATGATCCGCCCGCTGCTGAAACGGCCAAGAGTTGCGGCTGTTACCGGACCGACAGATACCGGAATACAATGTGTACCGCACAGTCCGCCGCATTCAAAAAAGGCCCTCACTCCGGCTGAACTGCCGAAAACCATATAATCAAAATAATCCGAACGGCTGACAAAATTCTCCACCGTCAGCCTGTCGGGTGTAATTGCGTATACCGGAAAATCGCGATATTCCACAGCGTAGCGATCGAAGATCCTGGTAAGATCCGCAGAACCCTCCCGGTTGCGGATCAGCGCCACCCGTTCAAGACCGGAAAGACGTCCGGCAAGTCCCTCCGCCAAAGCTGCCACAGTATACACCCTAGGCACATAATCCGGGTAGAGATCTTTCTGCTCCAGGGTTCTGGCTGTTCCAGAACCCACCGCTGCAATCTTTACACTGCCAAGTTCGCGCATGTCATAACGGTGTCTGCGCATAATACTGAGGAATGACTGAACTCCATTGGAGCTGGTAAAAACTAGCCAGGTGGCATGTCTGATATAGTCAAACTCCGCCTCCTCAAGATCCAGCTGCTGAACTTTGAGAACAGGTAACCTCTCCACCGCAGCCCCCCGCAACCGCAGCTGCTCAGCGGTTCTGTCCACAAATGAAGCGGTTCCGCAGACAGCGATACGACAGCCGGAAAGCTGATCATAACTGCATCTGACATCAACGGCGGCCTGTCTGCCTACCACCAGCACGGCAGGTGAGCCGATGCGGTGCCGCCTGGCAAGCTCACAGATGGTGGACAGGGTTCCGGTTACGCGTCTGCCTTCCGGCATGGTGCCGGATTCAACCACGGCTGCGGGAAGATCTGCGGGGTGTCCGTGCTCCAGCAGCCGTTCCGTCACAGCTTTCATGGAGGCAACCACCATCAGAAAAACCGCTGTTTCATGTTCAAGAGAATGGCTCCAGTCGATATCAGGAAGATCGCTCTGTCGGGTATGAGCGGTATATACTGAAAACCCGTATGAAGATCCGCGGTGTGTCACCGGGATCCCCAGCGCTGCCGGTGCGGCCACTGCCGAGGTTACCCCGGGGACAATCTCGTAGGGGATACGGTAACGGCGCAGAATTTCAATTTCCTCACCGCCACGGCCGAATACAAAGGGATCACCGCCTTTGAGACGAACCACGATTTCATGTTTTGCGGCACAGCCGGCGAGAATTTCATTAATCTCACCCTGTGGCATCGAGTGAGAGCCGGACTTCTTGCCCACATCAATAAGTTCACATTCGGCCGGAACCTCATCAAGAAGGCGCAGTGATGACAGATGGTCATACAGCACCGCACCGGCACGCCGCAGCAGTTCCCTGCCACGTATTGTAATGAGTTCAGGATCCCCGGGCCCTGCTCCGATCAGATATACCCTGCCTGTTATTTTTTCTGTCATATCATATTTCCATCATCCGGCTTACTATCTGCGGAACATCCGTCAGCCGGAATTTCTCAATGGAGAAACTGCAACTGTGCTGTATTGAGTTTCTTTCGAGCAGCACTGAAATATCCACGCTGCCGCCATTAATCCTGGTATGAACCCCCACCGCGTCATGACAACCGGCTCCCAAAGTCCTGAGAATTTCCCGTTCAAGCATCAGCTGACACTGACTGTTTTCATCGGTAAGACGGCGCACTAGCTGTGAATGAATTCCGTCCCGACGGATCTGCACGGCAATAATTCCCTGGCAGGCGGCGGGAATAAATTCAGACGGTTCAAAAATCCGGTAGTCAAGGTCCGCCTCATGATCCATCCTGAGCCTTTTTATTCCGGCCAGGGCCAGTACAATTCCGTCATACTCCCCGTGTCGCAACCGTTCAATTCTGGTTGGCACATTGCCTCTTAACAATCTGCAGGATGCTTCGGGAAACATTTTTTTCACCAGCATCTGTCTTCTGGGACTGGAGGTACCGATATTAAGAATTTCCCGGCTGGAATTTCCGACGGTAAGCAGAACCTCCGACGGATCCTCCCTAGGAAGTATGGAGATGATTTCAGTGCGAGGATCGATTTCCTCCGGCAGATCCTTGGCACTGTGAACAGCAAGATCGATCTTTCCCTCCACCAGCAGCTGTTCAATTTCCGCCACGAAAGCTCCCTTTCCCCCGAAATCGGCAATGGGGGATTTAAGATTCACGTCGCCCCGTGTGATACAGGGAATCACAGTGACTGGCATGCCGGGATAGGCCATGAAAATTCTCTCAGCCACCATTCGCGTCTGAATCATTGCAAGTGCACTTTTTCTAGTTCCGATCCTGAATTCATCCATTGTTCCTGATCCTGTCCATAAGCCTGTCAATCATCTCAAGATATCCCTGATCCTCCGCCGGACGCGCCCCGTCGTCAAGCAGCGACTTTCTCAGCGCGGCAATTTTCTGCAAATCCTCTTCAAGATCCCGCGGCAGCCGGTTATCAAGATATTCCCGCAACCGTCCGCACAGTGCCGGTGCTCCTCCGCCGGAACTGATCCCCACCGCCAGATCACCTCGTTTCACCACTGCCGGGAAGAAAAAATCACATAGTTGCGGCACATCAACCACATTAATCGGAATATTTCTTTTACGACATTCATCAGCCGCCAGCCGGTTCACCTCAATTTCAGAGGTGGCAGCCACCGCCAGTTTAATTCCGTCAAGATCTGCGGGATGAAAGTTGCGGCGCTTCATCTCAACCTTAAGTCCCTCTTCACAGGCGGAATTGAAACCTTCACAGAACTGCGGTGCAACCACACAGATACGGGCACCAAAGGAGCTCAGAGTTTCAACTTTGCGCAGTGCAACCATGCCACCGCCGATCACCAGTACCGGCAGACGGTTCATTTCAATGAACATCGGGAAAAAAGACATTCTAGCACCATCCTCCGTTGCGGAACAGTTTTCTACCGGTACGTGAAGACTTAAGCGCTTTTCCGTAAAGATTATACAAAAGCGCCAGCTGCTCTTCAGAGGCTTCATTCTGCATCATAAAGAACAGTTCCCTGGCGGTAAAATTATCAATTTCCGCACCGGGGGCCCGGCTACTGCGCAGGTAGCGGTGAATCTCAACCCTGCGCCAGGTTTCATCCACAAAATCATCGATCCTGCAGCCGGCAGCCGCGGCTCCTGAATTCCTGATAGACTGATGTTCTTTTATAATATTTTCAAAATAGGAAAAATTAATCAGAGTGCAGTTTTTCAGACTATCCAGATCAGGATCCAGATCACATGGAACTGCAAGATCAATGAAAAGCCTCCTTTTCCCTTCAACAGATTTAATCCCGGATATTTCGCACAGTTCACGGCAGGTAACAGTATAGTGCGGACTCGAAGTGGCACTGATCACGGCATCAAAATCCGCCATCACCTCATAGCGTTTCTCATAACTTACAGTGGTGAGCAGCGGATGTTTATATTTTACCGGATAACGGTGTTCGGTCGCACAGATCCGGCAGCCACGGTTTAACAGTGTCCGCAGTACCAGACTGCCGAGCTGTCCCGAGGCACCGAGCAGAAGGATCCGCGGTGACTTAAGATTCAGCGCGGAAATTTCGTTTGCAACCAGGGTACCGTAGGAAAGGCCGGTGTTGGAAAACTCGCTCTGACCCCGGATGATTTTGGCATAATGAAGCGCCTTCTGGAAAATAATGTTGAGAAGCCAGTCGGTTTTACGTAGATTGAGAGCACATTGATATGCGCTTCGCACCTGCCCTGAAATCTCATATTCACCAACAGTCAGGGAATCAAGTCCCGAAACGATCCTGAACAGATGTCTTACCGCCTTCTGCTGCGAATAGTAGACAAAATAGCGTCTAACATAGTAGATTCCGCATCCGGCCTGCTCTGCGACAATTTTTTCAATTTTGGAAAAGAGCTGCACGGCAGGAAGAGATGAGGATATAAAATATTCAGTACGATTACAGGTAGACAGCACCACCGCACCGAAGATCTGCTGATCAGCACACAGCTGCATCAGCATTCTTTCGCAACCCTGGGGATCGAGCGCAAACTGTTTTCTGATCCCGGTCTGCGCCAGACTGTGGTTTATTCCAAGACAAAGAAAATTTGCCTCGCCGACTGCACTGCTGTTCATGATCAAATATAGGACTGAAATCTACCCCAGATAGGCAGCTTTGATTATGCTGCGGAATTCCTCATCACCAAGACGTTCGAGAGTTTTTCTGAAACGCTCGCCCGGTTTTGCATGTTCATCAAAATAGTTCACAGTGGCATCCACAATTCTGAACAGTGTTTCCTTATCCTTAACCAGCGGCACTATTTCATCGCCTTTATATATATAGTTGCCGAAGGTTCCGCCGAAAGAGATCTTATATCCGCCGGTACCGATCCAGCTGTCAAAGTTACAGGTTTTCACACATCTGCCGCAATTGTTGCATTTTGATTCATCCTTGACGACATAACCCTCCTCATCCTTGGAAAGGGCTCCGCTGCGGCATGCTCTCACACACACATTGCATTTTTTACATTTAGATTTGTCATAGCTGACCTCAAGACCGCCCTTGATCCCCAGATCATTCTCCTCAGCTTTGAGACAGTTGTTCACACATCCGGTGACGCCGAATTTGAATTTATGAGGCAGTTCGCGGCCGAAATATCTTTCGCTCAGTTCACGCGCCAGTTCCTGGGTATTGATACAGCCGCTGGAGCAGACCTCGTTTCCCTGACATGCGGTAACGGTTCTAACACGAGGTCCGCAGACACCCGGCTTTACTCCGCCCTTTTCAAGCTCAGTCTTAACCTCATCGATGTCATCCACATAGATGAACGGTATTTCGACACCCTGACGTGAGGTAAGATGGACATAGCCGTGACCGTACTTTTCAGCAACATCGGAAACAGCCCTGATATTTTCAGAAGTCAGGGTTCCCCCGACCACCTGCAGACGCAGAGAAAAATATCCCTTCTGTTTCTGGCGCATGAATCCGCCCTTCTTAAGAAGATCGTAATTTATTCTTTTTTTAACTTCATTTTCAGCCATATGTTTATAATTCCTGGTATTAGCTCCGGACAGAGCAGCCTATTATATTTTATAATTGTGCCGGCTGCAGATTTTTTCTTATATTTAATATAATTCCTATCTATATGATAGGATTACACCATATAACATACTGGTTTAGTAGTTTTTTGTCAAGATTATCTTTCAGCTACCGCAGTTAACTCAATATGCATGACATTCCACAAAGATTTCAACCTGCGCAGTTGTCTAAGCAATCATCCGGGTTGATAATTGCAGTATACCTAGTGATCCCGCAGCTGATAAAATGCCACTTAACTAGGGATTCAGCCGGCGGTGATAAATTTAAGACAGGAGAGCATAACAGATGCAGAGTGAGGTTCATAACGAAACAGTGTGCGTAGCCCGAAAAGACAGGGATTATTCATTTACTGCTGTTCCTTCGGATGCCAGAAAAGGCATAATTTCCCTGCTTGCGGTAATGGTCGGATTTTCCTTCACGTCATCAAGTATGGTTACCGGAGCCAAAATGGGGCTTAACTCAGATCTGTTGAATTTTATCTACGCACTGCTCCTGGGTGGTATTTTTCTTTCCATCTACACCGGAATTCTTGCATATATCGGTGGCAGAACCGGACTGTCATTTGATCTACTGTGCCGCCGTGCCTTCGGCAGATTCGGCTCAATGCTGCCGTCACTGCTGCTGACACTGACACAGATCGGCTGGTTCGGCGTCTGCTCGGCCATGCTGGCAATTCCGGTGGCGGAGCACCTTGGCTGTTCAGTCTACCCGGTTCTGGCGGTAGCCTGTATGTTTATGATCTATACCGCCTACGTCGGATTCAAGGGACTGGAAATTCTGAGCTACATTGCAGTTCCGATGATCCTGGTGCTGGGAGGATGGTCGGTATGGCAGGCGATCTGCTCCGGAAGTCAGAGTTTTGTCGAGACCTTCAACGCCTCCACCGGTGAGAATGATCTTAACATGATGATCGGGCTTGTTATCGGCAGTTTCATCTCCGGCGGTACTACCACACCGAACTTTACCCGTTTTGCCAGAACCGCCCGCTTTGCGGTGATCAGCACCGTCACCGCCTTCATGATCGGCAATTCAATCATGATCATGTTCGGTGCTGTCGGAGCAAATTATGCAGGCAAAGATGATGTGTTTTATATCATGATGTCGCAGGGGCTGGTGCTGTCGGCTTTTGTAGTACTGGGGGCAAACATCTGGACCACCAATGACAATGCACTGTATTCCGTAGGTCTGAGCCTTGCCAATATTTTTTCCATCAGAAAGAAACTGATGGTGCTGGCCGGAGGTTTTGCCGGTACCGTATGCGCTTTGTGGCTCTACCATAATTTTATCAGCTGGTTGCAGTTTCTGGGAGCAACCCTTCCTGCAATCGGAATTATTCTGATCCTGGATTACTTCTGCAGTCCTGATAAATACACTCACAGCGAAACAGGATCAAATTTCAGCTGGGCGGCAATAGCGGGCACAGTCTGCGGAATGCTGGCGGGAAATTTTTTAGAATTCGGATGCGGAGGAATAAACTCAATGATTGCAGCCGCAGCAGTCTGGGCAGTAATTTCCCGTGTTATGAAAGTCTTAAAGCCTGAAACATTTGTTTCAAATTAAGTAGACGCTCCAAACAGTGAGCATGGATCATGACGGGTTATTCCACGGTCCGGAAGAAATCATCTGTTATGACAACCTTGCCGCCGATCCAGATATATAACAGGATCGGCACCAGTCGGGGATACTTTCTCTGCAGGATTGTCACAGGTCAGGGAGAAGGTACTGCGCTGGAATTCCACTTTTGCCGTTGAGGCTTTATACCTGTTTACGACACTCTCAATGCTGAACTACACCACCAAAGCTGAAGTTTTGCTTCTGCAGGCTGCGGTTATAGGATCACCATACTACACTAGGAGTTATCTGAAATATGTTTTGTGTTGGACCATATAGAATCCAACCTGTCCGTCTTGATTTTATTTCAACTTTTTGCCTACAACGGCACATTCTTTTTTACAGAAACAGATACCGTATGAAATAACAGCTTTGATGTCGTTCCTTTTAATATACGGATCAGCATATTTCTTTATGAGGATCTGCTCAACAGCATCCCGGGCAGTAAGCACCTTGTCTTCGTTTTCATCTGAAGTCTGTTTTAATTCCAGAATGACGATAATTCCTATGCTTCTGACAGACTTGATTATCAAATCTATATATCCGTCCCCAGATTCAAAATTTGATTTCTGCTCTTCGATCAGTGAAATACCGTTCACCAGCAGTCCGTTCATAAAACCGTGATAATAGTTTTCTTTAGGAGCGTTTGTGGCAAAATCCCTGATGGATACATATTTGCCAAGGAGCGTGTTAAGGTTGTCCTGAACCTTTTCGGCATCACCTTCAAACAAACCTTTTACCAGTTCTCCGGTACTTTCTTTCATGACGGAATTGGTCTTAAAAAACG
>JAEEGI010006091.1_pt1 | contig 27370 bp, 25 predicted proteins | sample 8958751 | NCBI WGS metagenome assembly JAEEGI01 (sample SAMN16246545, study PRJNA631951) | gut metagenome | biome: gut microbiome; feature: rumen; material: KS-attached | host: Bos | place: Iran: Karaj | collected 2018-10 | reverse complement strand
GCGGAAAGCGGGAGGACCGCTTTGAAAAGAACCAGATCGCGAAAGTAAAATTATATGTGTCTTTCTGAAAGAGAAGACGGATAAAGAAATGGAGTAAACATAGGAAATGAACGCAGAGTTTTTTGAAGCAATAGCCGATATCGAAAAGGAAAAAGGCATTCCAAGAGCCTATATGTACGATAAGATCAAGCAGGCCATGCTGACAGCTTTCCGCCGGGATAATCCGGAGAACGAGGACAATGTAGAAGTGATCCTTGATGAAGACAAAAAGCGCATGGAAATGGTCGTGAACAAGGTCGTTGTGGAAGAGGTGGAAGATCCTGCCCATCAGATGACACTGGACGCCGCGAAAAAGATTACCCGCCGCGCCAAAATGGGCGATACCATCGCCATTCCGGTAGAGACCAAGAAGTTTGGCCGTATCGCCGCTCAGGCAGCTAAGCAGGTCATTATCCAGGGCATCCGCGAGGCGGAACGAGGCATCGTGTATGAAGAGTTTACCTCCAAGGAGCACGAGATCCTGACCGGTGTCGTTTCCCATGTGGAACCGCGCAACGGCAGTGTTTCCATCCGCATCTCTTCCAATAGCGAATACACGGAAGCGATGCTCCCCGCAAACGAGCGTATCAAGGGCGAGGATCTGGTGGAAGGTGACCGCATCAAGGTTTATGTGGTGGAAGTGAAAAATGCTACACGCGGACCGCAGGTGATGATCAGCCGTACCCATCCGGGTCTGGTCAAGCGCCTGTTTGAGTTGGAAGTGCCGGAGATCTATGACGGCACCGTTGAGATCCGTTCCATCGCCCGCGAAGCCGGCAGCCGCACCAAGATGGCCGTCTGGTCCAACGACGAGAATGTGGACGCGATCGGCGCCTGCGTCGGCCCGAAGGGAACACGTGTCGCGGAGATCGTGGATGAGCTGAACGGAGAGAAGATCGACATTGTAAATTACAGCGAAGATCCCGAGGAATACATCGCGGCAGCGCTCAGCCCGTCGGAAGTTGTGAGTGTTACGATGCTGGACGACGGAAAGAGTTGCCAGGTCATTGTTCCGGATTCCCAGCTCTCCCTTGCCATTGGCCGTGAAGGACAGAACGCGCGTCTGGCAGCCAAGCTGACCGGATTCAAGATCGATATCAAGCCGGAGTCGCAAGCTTACGCGGAGGGCTGACCGGGGAGGCGAGCAGATTGCAGAAAAAGATCCCCATGCGCCAGTGTATCGGCTGCCGGGAGAAAAAACCGAAAAGAGAACTGATACGGGTCGTCCGTCCGCCGGAAGGCGAGGTCACGCTGGACTTCAGCGGGAAAATGAACGGACGCGGCGCCTATCTCTGCAAAGATCCCGCATGTCTCAAACGGGCGGCCAAAGCCAAAGCGCTGGAGCACGCGTTTGAAACGGTGATCCCAGAGACCGTATACGAAAAGCTGGCACTGCAGCTGGAAAACGAAAATGAGAACCGATAGTCTGCGGCTGATCGGCCTGATGCGGAGAGCCGGAAAACTCGAGACCGGCGAAGAAGGCTGCCGGGCGGCGGCAAGAGCCGGTAAGGCGGTCCTTATCCTGTTGGCCGAAGACGCGTCAAAAAACGCGAAAGACCGCGCTGCCCGGTTCGCTCAAGCCAGCGGAGCCGCGATTCTGATGACCGATGCTTCCAAAGCGGAACTTGCGGGAGCGGCCGGTGTATCGGGCGGCGCGATGATGGCGGTCTGCGACGTGGGCTTTGCCGCGGCGCTGCTGAAAAAACTGGAAGAAGAATCTCCGGGAACGGCAGCCGATCTTCTTCCGGTCATAAAAAACCGACGGGAAGATCCGCAGAAGAAACGGAGAAAACAAAAAGAACTGAAAAAGTGATCGTCGACAGCACCAGTTGTTGCTTTCGGGAGTTGTCGGCGCGTGCCAGGGAAAGCGACAGAGAGGAGAATGCTTATGGCAATGATGGTGAAATATCGAATTCATGAAGTAGCGAAGGATTTTAATACAACGTCAAAGGTCATCTCTCAGATCTTGACGGATTACATTGCTGCGCCTAAAAATCACATGCAGGTGCTGGATACTCCGGAACTGGATGTTATTTTCGAATATATGACACAGCATAACCAGGCGGAGAGCCTTGAGGAGATCTTCCGTTCGGCGCCGCCTGCCGAACCGCAGAAAGAAACTGCGGAGGCGAAGAAACCGGAAGCAGCGGCATCCGGAAAAGCGGGCAAGGCCGGTTCCGGAAAACAGGCAGGAACAGCAGGCAAGAAACCGGCGCAGCAGCCGACAGCGCCGCAGGAGCCTGTTCGGCAGCCCAAGAAAGAAAACAAGCCGCATGTGCCCCGCCAGGTCGCTGAGAAGCGCGTTGTGGATACACGCGGAGGCTCGGGCGTCAACATCGAAAAATACAACGAAAAGTTTGAAGATATGGCCGGAAACAAGGCCAACAGGAACAACCTGAACCGCAGTAACAAAGAGAAGTTCAACAACAAGAACAAGCAGCGGCAGAATCAGCAGGTCTCTTCGGCGAAACGGAAGCAGGAAGAACGGGACAAGATGAACCGACTCCAGCTTGAGATCGCGAAGAAGAAACAGCTTGTTGTTGAGATCCCCGATCAGATCGCCGTCGGCGAGTTGGCGTCGCGCATGAAGAAAACGGCGTCGGAAGTCGTGAAGCAGCTGATCAAAGCCGGTGTGTTCGCCTCTGTTTCCGATGTGGTAGATTATGACACCGCAGCTCTCGTAGCGATGGAGCTTGGCTGCGAAGTCAAGAAGGAAGTCGTTGTGACGGTGGAAGAGCGCCTGATCGACGCAACGCCTGATAAGGAAGAAGATCTTCGTCCGCGCGCTCCCGTTGTTGTGGTCATGGGACATGTCGACCACGGCAAAACGTCGCTGCTCGACTATATCCGCCATGCCAACGTGGTATCCGGCGAAGCCGGCGGCATCACCCAGCATATCGGCGCGTATACTGTTGAGATCAACGGCAGCCCTATCACATTCCTGGACACGCCGGGCCATGAGGCGTTCACCTCCATGCGTGCCCGCGGCGCCATGGTCACGGATATTGCCATCCTGGTCGTTGCCGCTGACGACGGCATCATGCCGCAGACGATCGAAAGCATCAACCACGCCAAGGCGGCAAATATCCCGGTCGTCGTGGCCATCAACAAGATGGATACCGTAGGTGCCAATCCGGAACGCATCAAGCAGCAGCTCACGGAATACGACCTCGTATCCGAAGAATGGGGCGGCGACACCATCATCTGTCCGATTTCAGCCAAGACAGGTATGGGCATTGAGAACCTGTTGGAGAATCTTGTTATTCTGGCAGAGGTCCAGGAGCTGAAAGCCAATCCGAACCGTGCCGCCAGCGGTACTGTGATCGAAGCCAGACTGGATAAAGGCCGCGGCCCCGTCATGACCGTGCTGGTCCAGAACGGAACGCTTAAAGCCGGAGATATCCTGATCGCAGGCACCAGCGTCGGCCGTGTCCGCACCATGATCAATGACAAAGGTCAGCGCGTGACCGAAGCCGGACCGTCTACCCCGGTCGAGATTGCGGGCCTCTCCGAAGTGCCCAGTGCCGGCGACGTGTTCAACGCCGTATCCGATGAGCGTATGGCCAGAGAACTCGCAGAGGAGCGCCGGATCCAGCAGAGCACCAGCGCAGCCGGCACGAAAAAGGTCACCCTGGAAGATCTCTTCAGCCAGATCCAGGCGGGCGAGATGAAGACCCTGAACCTGATCGTGAAGGCTGATGTGCAGGGATCCGCGGAAGCGGTCAAATCCTCGCTGGAGAAGCTCTCCAACGAAGAAGTGCGCGTCAAGGTCATCCACAGCGCTGTAGGCGCGATCAACGAATCAGACGTCATGCTGGCAGCCACGTCCGGCGCCATCATCGTCGGATTCAACGTCCGTCCCGACGCTGCTGCGCGCGACAGCGCCGTCCGCAGCAATGTGGACATGCGGATGTACCGCGTTATCTACGACTGCATTAACGAAGTGGAAGCAGCCATGAAGGGTATGCTCGCACCGAAATTCCGCGAGGCTATCATCGGTCATGCGGAAGTGCGCGAGACCTACAAGGTCTCCAAAGTCGGTACGGTCTGCGGCTGCTACTGCACCGACGGCAAGATCCAGCGCGGCTGCGAAGTCCGCGTCCTGCGCGACAATATCGTGATCCACGAGGGCAGCCTTGCGTCTCTCCGCCGTTTCAAGGACGATGTGAAGGAAGTTGCTTCCGGCTACGAGTGCGGCATGCAGATCGAGAGATTCAACGACATCAAGGTCGGCGATATCATCGAGTGCTTCGTGATGGAACAGATCGAAGGCTGATCTGATAAAACTGTGAAAAAGGGGTATGGCTTTTCAGAGAGCCATACCTCTTTTTCATACAGCACCTTGCGTAATTGTCCCCGGAGATGTAAAATAATAATAAGAACAAAACACCAATACTGAAAGGGGAAGTCTGCATGAAACTTACAGAGTATCGTTTCCCGTCCGCGACCGGAATTGGGGACATTTATGCCTGTGCCTATAAACCGGACAACGGAGAATACGACATCGTTCTCGTGATCCACCACGGCATGGCGGAGCATCAGGAGCGCTACCGCGGATTCATCGAGTTCCTGTGCAACAACGGCGTGGCCGTCTACATGCATGATATGGCCAACCATGGGAAATCCAACACCAACTACGAGGAAGCCGGCTGGTTCGGTGAAAAGGACGGCTATAAAGGTCTGATCGAAGACTTCCGGCACAATGTGAAAGTGGCGCAGGAAGAGAACCCAGGCAAGAAACTCATCGTGATGGGGCACTCCATGGGATCTTTCATCTGCCGCATGTATACCGGCTGGTATCCGGATGACGGCTATAACGGGGCCATCTATATGGGTACCGGCGGCCCGAACCCGATCGCCGGCATGGGCAAGGCAATGGCCTCGGCTATCGGTGCGTTCAAAGGTAAAAAACATAAAAGCAAAACCATCGACAAAATGGCTTTTGGCAGCTACGGCAAGAACTTTGAGGGACGCACGAATTTCGACTGGCTTACCCGTGATAACACGATCGTTGACCGCTATATCAAGGATCCCTACTGCGGGTTCCTGTTTACGGTACAGGGCATGAAGGATCTGATTACTGTGAATATGGCATGCAACGAAGACAGCTGGTTTGAGAGTGTGAGCAAAGATCTGCCGATCCTCCTTTGCAGCGGCGCGCTCGATCCTGTCGGCGATTATTCCAAAGGTATTGAGGCAGTGAAGGAAAAACTGCTTCAGACCGGGCATACCAAAGTAACGGTGAAACTGTATCCGGACTGCCGACATGAGATCCTGAATGAGGAGAACAAAGAAGAAGTGATGGCGGACATCCTGCAGTGGATAAAGAACTGCTGATCAAAGACAGACTGGGCTGCCGATAAGACAGCCCCTTCTTTTCAGTCTTGAATACATCTGCAGGCTCTGGTACAATAAAAAGAACGATATTTTTTGAAACGGTAAGGAGAATGGGAGATGGCAAACAATCGACTGGCCAGAATCAACGATGATATCCAGATCCGGCTCTCTGAACTTTTGCGGAATGTGAAGGATCCGCGCGTACAGCAGGGGATGCTCAGCGTTACCCGTGTGGAAACGACGGGGGACCTGCGCTATGCGAAGGTATGGCTTTCCGTCTATGGTCCGCATGAGGAGAAAGAACTGAAAAAAGGCCTGAAATCAGCCAAAGGCTGGCTGCGCAAAGAACTGGCGAGATCGCTGAATCTGCGTTATACGCCGGAACTCGTGTTTGAGCTGGACCACAGTATCGAATACGGCGCGCATATCAGCCAGATCATCAGCGAGCTCGATATCCCGGAAGACGACGGCGAAGAGGACGCGGCGGGAGAGAACGAAGAATGACAGCAAGAGACTGCGCCAGACTGTTAAACGGCAGGGATTATTTCCTGTTGGTAACACATAACAATCCGGACGGCGACACCGTAATGAGTGCCGCCGCTCTTTGCCGTGCTCTCCGCAGAAGAGGCAAAAAAGCTTTCCTATACAACAATCTTCAGACCGGAAAGAAGCTGCTGCCGTTTCTGGATAAACTGATCGCGACGGAGTCCTTCCGATATCAGACCGTGATCGCCGTGGATGTGGCGACCGAGCAAATGCTGGCAAACGGGTTTGAGAGCCCGGTCGATCTTGTGATCGATCATCATCCCACCAACACGCATTACGGCGCACAGGAGCTGATCGAACCAGAACGTTCTGCCTGCGGTGAGATCGTGCTGGATGTGATCAAAGAGCTCTGCGGCGATCTTTCCAAAAAAGAGGCAACGCTTCTTTATATCGCGCTGACGACCGATACCGGCTGCTTCCAGTACGCCAATGTGAACGCCCATACATTTGCCGCGGCATCGGAGTTGTTGCGGTACGGCGCAGAAGCGCACAAGGTCGCGCTGCATTTCTTCCGCAAGACGTCTCTGGCAAGGCTGCGGCTGGAAGGGCTGATGTTCACCAATCTGAATGTATACCGGGGCGGGAAGCTGGTTACGGTGCTTGTAACACAGGATATGATGAAAGAAGCCGGCGCAACGGAAGACGACTGTGACGATCTGGCCGGCCTCTCCGGCAGAGCGGAAAAAGCGGAGATCAACATTACGATCCGCGAGCTTGCAGACGGCAGAAGCAAGGTCTCGGTCCGGTCGCAGCCCTGGATCAGCAGCAGTAATATCTGCGCGGCGTTTGGCGGCGGCGGGCACGACATGGCGGCAGGATGCACGCTGGATACGTCACCGGAGAAAGCGGAAAAGCTTCTGCTGGAAGTGATCGATTCCCTGTATCCGGAAAAGCCGGCAGAAGGGAAAGCATGAACGGCATTCTGCTCATCGACAAGCCTTCCGGCTGGACCAGCAACGATGTTGTACAGAAGCTGCGGGGGATCCTGAGGGAGAGAAGGATCGGCCACGCGGGAACACTGGACCCGATGGCGACCGGACTTCTGACCGTTTTTGTCGGGCGTGCGACGCGCGCTGTGGCGTTTGCTGAAGGCATGAATAAACGCTACCTGGCCGGCTTCCGCCCGGGGGTCACGACCGATACGCAGGATATCACGGGAAACTTTCTTCGAAAGGAAGAAGTTCAGCTCACGGAGAAGGAAATGCATGCCGTATGCGCGGCGTTCACGGGAGAGATCCAACAGATCCCGCCCATGTATTCTGCCGTGAAAGTGAACGGACAACGGCTCTACCGTCTTGCCCGCCGTGGTGAAGAAGTGGAGCGGACGGCAAGAAAAATCGTCATTGAAAATCTGGAGCCTGTCGGCAGGGATGGGGAAGACTGGATCCTGGACGTCACCTGCTCAAAAGGCACCTATGTCCGCACCCTCTGTCACGACATGGGAGAAAAGCTCGGATGCGGAGCCTGTATGAGTTCCCTGCGGCGGATGGCAGCCGGGCGGTTTTCCGTGGAGGATGCTTATACGCTCACCGATGTGCAGCAGGCGGCGGACAATGAACGCGCGGAAGAGCTTCTTCTTCCGATTGACAGTTTGTTTCAGGCATATCCCGCGCTCACCGTAACGGGAGCGGCTGAAAAAAAGATCCGAAACGGACAGGGTTTCCTCTCCGACAAAGCAGATCCCGGACCGGTCCGGCTGTATAGCCAGAATGGGGAATTCCTGGCGCTAGGAAACGCTGAAAACGGCAGCGTTTCGATAATAAAAAGTTTTTTCGAGGTATAGATCTATGGAACAGGTGCGGCGTGCGATCGCACTCGGCTTTTTTGACGGCGTGCATATTGGGCACGCGGCGTTATTGAACCGTGTGAAGGAACGGGCGGCGGAACTGGACGCGATTCCTTCCGTTCTGAGCTTTGACGTGCATCCCGATACCCTGGTGTTCGGAAAAGAAGTCCCGCTCATCAACTCGCTGCAGGGCAGGGAAGACCTAATCAAACGTCTCTTCGGCATCGATAATACGGTGTTTCTCCACTTCAACCGACGCCTGATGCGGATGCCCTGGCAGGAATTTATCTCCGATCTGGTGGAAGAACTGAATATCTGCTCCGTCGTGGTCGGTCACGATTTCACTTTCGGCTATAAAGGGCAGGGGAATCCGGAGCTGCTGCAGGGATGGTGCGAAGAGCGGAACATTACCTGTGATGTGATCCCGCCTGTTATGCTGGATGGCATCGTGGTGAGCTCGTCTTTCATCCGCAATCTGGTCGAAGCCGGCTGCATGGAAGAGGCAAGGCGTTTTCTCGGCCACCCGCATGTGCTGACGGATACGGTGCATTCCGGGTATCATCTGGGCCGAAAGCTCGGTACGCCTACGATCAATATGTTTTTCCCGGAAGGTGTGATCGTGCCGCGCCACGGCGTCTATGCGTCGAAAGTATATCTGAGCGACGGGACAGAGCATACGGCCGTTACCAACATCGGTGTCCGGCCGACGGTCAGTGAAGGCAACCGGGTGAGTGTGGAAAGTCACCTGTTGGATTTTTCCGGCAACCTGTACGGTCGTCAGGCGCGCGTCGAGTTTTATCACTTCCTCCGTTCCGAGAAAAAATTCAGCGGTTATCAGGAACTGTCCGACCAGATCCACCGCGACTCCGCTGCTGCACGCTACTATTTTATGGACCAATCTGAAAACTGATAAAGAAACGAACAGGTCCCATCTCCCGAAAGATGGGACCTGTTCGTTATAAACTCACTGCTTTTCCTGCTTGCCGGCGGGGCGGTTGCGGCGGGCAGTGTGGCCTCTGCCGCGACGGCGCGCCTGGGCGGCTTTTGTCTTGTAAAAGTCCTGCATGGCCTGATCAGCGTCATAGACAAGGAGACTGACGTTCCACAGCTCCGTGTCTATATCTTTTTTCATGCGGATGCGAGAGAGCCAGGAGCCATGCTCCGGGCAGGTAAACAGGTTCATGTAGCGCCCGTCGCTCTGGCTGACCCACTTGATGCCCTCCAGAGGTTTACCGCACTCCGGACAGTAGAGAGAATTCAGTTTCAAATCGGCAAAAGCCGAGGATTTGCTGTCGTAACCGGTAAAGTGGTGATGCTCTACAGGATCCTGTGTGGGATCGGAAGAGGAGGCAGGCTTGTAATTCGGCATGCGGCGGGAGAGGATCTCATCGGCCTCCGGATAGAGGCGCAGGCCTTCCTCCATGTCCAGATGTGTTGTGACAAGGGCGGTGTTGTAGGCATCGCCCAGTGCGTCATGCGCGATCCTGGTCTGTTCGATTCCGAAGTGCTCCATGGCGCTGGCAAGCGATTTCTGGTTTTTGTCGCCGCCGGTCTGGATGTTATAGATGAGCTGCAGGTTCACCCAGCCCGCGATCCAGTCCCAGTCGAGATCGTGGATGATGATATTCTGCTCAAAGATTCCCTGATCATCGCAGCCCCAGGTGAGAAACGTAACATCGTCGCCGCACCAGGCACGGAATCGCTCCATGGCGTCCGGAAAGCTGAGCCCGTTGGAGAGACGGTCGACATCAAAGCCGGTCAGTTTTTTTACTTTGTAATGCATGCGGCGGAAATAGACCGGTTTCACATCAACGGTAAATTCCTCACCGACCGACATATCTGAATTCAGCTTTACGGCTCCGATCTCGATGATCTCCCCGCGAAGATGGATCGGAAGATAATTAAAAACGGAGGATTTGGAACTCATAGCCTGGTTCCATTCCAAATCGACCACAACATAGTTCATAAGGAGAAGCCTCCAGAAAGAAATCACATAACAATTTATTATACCATACTACATTCTGTATTGCACGCACTTTTTTCTTTGCATAACCGGACTAAATATGGTATAAAAGAAAAAGACAATACGGGATAAAGGAAAAAGCGTATGAACGGTTTTTGCATTGCGGATATTGCTGCTGCCTGCAGAGGAAAGCTTGTGGGAAATGCGGACCCGAAGACTTCGGTCGGCGAGCTGGTGATCGACTCCCGGATGATCCGGGAAGGAGATGTGTTCGCGGCGCTGCGCGGCGAGCGCGTTGACGGACATGATTATATCACCAAAGCCCTGCAGAACGGAGCTTCCTGCTGCCTTGCGGAGCGTATTCCGGAAGATGTGGAAGGGGCAATCATTCTGGTGGACGATGTGCAGACGGCCATGGAACAGATCGCGGGTGCGTATCGTGCCCGGTTTTCCATCCCGCTGGTGGGTATCACGGGCAGTGTGGGAAAGACAACGGCCAAAGAAATGATCGCCGCAGTCCTGTCTCAGCGCTGGTGTCTGCTGAAAACGGAAGGAAACCTCAACAATCAGCTCGGCGTTCCGATGATGCTATCACGACTCACACAGGAACATGAGGCAGCGGTGATCGAGATGGGCATCTCCGGTTTTGGTGAGATGAGCGAGCTGGCGGAGTTCGTGAGGCCGACAATGGCGGTGTTCACAAAGATCGGCCATGCGCATCTGGAGTTCTTGCATGACCTCGACGGCGTGCTGAGAGCAAAGACAGAGATGCTGGAGTATCTGCCGGATACAGCGCCGGTGATCGTGAACGGAGACGATGAAAAACTGCGTGCCTTTTCCTGCCGGCAGCCGAAGATCCTGTACGGCCTGTCGGATGGCTGTGATGTGCGTGCGGAAGAGATACGCACCGAGTGGAACGGAATGACCTGCGTCATCGTAAGCGGTGACCGGCGAATTCCCGTTCACATCCCCCAATACGGACGCCATATTATATACGGCGCGCTCGCAGGAGCGGCTGTCGGACTGCAGCTTGGTCTGAGTGATGAGGAAATCGCGGAAGGAATCGCTTCCTTTGAGAATGTAGGCCGGCGCGCCGAAGTGACCGAGACCGGCTGCCTTACCGTGGTCGACGACAGTTACAACGCCAATCCCGACTCGGTTTCATTTGGCATCGATTCACTGACGGCGCTGCCCGGCCGGCATCTCTGCATTCTGGGAGATATGCTGGAACTCGGCGGAGACAGCCCGCGTATGCACTACGACATCGGGAAATATGCGGTGGAGAAAGGCGCGGCACTTGTCATTTGCACGGGAGAATGCTCCAGAAACACAGCAGAAGGCGCCGGGGAGAAAGGGCGCTGGTATGAAAGCCGACAGCTTTTGCTGGAAGCGCTTCCAGGCTTTCTGCAGAGAGACGATTCCATTCTCGTGAAGGCCTCGAAAGCGATGCATTTTGAAGAGATCGCGGCTTTCCTCCGCAAAGTAAAAATGGCACCGCCGGATGCGCCCGTCCTGCTGCTCGATCTGGACGACACGATCCTGGATTTCAAGAAAGCGGAAGCTGTTGCGGTAACCAAATCACTGGATGAATTGGGAGTTCCGCACGATGACAATGTGATCCGGCGCTACAGCGAGATCAACCAGATGCACTGGGAGATGCTGGAAGAGGGGAAACTGACGCGGGAAGAAGTGCTGGTGCAGCGCTTTGCCATGCTGTTCCGGGAGATCGGCGCTGACGCCGATGCCGTTCAGATGCGGAAGAGCTATGAGAAGAACCTGGCGGTCGGTCATTATTTCGTGGATGGCGCGGAAGACCTGCTGAATGAACTGGCAGGGAAATACAGACTGGTCCTCATTTCAAACGGAACCGCTGTTGTACAGCGCGGCAGGATCAAAAGCGCGGGGATCGCGCCGCTCTTCGAGCGGATCTTTATTTCCGAACTGTTGGAAGTCAACAAGCCGGATCCGGATTTCTTCCGGAAATGCTTTGAGGACCTTCCGAATTTCCGGAAGGAGAACTGCCTGCTGATCGGCGACAGTCTCACCTCGGATATCCGCGGTGGCATCCAGGCCGGCGTTCCGACCTGTTGGTTCAATCTCCGTGGGAAAGAGCCGCGAGCGGATATCGTTCCCGACTACACCATTACGAGTCTCTCCGAGCTTCCGCCGCTGCTGCGGCTACTGTTTGGCACCGAGATCTGAACCAGAAAGAAAACAATAAGTAAAGGGCTGTGAAGAAAACGTTTCTTCACAGCCCTTTCTGCTTGCCTGGATATAGATCAGTATTCGATCTGGCGGTAATAGCGTCGGAACTCCAGCCAGTGGCCGGTGTTGAGCTGAAGATGTACTTCCAGCCGCTCGGAAAGCATGGTGGCGATGAGCATGGGAGAACAGATGATACGGAACCGGTCTTCGATCCCTTCCAGAGGATACTCTTTGGTGTCGAAGACCACTACGTCCTTGCATACCTGGGTGGCGAAGCGCTCCACCCGCTCGTCCAGAGGCCGGAACTCATCTTCACCCTTGACCAGAAACAGGGGAACGCCGTCCTCCAGGACTTCCAGCGTGCCGTGGAAGAAATCAGGAGAACACACGGAGTTGGCGCGGATCCACTGCATCTCCTCCAGAACACACATGCAGAACCAGTAGCCGATCTCCTTGAGAATGCCGGAGCTGGTCATCAATACGTAAGGCGCTTTGTGATACTTCTTGGCGATCTCCGCCGCCTGGGGATCAAACTGCTCCTTGACCTTCACGAAGGCAGGATGGAGCTGATTCATCTGATCTGCCCATTCAGGGTATTCAGGCATGTCGCCGCGGGCCCACAGAAGGGACAGACCCATGAGATACATAACCAGATAGATATCTTCGCCGTAATGCAGCGGAACACTGATGCAGTAGTCGGAAAGATCCTTCAGCGGGCAGCTCTCGGGCTCCACAAACGAGTAGACGGTCGCTCCCAGATTTCTGCACATCTCCGCCGCTTCCAGGATCTCCTTGGTGTTGCCGGAGTTGGAACCGGTGAGAACAAGGCTTTTTTCGGTGAGGAAGGGTTTGGACAGCGAGAGACAAAACTCCGCGGAGTTTTCCAGATAAACGGGCACTTTTGTCAGGCGCCGCATCACATGCGCCACGGCATACCAGCGGGCCCAGGTTCCGCCGATGGCGGTGATCACGATATTGTCATACCCTTTTTCCGTTACGGCCTTTGCGATGGCTTCCGCCTCGGCTCTTTTCGCCATTACGGCGCGGCCGCTCTCCAGATAATGCTCGAGATTGAAATCACGCATTCAAAATCGTTCCTTTCCTGTTGAATTATCGGACGGGGATCGTCGCGGCCCGTCTGTGATTCCATAGTATTACAACCGAAAGGAAAAGTCAATACTCATATGATAATGTTATATAACGTTATGCATTATTTAATAAAGAGAGAGCGCCAACGGCGCTCTCAGACTACCATCAGGTGGAAGGATTCACCACATATAATGTTGTGAGCCATGTAGATGGGGGCTTCGCCCTCACCGCGCAGGGTTTCGTCTACCAGCAGCAGCGGTGAGTGGAGAGGAACATTGAGAAGGCGATGCTCTTCGTCATTAGCGCTGCATATGCTGATCTCCCTTTGAAAGCGTTCGGGGATCTGACCGTTTTCTATCAGAATGTCGAACATGGAACGGCTGAAATCGGCATCAAGCAAAAAAGAAAAAGAAGATGGGAAAGTCAGGTTTTCCAATGCCACGGGAATGCCGTCTGCCGTCCGCAGGCGGCGAAGACGGAAGACATTTTTCAAATTCTCAGACCCGAAAAAAGCACGTTCCTTTTCATTGGGAACAACGATCTCCAGACCAAGAAACTGGGCACCAGGTGTACGGCCTTCCGCCCGGCACATGGAGGAATAGTTGTTCATCAGAGCTTTTTTGGGAGGCTTTGCCCTCTCGACAACGAAGGTCCCTTTTCCCTGGTGCTTAACCAGAAAACCGGCGCGAACAAGCTCGGTAACGGCTTTGCGTACTGTAATGCGGCTCACATCGTACTCGTCGCAGAGTTCCTGCTCTGTAGGGATCTTGGACCCAGGAAGCCATTCTCCGGAGTCGATCCGGTTCTGAAGAGACAGAAAGAGTTGCTGGTAGAGAGGGACGTCGACGTCATTTTTCAATTGTTCAATCATAGTGTTCTCTTCTCCCTCCATATAACGTTATATCAATGATACTATTCATATCGCGTGCTGTCAAGGAAGTTTCTTGTTCAGGATGACGATTTTCCTGGTTTTTATGCCTGCAGGGGGGAAAATCGGAAATCACAGCTGCATAATCATAATATAACATATATATAATGATATATTGACACTGCCTGACTGGTGTGATATATTCAAAACAGGATTTCGATCCTGATTTTGATACAAAAGGAGATAGTGCGATGGTCATTGATGTTCATGTGCATCCGGAAGGCTACGAACCGGTGTATGACGAAGAGCTGACGCCCAAGCGCAAGCTCGCGATGGGACGCTATATTACCCGAAGCGCGCCCATGCGGCTGGTACTGGCTCAGATGGACGATGGAAAAATCGACAAGTCCGTGCTTCTTCCCCTGGATCTTACGACCCAGTGCGGCCTGCGCGTCCTGGAGAACGAGGAAATCAAAAAACTGGTGGACATGTATCCGGACCGGTTTATCGGTTTTGCCAGTGTGGATCCCTACCGGCCCGATGCGCTGGAAGTCCTGGACCATGCCTTTTCTGAGCTGAAACTGTCCGGACTGAAGCTGCATCCTTCCCGTCAGAAGTTCTTTCCGGACGACCCTATGATGAAACCTATATACGACATGTGCGTAAAGTACAACAAACCCATTATGTTCCATGCCGGCACTTCCTGGGAACCGGATACGCCGGCCAAGTACTCCAAACCCCTGAATTTTGAGGAAGTCGCGATTGCGTATCCTGAGCTGCGTATGTGCCTGGCTCACTTCGGATGGCCATGGGTACCGGAGACCTGCATGATGATCCTGAAGTATCCCAATGTCTATGCTGACACATCTATGCTGTATATGGACCGCCCGGGCGATTTCTTCAATCAGATCTTCAAAGTGGATCTGAGTCCTTTGTGGATCGAGAACTGCATCACCAAAAAGGTCCTCTTCGGATCCAACTGTCCGCGGTTTGGTCAGGGCGACATGCGCGAAGGCGTGGAAAAGCTTGGCCTGAGAGACAAGGCAACACGCGCGATCCTCGGCGAAAACGCTCTGGAATTTCTGGGAATGGAGGGCTGAAGCATGGTAAAGCTGTTTACTTTTGAGGTACTGACACGCGGCGAGTACGACATGATCGACATTACTGACCGTGTCTGTGAGATGGTGGAAAGCGCAGGGATCAAAGACGGGATCGCCATGATCCTCACGTCCCACACCACCACCGGCATCATTGTCAACGAGAGTCTGCCCTGCCTGGAAACGGACATTGAAGAGACGTTGGCACGCCTGGTGCCCCGGGATCTGCCCTATGCCCACAACCATTTTCTTCCATCGTACGGTGCTACCGGCGGCAACTGCCCCGGACACCTGAAATCCCTGTTGTGCGGCTACCACTGTGTATTCCCGGTGCAGGATTACAAAATGGTCCGCGGAGCGGCTCAGAGCATCTATTTCTGCGAATTTGACGGCGTTCAGCTGCGCAAGCTGCACGTAGAGGTCATGGGCGAATAAAGCCCCGGCTGGGAAGGAGAACTGTCATGAAAGTCGTCGCAGTGGGCGACAACTGCATTGATTACTACCCCAAGCTCCGGCGCTGGTATCCGACGGGAAACTGCGTGGATTTTGCGGTCAACGTAGCAGCTGAAGGAGTGGAGACCGGAATCGTCACAGCCACCGGCTCAGACGTGTTCGGTCAGCGGATGGAGGCCATGCTCCGGGCCAAGGGAGTGGACTGCTCTCATCTGACCCATATTGAGGGAAAGACTGCCTGTGCGATGATGGATCTGGTGGGCGAGAGCGGCAAAGACCGGCTCCATGTGTCATTTGACGAGGGCGTTCTGCCTCAGTTCGATCTGACAGAGGAAGACCTGCGTTATATCGGCACCTTCGACATTGTCCACTCTATGGCCTTCGGCTATGTAAACCGGCATATGCCGGCCATCAAAGCTATGGGAAAGACCATCGTGTATGATTTTTCCACCTTTTCGGGAAACTTCCCGCAGAGGGAACTGGTGCTGCCCTGCATCGACTACGGTTTCTGTTCTTTCCCGCAGGAGGACGAGAAGACCCTGGCTGCGATTCGGCGTCTCCATGAAGAGGGGGTCAGCGTCGTGATCGCCACGCTGGGCGATAAGGGAAGTCTTGCATACGACGGAGAGAACTTTTATCGAACCGGATGCAGTCCCATCCGGGAACTGTGCAACACTGTAGGCGCAGGGGATTCCTATATTGCAGGTTTCACCTGCGGCCTGGCCAGAGAAATGGACATTCCCGGCTGCATGGAATACGGCGCTGCTGTCGCGGCGCGGATTGTCCAGGTCTTTGAACCCTATGAAGATTACGGACCGGACAGGATCGGATACCAGGACATGGATGTTGTTTGATCTTCAGGTTTTATTGGAAAGGAATGAGTAAAAATGTTCAATTTTAATCAGCCCCGTTTTGAAAAAGTAGTGGACGGTGCCATTGCCCAGCGCCGTGGCATCGAGGAGTGTGTAGACACCATCTGCAGGGAAGGTTACAGCAATCTGTTCCTTATCGGTGTAGGCGGTACCTACGCTCATTTTCTCCCGCTCAAATATATGGCCGACAGCCTCTCCACCGTAGACGTGCATGTTGAGATCGCTGCTGAGTTCATGGCTATGAATAACAGACACTTCAGCAAAGATTCCATATGTGTGTTTTGCTCCCGCACCGGCAACACCAAAGAGATCGTTGCCGCAGCTGCGTACTGCAAGGAACGCGGCGCCAGAACCATCGCCTTTGTTGCTCATGAAGGAACGCCGTTGACAGAGGTCGCCGACTACGTCTTTTTAAACTATGCCGATGACGACCATCTGGGTGAGTCCATCTATCTTCAGATCCTGCCGCTATTGTTCCGGTTCCTTTACAACAACGGCGATTTCCCAGGCTATGAAGAGATGTTCTCCAAAGTGGACGAGCTCACACCTTATCTGGTTGCGGCAAAAGCCGGGGTGGAGGATTATGCAGCTGAAATGGCAAAAGCCCACAAGGACACCGGCTATTATATGGTTGTAGGCACCGGCGCCGTGTGGGGCGAGACTTACGATTATGCAATGTGTATTCTGGAAGAGATGCAGTGGCTCAAGACCAAATCCATCCACGCGGCTGAATTTTTCCACGGCACACTGGAACTGGTGGAGAAGGATACAACCATGCTTATGCTCTACGGTGAAGATGCCAGCCGTCCCCAGATGGATCGTGTATACCGTTTTGCCTCTCAGATCACGGATGATATCATGATCTTCGACACCAAAAAGGTCGAGCTCCCGGTAGCGGAGGGGTACCGCCAGTATCTTGCTCCGCTGGTGATCTACTCTCTCCTGGAGCGGTTCAGCTGCCATCTGGAAGAGGTGCGCGGTCATTCTCTGAATATGAGGCGGTATTACCGTCAGTTCGATTACTGATATTCATTTAGCCCTGAAGATGAGTCCGGCGACTGCACAGGCAGACGCCGGGCCCTTCCTGCTTTTTTGTTCAATCTGCCGGTTTAAACAGGCTGCCATTTAAGATGAAGCGTAACAAATCGGTAAAAACGACAGATTCCTCATAAATATAACTACGTTTTACGTAATAAATATAGACAAAAGTGTTGACAAAATCAAATAGATGATTATAATGATATATAACAAGTTGTTTTTGCAAGCAATATGATTTTCGGCTTTCCCTGATCTTGATCCAGACGATTGGATGGAGATAAATCACACACAAAATAATTAAAGGAGGAAAAACGATGAAAAAGGCACTGGCACTTCTGCTGTGTGCGGTTCTGGCGATCGGTCTTCTGGCAGGCTGCGGCAGCTCTTCTGCCCCGGCCGAACAGGCACCCGCCAGCTCCGGCAGCGAACCCGCCGCGGCACCGGCGGCAACCAGCGATCAGGTAGTCATCAGCGTGATGCACCGCTTCGCTGACGAACCCTATAAGACCACATTTGAGGATCTCCTCAGAGAGTATGAGGCGGCGCATCCCAATGTGAAGTTCGATGTGACTTTCACCGCAACCGACCCCTATCTGGAGAAACTGAACATCCTGATGGCGTCCGATAATCCCCCCGACATCTTCTTCGGCTTCGCCGGCGAGTTCCTGAACAAGTACATCCGCGAGGATCTGGTGTACGATCTGAGCGAGGAGTACAACAGCAACGAAGTCTGGAAGAACACCTGGAATCCCACCCTGCTGGAGCCTTTCTGGACCGACGGGCATCTCTGGGGCATCGACTATGACCTGTCCACCAAGTTCTTCTTCTACAACACCGACATTTTTAATCAGTACGGCCTTGAGCCGCCCCAGACCTGGAGCGAGCTGATCGAGATCTGCAAGACACTGCAGGATAACGGTGTTCTGCCCCTCTCCGAAGGTGACGCCGACCAGTGGCCTGCTACGCACCTTCTGTCCATCCTGTTCCACAAGATGGTTCCGGAAGATGTCCGCGCCTATGATTACGATCCGCACAACGGCAGCGACTGGACCGATCCCGGTTATCTCAAGGCTCTGGAGCTCTACGCTGAGCTGGCAGGGTACATGAATGACGACGTTGTATCCATCACCCACAGCGTAGCCCGCATGGCGTTTGCCCAGGGCGAATCCGCCATGGCGTATCTGGAGTCCATCGAGCTGGCTGACGTGGATAAGGACAGCGAAGGCAATCTGAACTACGGCATGTTTGCCTTCCCCGAGATCGAAGGCGCCCCCTGCAACGACGGCAAGATCCTGGGATCTCCCGAGGGCTTCTTCATCTGCTCCAAGACCAAGAATCCCGAGATCGCGAAAGACGTCCTCTACTGGATCACCGGCAAGGAAGCCGGCGCCAAGATCGTGGAGCAGAACCAGTGGTTCAACGCTTCCTACGACTGCCTGGATCTGAACACGGCCGACCAGAAACTGGTTGACTGCTACACGCTGCTTGCCAACTGCAACGGCCTTGTCAACTGGATCGACAACGAGTGCCATACCCTGATTCGCGACGTGTTCTACTCACGCACGCAGGAATGGCTGAACAAGGATATCACCAACGAGGATTACATGCAGCTGATCCGCAACGCTTCTGCCGAGGCGAAACTGGAAGTTGGCGGCTGATAGTCAGTGATATAGAGTAAACAATCTGGCCTGAGAGGGGGCCGCGGGCTCCGCGGCCCCCTCTTTTCCAAGTTTATCTTAAGAAAGAAGGGGTAGAATGCGCGTCAAAAAACATGTTCCATACCTCTTTGTACTGCCAGCCTTTCTGCTCGTGGTCTGCGTTTTGTATTATCCCGTTATCCAGAACGTCTATACCAGTATGCTCCGCACTTCCGCATTCTCTTCCAACCCCGCGTTTATAGGGCTGAGTAACTACAAGGAAATGTTCAAGGATGTTGAGACCCGTACGGCGCTGCGGAACAACATCCGTTATGCGGTCACCTGTATCATATTCCAATGCGGCGGCGGTCTGTTCCTTGCAATCCTGATGGAGAGCAAGTATGTCCGCAAGTTCAGCGGCTTTTTCCGTACTGCCTATTACATCCCCAGCGTCATTTCCATGACGGCGGCCTGCCTGCTGTGGAAGTTTATCTATCAGTCCCGAGGCGGCATGATCAATGCTATCCTGGACTTCCTGCAGCTGGCGAGCCTGAAGCACGCCTGGCTGGGCGAGGCTTCCACCGCCATCTGGGCGATCATCGCCATGGCTCAGTGGCAGTTCATGGGCTATTACTGCATGCTTCTCTGCGTGGCGATCCAGAAGGTCCCCGACGAGCTCTATGAGGCTGCGGAGATCGATGGTGCCAATGAGTTTCAGAAAGCCATCCGCGTCACCATTCCTTCCATCAAGGAGATGATCGTGGTCGTCACCCTGATCGACATTATCGGTTGCCTGAAGGTGTTTACGGAAGTATACACCATGACCCTCGGAGGTCCGGGGTATTCCAGCCACGTCATGGGAACGCTGCTATACCAGAATGCGTTTATCTACAACCGCATGGGTTACGCCTCTGCAATGGGCACAGTGATGTTTATCCTGATGATGGTCATCTCGATCCTGCAGCTGCGGGTCACCGGTTCCGGGGATCAATAGGAGGGAGGAGAGAATATGAATGAGACTCTTACGAAGAGAAGACATCATCATCCCACGTCCTATTATGTGATCACCGTCGTCAGCGTTACGATCCTGGTCATTGCCTGGATCATCATCATGCTGCCGCTTCTGTGGGGTGTGCTCAACTCCGTCAAAACCAACAATGAGTTTTATCGCAACTGTTTCGGATGGCCCGAAAAGATCCTGTGGAGCAACTATTCGGAGGCCTGGAAAGCCGGTATCTCCGATTACATTGTCAACAGTTTCAAGGTCACCGGCATCTCCACATTCATTACGGTGGCGATCTCCTCTCTGGCTGCTTACGGCCTGGCCCGTTACCGCTTCAAAGGCGGAAAGGTGATGTTTCTGATGATCCTGGGCGGTCTGATGGTATCGGAGTACTGCATTATCGTCCCGCTGTATAACGTGTTTTTAAAGCTGGGTCTGCGCAACACGCACACGGCGCTTTACATCGTCTATGTCACCATGCACACGCCGTTCTCAGTTTTTCTGATCCGGTCCTACTTCCTCTCTATGCCCAGGGAGGTGGAGGAGGCAGCCATTATCGACGGCTGTTCCCCGTTGGGGATATTCTTCCGGATCGCGCTTCCGCTGAGCAAACCGATCCTGTTTTCCGCGGCGCTGATCACAGCGGTCGCCTGCTGGAATGAGTTCATGTTCGCCATGGTGTTCATCGATTCCCAGAATCTGATGACGATACCGCTTGGTCTGCAGACTTTCCAGGGCCAGTATCGCACCAACTGGAGCATCACGCTTTCCGCATGCGTCATCAGCTCGCTGCCGCTGCTCATTGCGTTTCTGGTAGCACAGAAACAGTTTGTGCGCGGCCTTGCGGCAGGAAGCGTGAAGGGATAATGGGTTCGGAACCGGATCCCGGAGGCGCCAGAACACTAGTAATTTTCTATTGAAAGGAGTATAATCAATATGTACAAACTGGATGAAGCTAAGATCCTGGAGGCTGAAAAGAAAGCAGCAGCGCTTCGCGCTGCCGCAGAGAAGGCTGTGGATGAGATCTATGATAGAGGCTTCAAAAATGTATTCTTCGTGGGTATCGGCGGCACTATCACCGTCGCCATGGCGATCCAGTCTTTTGTGGAGACCAATTCCACACTGCCTTTCTATACAAGCAATGCCGGTGAACTGATCCACTGCGGAAATAAAAACATCGGTCCGGAGACCGTGGTGTTCGTGGAATCTGCTTCCGGCGACACACCTGAGATGGTGGCTGCGGTCAAATACTGCAAAGAGAAGGGCGCACGGGTCTACGGTATCATCGAAAAGGCCGATTCCCCCCTGGCGAGGGATGTGGATGTGCTCATGGGCACCGACAATCCCGGCTATTACGGCTCTCATTACTTCTTCGGTTGCATGATGAAGAAGTGGGGCGACTTTGATAAATACGACGCTCTTGCGGACGCTATGGATAAGCTGCCGGAGAAGATCGTGGAGGCGGAGAAGGCGATGGACGCCAAAGCGGTGGAGTATGCCGAAAAGTATGCCGACGCTCCCATCAACTATCTGATCGGCGCTGGAAATACCTGGGGCGCTGCTTACTGCCTTGCCATGTGCTACATGGAGGAAATGCAGTGGATGGTCACCAAGTCCATTCATGCTGCGGAATTCTTCCACGGCACACTGGAAGTTATTGAAAAAGGCGTCTCCGTACTGCTCTTCAAGGGCGAAGACGGATCCCGCGCCGAAGTGCAGCGGGCGGAGGATTTCTGCCGCCGCGTAACCAACGATGTGACGGTCTTCGACGCAGCAGACTACGACCTGTGTGACGACGAATCCTTGAGAGGCTTCCTGTCGCCATTTCTGTTCCACAGTGTCATGCACCGCATATTTATGAATCTGGAAAATGTCAACAAGCACCCCGGCGATATCCGCCGGTACTATCGCCGCCTGACCTACTGATCCGCTTACAAGGGAAAACGCTCCGATAGGACCTGCTATCGGAGCATTTTCCTGCCCGGATGCCGCCTGATCGCAGCCCGGAAGCAAGAGAGAGGGGATACCATTAAAACTCTGAAATTCGCATTTTTAGTTCTGCTCTCAGCCTTCATTTTCGGCTGTCAGCCGGTGTTCACAAAGATGATCTATGCCCAGGGCGGCAACGCGTTCAATGTCCTGTTCTTTGAATCATTGGTAGCTCTGCCTTTTTTGTTCACACTGTCAAAAGCTGCAGGGACCAATCTCCGGATCGACCGGAGAACAATGGGAAAGCTGGCGATCCTGGGTGTCGTGGGCAACGCCGGGACCACCCTGCTGCTGGGGCTCACCTATGTGCACCTTTCGGCAGGCATGACCACGGTACTCCATTACACCTATCCCATTTCCACGGCACTGATCCTGGTGCTGCTGTTTCGGGAAAAACTCCAGAGCATGCAGGTCCTCGCCATGCTGCTTACGGTAGTCGGAGCGGCCGCCATAAGCATGGATGGCAGTTTTTCCGGAGAGCCGCTGTGGATCGGCATGGCGATCCTGTCCGGTATGTTCTGGGCGTTCTATATCATTTTCCTGGATAAGTCAGGCCTTTCCAAACAGGACAGCCGTATGGTAACCTTGTATTCCAATCTGTTCGCTGCTCTTTGTTACGGGGTCCTGGGGACGCTGACCGGAAACCTGAAGCCTTTAACTTCCGTGACGGCTTGGGTGCTGGTGATCGCCATGGGGATTCTGAGCAGATCCGCGGCGGGGATCTTCTTTCAGACCGGCGAACGGGGACTTGGCCCCATCACCACCTGTGTGCTCTCCACCTTTGAGCCGCTGACGTCGCTGTTTCTGGGAATCCTTCTGCTGGGCGAGGCGCTGACTCTTCAGCGCGGTCTCGGCGCGGCACTGATCCTGATCGGCTCAGTATGGATCGTTGCGGCAGGAGTCCGGCAGGAGGAAGCAGCCGGACTCGGCTGACAGCGACGGAGAAACTGTTCTTATCGACCGCCCGTTGGGCGGAGCAAGGGAGGAAATTCAAAATGCTTCGAATCCTGGGGATCGGCGACAATATGTGCGACTTCAATCTGACTACGGGGATCATGTACCCGGGCGGTCAGTGCGTAAACATCCCGGTAAACGCACGCCTGCTGGGCCAGGACAGCGCCTACATGGGCTGCTTCGGCAATGATTATGTGGCTGAGCATTTGAAGCGGACGCTGGACGAGATCGGGGTGGACTATTCTCATGCCCGTACGTATCCGGTTCCCAACGTCCGTGGCTTTTACCATGTAATCGACGACGACAGAGTATTCTGCGACCCACCCGTTCCACAGCATCCCATGAGCTCCATGCTGTTTGAAATGCTTCCGTATGAGGGATTTACCGACGACGACTGGTCATATATCCGGAGCTTTGACCTGATCCACTGTTCCAACGACAGCCGCCTGGAACGCATCTATCCTGCCTTCCGGGAAAAAGGGATCCGGATGTCCTTCGATTTCTCCATCTTCCACAATCAGCCGGGATACATGGAGAAGATCTGCCCCTATGCCTGGCTGGTGCTCCTTTCCTGCGGCGCTTACAGTGAGGAGGAAACGCGTCAGCTTCTGCGCAAAGCGCACGGACTGGGCTCACAGATCTGCATCGGGACGAGGGGGAGCAGAGGCTCTATCTGCTTCGACGGGTCGACGTTTTACGATCAGAAGCCTCACTGGCTGGACAAGGTGACCGACACCATGGGTGCGGGCGACGCGTTTATCACGGCCTTTCTTGTAGACTACCTCCAAAGCGGCGGCTTTGGCTTGGAAAGGCAGAGCGAGCGTATTTATCACGCCCTGGAGGCCGCGGCGGAATATGCTGCCCAGTCGTGCCTGATCGATGGCTCCTTCGGCCACGGTATTGCTTTTCCAAAGTTGACATAAAATCTTGTCTGCAAAAGAGATCATAAAAAAAGGAACGCTTCCGGGCATTTGTTCTCCGGAAGCGTTCCCTTTGTATATATATCTGGTTCGTCGACAGAATCTTTTATGTCAGGCTGCTGAGAAGGCCTCGGAGCCCTTCCCGCTGATAGATCTGTTTGTAGTAGCGTACTTCATCTTCGATCAGACTGTCGATCATCCGCATGCCGAGTACCTCCACCGGCGCTTTGTCGTCGGTCAGAATATGGCTGCCTTTATCAGTTGGAGTCAGCCCGGACAGGACGATCTCCATCATTTCCCTCAGCAGTTCATCCTTGACCGAAGGGACCGCTGCAGAGAGTAAAGTAGCAGGGTCAGCGTCCATCGAGGCAAAGAGTTCCCGGTTCGTATTATTGCTGACGTCCACAGTGCTGACGAACGGGAACACGGAGGCGATCGTATCGCACAGATACTCGTTGATGCTGCCTTCACCGTCGGAATGCATGTTCATATTGACCACCATCACGCCGCCGGGATCCAGATGGCCGCGTACGAGGGAGAAAAACTCCGCACTCGACATCTGAAACGGAATGGTGATGTCCTGATAGGCATCCACGAGAATGACGTCGTATTTCTCATCCGCGGCCTGAAGAAACGCCCGCCCGTCGTATTCCACAACGGGCACATCGTCCGGCAGGGAAAAATAGCGCTCAGCCAGATCGGTGATCTTGCCGTCGATCTCCACGCCGGTCACCGAACAGGCGGGGAAGTAGGAGCGGCACTGGGTGGCGTAGGTCCCGCTGCCGTTCCCGAGCACCAGAACGCGGAGCGGCGCCGTCTCGGCTTCTGCTGACGCCATGAAAGGCGCGGCCAGCGCATAGTCGTAGTACATCCCGGTCAGCCCGCCGTCTTTCATCTTCACCGACTGCACGCCAAACAGTACATTAGTGGATAGATAGACGCGGGAATCGTCCTCTTTGACCTGCAGATAGTTGTACACCGATTCCCCCTCATAACTGAGGGCATTGTCCCAGAAAGCAAAAGAAGTGCTGCGGCCAAAGCAGAGGCATCCGAGATAGAGGATCAGGCAGATCACGGCGCATTTTCCAACTTTTTTTGCGCTCACAAAGAACAGAAGCGCGATTACGAGCAGGACACCGGAGAAGATCAGAAAAGTTACTGCCGTCCCGACGGTGGGGATGGTGACGAACGTGGGGAGGAACGTGCCGAGGATGCTGCCGATGGTGTTGCAGGCATTGAGCCGCCCGACCGTCTTGCCGCTGTCGTCCAGACTGTCCACCGTGGCCTTGACGAGACATGGCGTCACTGTGCCGAGCAGAAACAAAGGAAAGACGAAGATGATCATGCAGGAGGCAAAAGCGGCAATGATCAGGAAATCCGTGTTGATAGTGAAGATCAGCAGCCCGGAAATGCCGAGGATCACATATTTCCCGACCACGGGAATGGCGGCGATCCAGACAGCGGCGATCAGGATCCTGCGATACAGTCGCGCCGGATCGGGATTTCTGTCGGCACTGCGCCCGCCGTACAGATTTCCGAGCGCCATGGCGATCATGATCGTTCCGATGATGATGGTCCATACGATCTGTGAGGAACTGAAATACGGCGCAAGGAGTCGGCTGGCGCCGAGTTCCACGGCCATCACCGATACGCCGGCGAAGAATTCCGTGACATACAGGAACCATTTGTTCCGCAGGATCTTATATTCAAACGTGCTGTTTTGAGCCGTTTCTTTCTGGTTTGATACGGACATTTGGCAACATCCTTCCGTCTGCTGTTTTCCCGGAACAGGATATCATGTTTTTTCCGGATATGCAACGATTCCGGATGCCCGAATCTGCTTCTTGCAAGAAGCGCCGCCGCATGCTATCCTATAGAAACAAAAAGCAAAAGAAACGGAAGTAAGCCTATGACCCTTTGGAAAATGCATGGATGCGGCAATGATTTTCTGGTGTTCGACAACCGGAGCAGTATCCTTTCCGACGCAGAAAAACCCGCTTTTACGGCCCGGATATGCGAGCGGCATTTCGGCGTCGGCGCGGACGGCCTGATCGCGCTGGAGAATTCCCTATGCGCGGCATTTAAAATGGCCTATTTCAATGCCGACGGAACAGAAGACATGATGTGCGGAAACGGCATCCGCTGCCTGTCAAAGTTTGCGCGGGATATCGGAGCCGTGGCGGAAAAAGAGTTTCCTGTGGAGACCGGCGACGGGATCAAACACATCCGGATGACGGAGGAATCGGAAAGATGCTCTTTCTCCGTTGTGGATATGGGAGGTTGGTCGTTCCGGACGGAAGATATCGGGATCCGAACGGATGAAGAAGAATTTGTCAGCCGGACGCTGACGATGAAGGACGGGACTGTGTTTCCGGCGACCTGCGTCCATCTCGGCGTGAACCACTGCATCGTGTTTGTGGACGACGACAGGGACTATCCGGAACTGTACGGCGCCGAAATTGAGAATCTGCCCATCTTCCTGAGAGATATGAATGTGCATTTCACCCGCTACGTGGATCCGGAAAACATCGTGGTAAAGTCGTGGGAGAGGGGAGCCGGAAAAACGCTTGCCTGCGGGACCGGCAGCAGCGCCGCGGCGGTCGTGACCGCACGCCTGAAAGACACTGCGGATACGATCCGGGCGAAGCTCCCGGGCGGCGCCCTGAAGATCTCGGTGGAAGGGGATCATGTGATCATGGAAGGCCCGGCGGAAAAAGTGGCGGAGATTATCTTGCCGAAATAAGAATAATACTCCATCGAAGCGGTTTCCGGAAGGAAGCTGCTTCTATTTTCCCCTTTTCGCAGAGACCGGAAAAACCATCGGGATCTATTATTTTGCACACCAGCCGATATAGTTTAGACAAAAAGAAACTGTTGTAAAAAACGCAGAAAAGCAAGGGGTAATTTTGTACAAAATGCAATAGAAAAACTTGTATAAAATCCCCTTTTTTAGGCCTTTCTTGCCAGGTTGTTGACAAAAAGGGGGAAAAAAATTAAAATATTTACTATAGTAGGAGTATAACGTCCACCGGCAGAATTGGTCTGCGCAGGCCCTTTTCGGGTATGGCGGCATTGATGCGGGCGAACGAAAAACTACATTGAGGGGGGAATTTACTTTCACATGAGAGACCTGAAGCATCTGAAGTACTTTGAAGACCTTCTCCAGGTGGCCAATAACGAGCTGATCACGCGGGCCAAAGAAGAAGGAAAAGTATGCGTTGCCTACACCTGTGAAAATGTTCCGGAGCCGCTGGTGAATCTTCCCGGCTGCTTCTCGATCCGGCTTACCGCACCGAATACCGGATCCATGGACGTGGCAACGTATTACATGACGAATCTGCTCTGTGAGCCAAGCCGTGCACTGCTGGAACGCGCGATCGAGGGCGGATTCAATTTTGCCGACTGCGTCATTACCCCGGATGGCTGCACCATGATGAACCGGTGCGTGGAGAATATGGAACTCCTGAAGACGATGGGGAAGGATAACCCGAACTTCTTCCATGAATACATGGAGATCGCCTTCAAGAATACCGAGCATGATGTTAATCTGGCGGTTCTCCAGTGTACCAATCAT
>JAEEGI010006083.1_pt1 | contig 27383 bp, 20 predicted proteins | sample 8958751 | NCBI WGS metagenome assembly JAEEGI01 (sample SAMN16246545, study PRJNA631951) | gut metagenome | biome: gut microbiome; feature: rumen; material: KS-attached | host: Bos | place: Iran: Karaj | collected 2018-10 | reverse complement strand
GTTTCTGTATTTGTTTGTTGATTGCTTCTGCTTGGTTCAGAAACGCCTCGTTTTGCCCTTCTGTTATTTTTTTCGCAGGGCCTTTCTATGTGGAAGAAATACAACGTTTATTTGCCCTTTTAAAGAAATGTAGTAAATTTACAGATAAACATCAGTCAAATAAATGAAGAGTAAAATATTTCTAATTCTATTGTTCGCAACGCAGTTTGCTTGTGCACAAAAGCAAAAACATGTTTCCGTTATTGAAAGTTGTGAATATAAAAAGACATTGAATCATACCGAGTAAGTGCGATTTCCTTACGGGAAAGTTTATATTGACGGTAAGTGGTATGAAAAAGAGTATCTGCATATTGGCAGACCGCGGTTTTTTACAAGTGAGGATTCGATAACATTATCTATTGATTTTTATGATATAAGGGGGGCTTTAACAGAATACAGAATAAAAAGGGATTTGAATTTCTAAGGGGGCATTATGATTGGTATACTGAAGATTTCTCACTTCGGGAAATGGCATTAAACTTGAACTTGTAGAGTCTGACAGCATAGAAAAATACATCGTATACAGACTCTATAATGACAATGACGTAGATAACAACTTCCTGACATCAGAGTGTAACGGCATTCTTGCGATGTATTCAGTTGGTTATAAGTGGAGCCGTGAGAAGATTGTCGCTTTTCTGAAGAAAGTTCGCAATTCGAATTTTGAATAGAAGGCTATCTTCTGTTCTTCTTTATGCTCGACGAAAAATTAGGCATGTATGAGCCCTCTTCTACGCCCCAGTCTAACTCAGGTACTTCTATAGGCGAATCGTCCCTGTATGGCACCACTATTTCCTTGTAGACCGATACCTCGACAAGTGCTATTCCCGAGCGGATGATGTCGAGTTCTTTTGCGGCTGCCCACGATAGATCTATCATCAGTCGTTTTGAGTGTGGACCGCGGTCTGTTACCTTTACGATAACTTCCTTGTCGTTTTTAGGGTTTCTGACCTTCAGGTATGTGCCCAGCGGATAGGTTAGGTGAGCGCACGTCATGCTGTCTTTGTTGTAGCGTGTGCCGTCGCTTACTCTGCGCCCGTGCAGTTTGTTTGAGTAGTACGATGCCTTTCCCGTTGTGGTGTCTTGTGCATGTAGCGTTAAGCATGAAAAAAGCATAAGACACAACACGTATATTTTACTTATATTCTTCATTCATTGACATTTTTTCTTACATACGCATTTACAAAGATAGTAAAAATGTGTGATGTAAGCAAAAATCGCTTTTGAAAAGTGCTTTTGCGCTTCTGCGCCAAGAAGTGCGTTTTCTCTGTAAAAATGAAGACTGCCGGTATGAAAAACATACCAGCAGCCCTTTATTTCAAAAATCAAAAACTTATGATTATGTCTCGTTATTAAACGATACCCTGAGCCATCATAGCCTTTGCAACCTTCATGAAGCCTGCAACGTTAGCACCCTTAACGTAGTTAACGTAGCCGTTAGCCTCAGTACCATACTTAACACAGTTAGCGTGGATATCGTCCATGATTCTGTGAAGCTGGTTGTCAACCTCCTCGGCAGTCCAAGAAAGACGCTCAGAGTTCTGTGACATTTCAAGACCTGATACAGATACACCACCAGCGTTAGCAGCCTTACCCGGAGCGTAAAGAATCTTAGCATCCTGGAATACCTTAATAGCCTCTGGAGTAGAAGGCATGTTAGCACCCTCAGATACTGCGAATACGCCGTTAGCGATAAGCTTCTGTGCATCCTCGCCGTTGATTTCGTTCTGAGTAGCAGATGGAAGAGCGATGTCTGCCTTCTCGCCCCAAGGACGAGCGCCCTCTACATACTTGCAGCCATACTTCTCAGCATATTCCTTGATACGTCCGCGCTGTACGTTCTTAAGATCCATTACGAAGTCGAGCTTCTCGCGAGTGATACCGTCTGGATCGTAGATGTAACCGTTAGAATCAGACAAAGTAACAACCTTTGCGCCAAGCTGGATAAGCTTCTCTGTAGTGTACTGAGCAACGTTACCTGAACCTGAAACAAGAACTGTCTTGCCCTTGATATCGATGTTCTTAGTCTTAAGCATGTTAAGCAAGAAGTAAACGTTACCATAACCTGTAGCCTCAGGACGGATAAGAGAACCACCGAACTCACGGCCCTTACCTGTAAGCATACCAGTAAACTGGTGAGTAAGCTTCTTGTACATACCGAACATGTAGCCAACCTCGCGGCCACCAACACCTATATCACCTGCTGGAACGTCCTCGTCAGCACCTACGTGACGGTAAAGTTCAGTCATGAAAGCCTGGCAGAAACGCATAACCTCGGCGTCAGACTTGCCACGTGGAGAGAAGTCTGAACCACCCTTAGCACCACCCATTGGAAGAGTTGTAAGAGAGTTCTTGAAAGTCTGCTCGAAAGCAAGGAACTTAAGGATACCAAGGTTTACAGAACGGTGGAAACGGATACCGCCTTTGTAAGGGCCGATAACGTTGTTGTGCTGGATACGGTAACCCATGTTAGTCTGTACGTTACCCTTGTCGTCAACCCATGAAACACGGAACTCGATTACGCGATCTGGAATACAGAGACGCTCAATGAGGTTAGCACGCTCAAATTCTGGGTGCTTGTTGTACTCTTCTTCGATTGTAGGAAGTACCTGAGATACGGCCTGGATGTACTCTGGCTCATTTGGGAAGCGTCTTTTCAGATCTTCCACTACCTGATTTGCGTTCATAATGAATTTTTCTTTTATTGGTTGTTTAAAAATTTCAGTATTATCAAACAATAGAATAAAACTATTTTCTTGTTTGCGCTGCAAATATACTACTAAAATTTATTCAAACAAACTTTTTGCTAACAAATCGTTAGTTTTAATAAATATTTTTGTAAAAAAAGGCATTTATGCATGCGAAATCCATTTTTTTTCATATAAAAATACAGAAAACTACGTTTTTTATTATCAGACTGACTGTTTTATACATTTTCTATCAGGTAATGTATAACAAATGTTGCATAAATTTTAGTTAAGCCGATATTCTGTCAGATGTCTCATTCGGATATAAAAACAGAATGTTCGGAACAGGAAAAACAATAGAAAACCCGAAAAGAAAAAAAAGTTTTCGAAAACTTTATCATATTGAAAAAGTTTTCTATCTTTGCAGCGTCATTTTAAGTTTTAATGAATAGAATAACATTTTAATGGAAGAAAGGGATTCAAAGAGAGAGGAACTGAAGGGAAGGATTCTGAGAGTTTCGATTGAAGCATTTGCAAAAGATGGTATCAAGCCTGTAACGATGGACAAGATAGCGTCTTCTCTTTGTATCAGTAAGCGAACTCTGTACGAGGTGTATGAGGACAAGGAGGCGTTGCTTGAGGACTGCTTCCGTCTTCTGAATAGCGAAAAACAGGCTCGCCTAAAGAGTATGTACGAGAACTGTGACAATGTTCTGACGTTCCTTTACGAACTATACAAAATGCACATGAACGAGATTCAGACTGTGAATCCGCGATTGTACGACGACATCGTAAAGTATCCAAAGTTGCAGGAGATGATAAAGTGCGAGTCGGCTGAGCGTAACAAGACCGCCGACCAGTTTTTTGCTCGCGGAGTTGAACAGGGCTTGTTCCTTCCGGAAATAAATTACGGACTTTTACGCTTGGTGAACGAGGTAGTTCACGAGGGATTTATGAAAGACAATTCGAAACTGAAGGAGTTTTCGATGGAGGAATCGTTCCGTACGATGTTTTTTATAAATGTCAGAGGTATTTGTACGGAAAAAGGACGAATGTTATTCGACAGCTTGTTTCTAAATAAATAAAGGTAAAATAAGATTTTAATGAAAAGTAGAATGTTTTTTTCAGTAGGCCGAAACTGGTTGCTGGCTTTGTGTGCCGTTGGCTCGCAGGTGGCGAACGCAGAGACGGTGCAGCTCAACCTCGAAAAGGCTATTGAGTATGCGGTAAAGCAGAATCCGTCGGTAAGGATTGCGAATCAGGACATTGAACTGAAGAAACTCGCCGACAAGGAGACCACCGAGGGACTTTACCCGACTCTCGATTTTACGGGCAGTTTTACTCACAACTTCAAGGTGCAGACAATTCACATGATGGACAGAGACATCAAGATGGGTTCGCCTAACACGGTGAATGCCGGTCTGGCACTTAATATCCCAGTGTATTCACCTTCGCTTTACAAGACGATGAAGTTAACAAAGACAGACATCAGTCTGGCAGTCGAGGCTTCGCGCTCTTCTAAACTCGACCTCATAAAGCAGGTGTCAAAGGCTTATTATCAACTACTTCTGGCACAGGACAGTTACGAGGTGCTTGCTGCAAGTTACTCGGTTGCCGAGCAGAACTACAAGGTGATAAGCGACAAGTTTGACCAAGGCAGAGTGAGCGAGTATGACAAGATAAGTGCCGAGGTTCAGGCTCGCAACATAAAGCCTCAGATGGTATCGGCAAAGAATTCCATTGCCCTTGCAAAACTTCAGTTGAAGGTGCTGATGGGAATGGATAGCAATGTTGAGATTGAGGTGAACGACAAACTCGAAAACTACGAGGCTCAGCTGAAGGATCAGATTCAGATGTCATCGCTCTCGCTCGAGGATAATACTACACTCCGCCAACTCGACCTGAACCAGCAGTTGCTTAACCACAATCTGGCTATTTCTAAGACAAGTTTCCTGCCTACCGTTTCGTTGTCGGGCGCATATCTCTACACAAGTATGTCTGACAACTGGAACCTGTTCAAGTACAAGTACAACCCATACGTTTACGCAACTCTCAACGTAACAATTCCAATCTTCCGCGCAAAGAACTGGACTTCTTTGAAGAAGGTTAAGATGCAGCAGAGAGAACTTGCGTTGAACAGAACAAACGCCGAACGACAGATAAACATGCAGGTTCAGACTTATCTCGACAATATGTCGGCAAGTCAGGAGCAGGTAGAGTCTAACAAAGAGGCTGTAGTAAAGTCAGAGAAGGCCCGCACCATTGCCGAGAAGAGATACGAGGTAGGAAAGGGAACGATTCTCGAACTCAACTCGTCGGTTGTAGACGTAACCTCAGCCAAACTTACCTACAAGCAGTCAATATACGATTATCTTTCAGCCCGTACCGACCTTAACTATGTGCTTGGACATGAAAGCAAGTATCTTGAGATGGAGCCTGAGGATGACGGCTCTGTACTGAAGGCAAAGAAACCTGCAAAGGAAAATGCAAACAATAATGATAATAAATAAGACAATGAATAAGATAAAGTTTATGGCTTTTGCTGCGATAGCAGCTTGCACGCTTGTTTCTTGCGGAAAGAAGGACAAGGAAAATGAGACCGACAAGGCAAAAGAGATACCACAGGTAAAGATTGCCGATGTGGTTGAGGATGACATTGCACAGACCGAGGTTTACACGGCTACTGTTGAGAGCGATGTTAAGAACAACATCTCGCCTAACGTGCCTTACCGTATCGAGAAGATTTATGTTGAGGTGGGCGATCAGGTTCGCAAGGGTCAGGTGCTCGTACAGCTCGACCAGTCGTCACTCCGCCAGTTGAAACTTCAGATTGACAACACTCAGATTGAGTTCAACCGTGTTGAGGCTCTCTACAAGGTTGGCGGTGCATCAAAGGCTGAGTACGACAATATGAAGATGAACCTCGACGTGCTTCAGACTCAGTATCGCCAGATGGTTCAGAACACACAACTCCTGAGCCCTATCAGCGGCGTTGTTACAGCCCGCAACTACGATAACGGCGATATGTACACAAACACTCCAATACTTACAGTTGAGCAGACAAACCCTGTAAAACTTTTGGTTAACGTTTCTGAAAACTATTACAAGTTGATAAAGAAAGGTCAGTCGGTTGACATCACTCTCGATGCTTACGAGGGCGAGAACTTCACCGGAAAGGTAACAATCGTTTACCCAACCATCGATGCCGCAACTCACACCTTCCCTGTTGAGATTACGATAAACAACAGCAAGCAGAAGGTTCGTCCGGGTATGTTTGCCCGTGCAACCGTAAGTTTCGGCTCACAGCGCCATGTGCTTGTGCCAGACGAGGCTCTTGTAAAGCAGGTTGGTGCAGGCGACCGCTATGTTTATGTATATCAGGGCGATTCTGTTGTATACCAGAAAGTTGAACTTGGCAAGCACATCGGCACAAGTTACGAACTTATGAGCGGCGTTGAGCCGGGTTCTAAGGTCGTTGTTGCCGGTCAGAGCCGCTTGACTAACGGCCGTAAGGTTGAGGTTGTTAAGTAACAGCCGCCTCTGTTTTATTCATTCTAACAAAAAAGAAATTATATGAGTTTATACGAAGGAGCGGTAAAACGCCCGATTATGACGAGCCTCTGTTTCTTTGCCGTCATAGTCTTTGGTATCTTCTCATTCTTCAAGTTGCCTATCGACTTGTATCCGGATATAGATACCAATACTATCATGGTAATGACTTACTACACAGGAGCCAGCGCCAATGATATTGAGAATAATGTGACCCGTCCGCTTGAGAATACGCTTAACTCTGTTGAGCACCTCAAGCACATCACGTCAAACTCGCGCGAGAACATCTCTGTAATCACCCTTCAGTTTGAGTATGGTTACGATATCGATGTGCTCACAAACAACGTGCGAGACAAGCTTGACATGGTTAGCAGCGCCTTGCCTGATGAGGCTCAGACGCCAATCCTGTTCAAGTTCTCTACCGATATGATTCCTATTCTGCTCATCTCTGTTCAGGCAGACGAGAGCCAGAAGGCACTCTACAAACTGCTCGACGAGCATGTTGCCAACCCGTTGGCGCGTGTAGACGGAGTGGGTACGGTGTCAATCTCGGGTGCTCCGCAGCGTGAGATTAACATCTACATGGACCCACAGAAGATGGAGGCTTACAACCTCAGCCCGGCTCAGGTTAGTAACGCCATCGCTGCCGAGAACCGAAACGTTACAAACGGTACTGTTGATGTTGGTACGCAGACATACACGGTTCGTGTCGAGGGCGAGTTTACAGACCCTCAGCAGATGCTGAACGTTGTTGTTGGCACTCGCAACGGAACGAACGTATATCTTCGCGATGTGGCTCGCATTGAGGATAACCTTGAGGAGCGTGCGCAGCGCACATTCAACAACGGCGTTCAGGGTGCCATGATTGTGGTGCAGAAGCAGAGCGGCGCAAACTCTGTTGCCATCTCGGACAAGGTTATGAAGATGCTTCCTGACCTTGAGAAGAATCTTCCTTCGGATGTAAAACTGGGTATCATCGTTAATACTTCGGAGAACATCCACCACACAATCGACTCTCTGGTTGAGACCATTGCATACGCTATGCTGTTCGTGGCATTGGTTGTGTTCATCTTCCTTGGCCGATGGAGAGCAACCGTGATTATCGTAATCACCATTCCGATGTCGTTGATTGCCTCGTTCATCTATCTGTATGCAACGGGCAGTTCGTTCAACATGATTTCGCTTTCTTGTTTGAGTATTGCCATCGGTAACGTTGTGGACGATGCCATCGTTGTGCTCGAGAATGTTACTACGCATATTGAGCGCGGTTCTAATCCTAAGCAGGCTGCCGTTCATGCAACCAACGAGGTGGCCATCTCGGTTGTAGCCTCAACGCTTACAATGATTGCCGTGTTCTTCCCACTTACAATGGTTACGGGTATTGCCGGAATCCTGTTTAAGGAGTTGGGTTGGATGATGTGTATCATCATGACGGTTTCTACTCTTAGTGCGCTTTCGTTCACTCCAATGCTTTGTTCGCTGCTGCTTCGTTTGCAGAAGAAGCAGAGCAAACTGTTCAAGAAACTCTATACGCCTGTTGCCAACGCTCTCGACTCGCTCGACGACTGGTATGAACGCCGAATCAACTGGGCTGTTCGTCATCGTTACATCGTGCTTGTGGGCTGTTTCGTATTCTTTATTTGTAGTATCGGCGCGGCTGCTATATTTGGCATCAAGAGTGAGTTCTTCCCGGCAAACGATAGCGGTCGTGTGGGCGTAACGCTCGAACTTCCTATCGGTACACGAGTTGAGAAGGCTGAAGAGGTTGCCAAGGCTCTTACAAACAAGTGGATTGAGCGTTACGGCAAGACAATGCAGAGTTGTAACTTTACCGTTGGTCAGGCTGGCGATGACAACACATTCGCTTCGCTCCGCGATAACGGTTCGCACATCATTTCGTTCAACGTACAGATGATTCCGTCTAACGAGCGTGAGAAGGGATTGGCTCAGATTTGCGACGAGATGCGTGCCGACTGTAAGGCAATTCCTGAACTTGCCAAGTACAACGTGCTTCTTGGCGGTAACTCGGGCGGCGGAATGGGCGGTCAGAGTACAGCGTCGTTCGAGATTTACGGATACGACATGGACGAGACCAAGCGCGTTGCCGACGAACTTGCCGACTCTCTGCGCCGTCATAGCAACATGATTACTCAGGTTAACATCTCGCGTTCCGACTATCAGCCTGAAATCGTTGTTGAGTTCGACCGCGACAAACTGGCTCAGCAGGGCATCGGTCTTTCTGCTGCCGCTACAAGCGTTCGAAGCCTCATCTACGGTAGCCAGATGTCATACTATCGCGAGGATGGTGAGGAGTACGACATCAAGGTTCGCTACGAGCCTTCTGCCCGTATCTCGGTTGACGACATCGAGAACATGGTTATTCCTAACGCCAAGGGACAGAACGTAAGAATCCGCGACATCGCAACGATAAAGGAGTCTGCCATTCCGCCAACCATCGAGCGTAAGGACCGTCAGCGTATCGTAACGGTTAATGCCGTTCTTGCCGATGGATATGCACTCTCTGATGGAGTTGAACTGGGACAGAAAATTTACAAGAACATGGACTATCCTTCAACAATAACCGTTCAGGTGGCTGGTTCGTACGAAGACCAGATGGATAGTAACAGAGACCTCGGAACACTCGGTATACTTATCATCATCCTTGTGTTCATCGTGATGGCGGCTCAGTTCGAGAGTCTGACATATCCGTTCATCATCATCCTTTCCGTGCCGTTTGCATTCTCTGGAATCATTCTTGCGTTGCTGACAACTGGCACAAACATGAACATCATGTCAATGCTTGGTGGTATCATGCTTATCGGTATTGTGGTTAAGAACGGTATCGTGCTTATCGACTACACCCAACTTATGCGCGAGCGAGGTCTGAGCCTTATCCACTCGGCTGTAGTGGCAGCCCGCAGCCGTCTGCGCCCAATCCTCATGACAACGCTTACAACCGTACTTGGTATGGTTCCGATGGCTATTGGTACGGGTGTAGGTGCCGAGATGTGGCGTCCGCTTGGTGTTGCTGTTATCGGTGGTCTTACGGTTTCAACAATCCTTACTCTTATCTATGTTCCTGCAATGTTCTGTATCTTCGGTTCTGTGGGCATCTGGAGAAAGCGCCGCAGCCTGAGAGCAGACCGCGAACTTAACGAGTATTGGAAGGAGCACAAGGCCGAGGAGCAGTTGAGCGCAAGCCGTGCTACTTCAATGGAGCACTCATCACACAAGTATATTGAATAATACAGATTCTTGATATGAAGACTATTTTTATAACATACGATCAGGCACATCACGATGATGTAGTAGAAGTGCTTACAAAGTCTACCGCCCGCGGCTACACGCTTTTGCAGGGCGTAGGCGGAAGAGGCTCGAAGAACGGTGAACCGCACCTTGGTTCGCATGCATGGCCGTCAATGAACAATGCCATCCTTACTATTGTTGAGGATAATTTGGTAGAGACGGTTCTTGAGCGTCTGCGCCAGCTCGACGAGGACAACCCGATGCTCGGTCTGAGAGCATTTGTGTGGAACGTAGAACAGAGCATCTGATTAGGCTCTGAAAGCATAAAAAACGCGGCGGCATCCTTCCTTCTGTTGGGATGCCGCCGCTTTTTTTGTTAATTACGACTATCTGTGAAATAGTTAAATTCGCTTAATGTTTATGGATATATAAACGTTACGATATCTGTTGAAGAATTCATTCCTTCAAAATTCTTTTTTATATATTTGTATGTTTTCAGAGAATTCGAATCATAAGGCAATGAGTCGTACATTTTATTTTCCTGTACTTCTAAGGGCTTTGTAGAAATAACTACATAAAATGTATCGATTCCACTCTTATCAAAATAATCGCTCCAAGAATTATCTTCTCCTCTGTAAAAACCTAAACCTCCGTGTATAGTATCTAATGGCAATATTGGGGTTGAACTCATCCTTATGCACAACTTTCTGTCATTTTTATGAGCAAAGAAAGAATACCTTACAGTATCGGAAGAAAGATTCACTACCTGAAAATGAGCATGGTTCATTTTTTCAGGATCAAAAAGATCTCCACAAGAAGAAAAAAGTACAATAGTAACAATTGTACAAATTGTTAAAGATACGATTTTTTTCATACTTAAAAGTGTTTAATTACTTATTCAGAATTCGGCAGCAACTTATAAAAGAATACTATTTGAGGTAGTATTGATTTATTAATCAACATTGCAAAAATACACGTCATAACAAACATAAACAAATACTTTTATTACAAAAAGTACATTTATTCTTCCATAGAATTCACGTTCTGCCGAATTTCCGCGCTCGAACTTCGTTAGCTTGCTACCGAAGGGACGCAAGAATTTGGCAGCAAGAAAGATTGGAAATCTGCAAATGTTGAATCTCTTATCAATCGAATTTACGCACAACAATGCCTGACATATATTCTGTAGGAGGATATGTTATAGGATTTCTACGACTGAAATTGTCAAAATAGTATTTTGCAGGTATGTCATATCTTGCCAATATCTCATTATTATCGACGATTGTTTGCCATGAGTGACTATTGTATACTGCCTCGTCTAAAATAAATAATGTTACTGTGTCTGTTATATAAACATCATCATCATAATAATAATCATCAAAATATGTGTAAATCTCTTGCTTTGTATTAGGAGCAATATCGTAAAAGAAATAGTTATTACTTTCTGTCAAAACAGTATCGTATAAACAATGATTATCTCTTATTGTAACGATTTTATTCGAATTAGGAATAAAATCGCGTGTTTTTAACGCAGCCACAACAATGCCTGATTCTGACACGTTTTTTACAACTATACAGCTAGTTTCAACCGTTTCAGGACATCCTGTAAGAGTCAGAAGTAGAATAATAGCAATGGTAAACAAGCTAATTTTTTTCATAAAAAATAATCAATAATAAAAAAATAGGTTGATAACTCAGAACACGGCAGCAACTTATAAAAGAATACTATTTGAGGTAGTATTGATTTATTAATCAACATTGCAAAAATACACGTCGTAACATGCATAAACAAATACTTTTATAACAAAAAGTACATTTATTCTTCCATAGAATTCGGCAGAACAAAGGGGATTTAACCTTGGCACAGTTCTGCTTACACTCCCTCAACTGTGGATTCCGAATTTTCAACTTCACCATAACCTACCCATCACCTAATCTAGCTATAGCCAACATATAGCCAACATATATCTAACATATACCCTTCATATACCTTGCATATACCTAGCATATAGCTTCCCTATACCTTCCCACCATTTTGTATTTCCCAAAAGGCAAAAAAGTTCACTTTTTCTACAATTTTGAATTCAGTGTTTTGAAAACAATTGGAACACACGGTCTAAGAAAATATTTAAAAAATACACTAAAAATGAAATTTTTCTTACTTTTTTATCTTCGAACGAGATTTTATTAATGATATTCATGTTTTAGCTCGGTTTTTATGACTTTTGTGAAGATGACTTTCTGCCGATAAGTTAGATACATTCGTGTATGGCAGAAATGCAACTTCATAGACGAGAAGATGAAAGACAAAGGGCTGATATGACGTTTTTTATTCTTTAAATTCGTAGATTTTGTGATAGACGAATCCTGTTTTCTTGTCGAATACAAGCAGATGTTGCAAGGGCGTTCTACAGCATTTATAAAAGACCAAACTGTCGGGGTGGTTGCTCTGTTTCCACTCCGTCAGAGTAGGGTAGGATTCTATGGAGCGTGAACTCATATTTGCAAGGATGTATTCTCTGGAACATTCTTGTAAAGTAGTATCCGGAATAATCTCAATGTATGAACATGTTTTTTTCATTAGTGCGCTTTCTACTTCCTCGGGTGTAGCTCTATATCTGAACAGGTATGTATATAGAATGTTATCACTCATTACTCCGACACACTCTCTTCCGTCTAAGTTGGGATATAGCGTACCGATGTTGCATTCTGTTGTCTTCGGATCGCTTTCTAACAGATTGACGATTCTGCTTCTGACTCTTGTGCAAGAAGTCATTATTGCTATGGCTGAGACAGTCGCGCTAATCGATATTATTTTCCGCATAGTTTAATTTGGCATAAAAGATTTGCGCAAATATAAAACATCTTTCATCGTGTTCCGTCAAAGTTACAGTTAAAATAGCAAACGCTTTGATGCAGAACAGAAAAAGAGGCTGATGCCGTTGCTGGTATCAGCCTCTTTTGGGTTTGATGTCTTTTAATTCGTTTACTTCTTATAAACCTTCTTGCCGTTCTCGATGTAAACGCCGTGCTGCGAAGGCTTGTTCAGTTTCATTCCGTTTACTGAGAACGATGCGTCGCTTTCAGTATTCCTATTAGCCGAGATATTCTTAATATCGGTAGTGAGAACCGTAACGCTTTCAGAAGCATCTGAAAGTGCGCCATGCTCGTTTACAGACTGAACGGAAACCACATCTCCCACATTTGCAACAAATCTGCATTCAGTTGGGAAACTTACGGCCTTTCCGTTTACCGTTACAACATAGCAGATGGCATAGTCGTCGGCATTCCATGTTATTACGTTGCCGTTAAGCGAGAGAACTGGAGTTGAAGTCTTCTCTACTATAGGCTGCGGATTCCAATAGCCTGTCTTGCCGCTGCTCTTGTCGCCGCTGAACACGTTCTCGATGGTGTATTGCTTAGCCTCATCGTCGGTAAGGAAGTTCTTAGCCTTGCCGCTCACCTTGTTGCCTGTTGCCTTGTCGGTATAGTAATAGTCGCTGATGCTCTCTGTGCTGCGAGCATATCCGTTGGCATCCCACATGTCGTACACCGCCCAGAGTTTAGGCAGACCGCCCATTGTTGGATACCAAATGCCGTCGTATGGAGTAACCTCGCTCTGTGTGTGAAGGAATACCGTCATAGGAGTTTCGTGCCATGGGCGGCCAAAGTATACCTTGGTGTCGCTCGAAGGAGATGTTACTCCGCTGACAATCTTGGTGTTGTTGAACACATATCCCCATCGGGTGTTGGCTGGATGGTTTGGCGCAACGATATATCCGCCTGCCTGACGCACGATTTTCAGCGTACAACCCTCGAAGAATACATCGCCCGAACCGTATATGAAGTCGACCGCGCCCTCGATTGTTGAGTTGTTCCAGAACTGGCGGTTGTATGTCGAAGCCGAATAATAGGTGTCTTGATAAGAGCGGACATTGCAGTTGTTTATAACTGCGCGGTCTGACGACATGTTAAGCGCGAGAGCCTGAGGACCAGCCATCTTCTCTACGGTCCAAGCCTCGTTTACAAGCGTTACGTTCTCCATGAAGAAGTCGGTTGCCGCTGCCGTAACCTCCATCGAAGCACCTGCGTTTATGTGATACCACACGCGTGTTCTGTCAGAACAGCCACCGTCAAGACGGTCGCCGGCAATCGTAACTTTATCTACTGCCTGACCGATGAGGTGAATGTTTGGCTTGTTTACGCAAACCAGATTACATTTGTCGTATTCGTTTGCTCCGCCCGGAATCTGAACGGTCTCGGTGCTTGTCGAGCCAGCCGATGTGTCGGCGTATCTCATTCCGTAACTTGCATTGAACGTCTTGTTAGGGTCTTTGTAATAACCTTCTTTTATGTAGATGAGATAAGGCTTTGCTGATGCCGAAGGTGCGTCGTCTATCGCATCCTGAATGTATCGATACTGCGCTGGCATATCGGCTGATGCTTTAATCTTGTCTACGCTGAGGGAATGGTCAACAATGGCGTTGAACGTGCGTTGAGCCGGCTTCTGTCTGTCCATAACCGTAAATTCTACCTTAACCTCAGGAGCGGCGTTGCCCGAAAGGTCTTCGGCAAATCCGGCAGGCATCACGAAGTTGTAGGTTGTGCCGTATTTCAGGTTGAAGTAGTTGAACGAAACGGAGCGCGAGTTCCATGTTGGTTCAAGTTCCTTTGTCTCTCCGCCGCCCGAAATCGTAACCTTGCCGTTTACGATGTTTGCGCTGCGGATGCGCTCGTTGAACGATACTGTGATTGTTCCCGAACTGCTTGTTCCGGTTGAGCCATTAGTCGGAAGAACGCTTGTAACAACGGGGGCGTCGTTGTCTTTCACAACCTTGGCTGTTCCGAGGACGAAAACATTGCCGAAGCCTGTTTCTGAATGGTCGCAGTAGTCGAGTCCGTCGAACTTTTTGTCGAACTGGTACGATGTGCTAAGAGTAGCGTCGCCGTCTCCTACAATACGTATTGTAACCAGATTTTTGTCCATTGCCGATTCTGGCAGACTTATTGCGATGTCATCTTTCAGAACATTTGCCGTGATTGTCCATTTTGCGCCGTCGATGTCGGCAAATGATTTTCCGTCGGTGCTTATCTGAGCCTTCCAGTTTGCGCTTGCCATGTTCTTGGCTGCCATTCCGGCATACATCGTTGCCGAGGTGAATCCGATTGTCGAGAACTGATATTGGAATGCCACGTCGGTTGTGCGGTAGCCGTTTTGGTAAAGACCGTTAAGACCGCTTAATGTTGCAGACTCTCGGCTGCGCACTACTGGAGTTCCGCCGTTCTGCGTGTAAACCAGAGAGCCGTCGCTAACTCTTACTATGCTTGCCTTTGCGTTTCTGCTTGCATCCCATACAACATCGGCGTTGTAAGGATATTCGGCTGTTGTGTTGTAGGCATATCCCTGAACCTTCGAAGCGTCGAATACGGCAATGAAGTCCTGAACCTCGTAGTTGGCTACCAGTTCTATGTTGCCGTTTACTTTCAGATTACGTATAGCGTTGTTGCCTGCATTCTCGTTATCGTCGGTCCAACTCAAGAATTTCAGAATCTTGCTTTCGTTGGCAGTGGCTACAATCTCCGTTCCCTCCTCATACTTGTTGCCGTTATTGTTTGGCGATATTGTTACGCTTCCGAGCGACATCTCCATGTCGTTGGTAGTGCGAGCCGTTACAGTGTAGACGTTAAGCGGAACGAAGACGGCAGTGATGTCTTTGTCTGCATCTATTGTAATGGTTGTAGTAGGCTCGGTAGAGATTGTCTTGCCGTTGTTGTCCTGCCATTCCTTGAATGTGAATCCGAAGTTTCTTGTAGCCGTGAGAGTTGCCTCGCTGCCTTTCTTGTATGATGTGAGAACTGGGTTTACTGTAAATTTTCCAGCGTCGGCAGGAGAGACTTTTGTTGTCAGACTGTATCTTGCCTGAGCCGATGAGTTTCCGCTCTTTGCCACTCCGTGAATCGTGACGTCGCTCAGGCAGATTGTCTTTCCTGTTGCCTCGCCCGAATACCAAGGATAGATGCGCAGATAGAGCGATTCGCCCTCGTCGAGCGTAAGCACAGGCTCGGCGGTTACAAGATATGCTGTGTTGCTTGTCATCGACGCAAACTCTTTTATCTGCACCGGATTTGCAAACTGGGCATCGGTTGAATAGTAAATCTTGCATCTCATTCCGTTTCCGCCTGCTCCGGCAACATACATGCTTATCTTGTCAATGTCTATGCTTGTGTTCTCGGGAGCCGAAACGCCAAACTGAATGAATCTGTCGCTCACCTCGTCAATCTCTCCGGCAGGCCATTTGTTGCCAGCCACGCAGTTGCGCTGAACGGTATGGCTTGCATCGTAGTTGCTGCCCTCGGGCCACACGGCAGCCTTGTTTATATTTTGGTAGCCCGAAACCGTCATGTTGCTCATTGTCTGCTCAAGAGGAGTGATGCTGCCTGTAACCACTGGCGTAGCGTTGCTGGTTAGAGGCCATACTACGCTTGTCTCTATTCCTCCTGCGCTGCTTTTTCCTGTTGCAGAGAGTTCTATGGTCTTGCTTGTCGTTCCGTCTGTTGCGGTGAGCGAGCCTCTTGTCACGCCCTCTGCTGAAACTTTGAAACGGATGTAGATTGTAGAGATGAGTGTGTTTCCGTTGTAATCTATGCTTGCAGAGTTTGAGAAATTGGTTTTGTCGGTAGAAACCTCGAATCCGCCTTCGGTCTTGAATGTAAAAGTACCCGCAGCCTTGGCAAGTCCGAAGGCTGAGATGTTGAACTCTTTGGTTACGGTCATGCCGATGTAGGCGGTTCCCAAATCTCCGTCTGAAGGTGAAAGTGAGACCTCGTTGCTAACTACCACATATTTAGCCAGATTTGCAAGCACCGCGCTGCTCTTTGGTGTGCTTACGGCGTTCTCGCCGTTCTTAACTGCCTGAGCAAACAGACGTGCCACCAGCGTTGCGCCGAGGGCTTTTGGATGTGTTGAGTCGTCGGAACAGAAAATGTTGCTTGTACAGAAGTCGTTTCCGTAGCTGAGATACATTTTTCGGGTAAGTTCGGTAATGTCTACAACCGGAACATCATCGTACTCGCATGCTACATCTTTCAGAGCCTGCACATAGTCCATTGTATTATCCGACTCGGCAAGTTTGTTGTTTGTCGTTATTCCGCTTTCGGTCAGTTTAGCGAATCCATCGCCCAAATCGTGCTGCCCCTTTCTCGATATGTTGCTTCCGCTGAAGTATTTTCGGCAGATAGGCGTTACGATAATTGGAATTCCGCCGCGCGCCTTTGTCTCGTCAATGAATGCACGAATGTACTTTTTGAACGTGTTGAACGGTGTTGTTCCGCGATAGTCGGTAGACGCCGCCTCTGTTGTGTTGCCTATGCTCTTGTAGTATGCAATAACCTCGTCGCCGTCCATTCCGTTGTTCTTCTCGTCGTTATGGGCAAACTGAATCAGAACGTAGTCGCCCTGCTCGATTGTTGTGTTGCTGCTTTTGCTTGCCACCATCGTTGGCCAGTAAGCAGCTTCGTTGTAGAAACTTTTCGATGAGGCTCCCGATTTGCCGCGGTTGTTTACCGTAACAAAGTTGGCATCGAAAAACTGTTGTAGCATCTGGGCCCAACCGCGTTTGTCGGTCGAACTCTCGTCATAGGTCTGCATAGTAGAGTCACCTATGCTATGCACCTTTATCTGAGCTGTTGTGCTCGTCGCTGCCGTTAATAGCAGTGCCGCCGCAAGCATCAGAAACCTAAAGAATGTTTTAGTCATACTTTCTTGGTATTAGTTGTTAGTAAAATTGATTAGAAAAACTCGCAGCAAAGCTACGCCTTATATTTCAATGCTATGGGTTAAAAATAAACTAATGATGGGGTGTTTTTAGTTCAAAGTGCTTTTAACGCATTTTTTTTATGTCTAACGAGTTCTTTCTTGGACAGGGCTGAGTAAGGTATCATCTTGTATGCGAATTCGGGATAAATTATACATTTCTTACCTGCATTGTTAATTGTCAACAGTGAAAGCTATTGAATTTGCATCAATATACGCATCGGCTTCCTTCCTCGAAGCTTCCCCCTTGCTATCCCCTTACTATCCCCTTACTACCCTCTACCTTGAAAGTAGCTTTTTTGCCTCTTTTCTGCATAATGATTCGTTTTCTGTCTGCATATTATTACAGACCGCGTTTTTTTGTCCCGAACTCGCGTATCTTGTTATAAGCCGCTTTTCTCTTCCTTTTTCTTTTGAAAGGTGGGGCTTTTTTGGTCGTGTCGTTCCTTTTTTGTAATTTTGCCGCCGATTTTGTTAGAGGAATGAAGAATTATCTACTTCGCACGTTTTTACTCACACTCCTTGTAGTGCTGATGCTTGCAGCCTTAAGATACCTGCCCCCCATAACTATTTGTGGCACAACGCTTAGACAGGTTAATATCCTTTCGGATATATGCCCTTCGGAAGAGGAGCAGGCCGAGAAGGATACTGTTGTTTTGCCGGTGGTGAAGCCGCCGTTTGTGGCTCATTGCCGCGAGGGCGTTACCTGCATCGAGGATTTCGGCGACAGCCTCGGAACGGGAATGTTGAAATACTATCAGGCACTCGACAGCCTTCAGACGCTCGACCGCCCTGTGCGCATCGCCTATTTCGGCGATTCGTTCATCGAAGGCGATATCTTCACTGGCGATTTGCGCGCCCTCCTTCAGAAGAAATACGGCGGATGCGGAGCAAGCTATGTCGATATCTTCTCTATTACCGACGGGTTCAGACAGACGGTTCGCGTGTCGTCATCGGGCTGGATTGCTCATGTATTCAACGATACCACAAGGTTCGACAAAAGCCGTCAGGGCATCGACGAGCGATATTTCATTCCGCGCGAGGGTGCATACGTCAATGTGTCGGGACAGAACAGATATGCAACTCTGCTCGACACCTGCCAGCGTTCTACAATATATTTCCAGACATCGGGAAACATCGTCCTCACGGCAAACGTGAACGGCTCGGAGTCGAAAGAATTCGTCTTTGCCCCTTCCGAAGGATTGCAGAAGGCTGAGGTGAAGGGCAAGATAGGACGCGTGCGCTGGACGGTAAACGGCGAGACAGCCTCATCTGTGTTCTACGGCGTGGCGATGGAGGGCAACAGAGGCATCTCGGTAGATTGTTTCAGTATGCGAGGACGAAGCGGCGCAACTCTCCGCAGCATTCCGCAGAACCGACTCCGCCAGTATGCCGAGCAGAGGCCTTACGACCTCATCATCATACACTACGGACTTAACGTGGCATCGAAGTTCGGCAAGGACTACGGATATTACAAAAAGGCGATGCTCAAGACCATCAAGTATCTTCAGGAAGCGTTCCCTAACTCGGGATTCCTGCTCGTGGGCGTGGGCGACCGCGGATACAAGAGCGAGAGCGGCGAGATAAAGACAATGCCGGGCGTTAAGAATCTGGTGGCTTACCAGCAGCAGATTGCAGCCGAGGCTCACATTGCCTTCTGGAATCTGTTCGAGGCTATGGGCGGCGAAGGCTCGATGGCAGAACTCGTACACTCAAAGCCGTCGAAGGCAAACTACGATTACACGCACATAAACTTCAAGGGAGGACAGTATCTGTCGCACTTCCTTTATGATGCTCTTGTTGAGGGCAAATATAATTATGACAAGAGGAAGGAATATGAAAGAGAATAGAAAGATTCTGCTGCTCTTTGTGCTGTGCCTGCTCTTCGTGGGCATAGATATGGCAAAGGGCACGGAGGATATTGACGATAAAAAGACGGCGGTGAATGCTGCTGCCTTGGACAGCATCGCTGCCGACTCGGTAAACAGCGGTGCGCTGCACTTTCCGGGAATGAAGAGTAACGAACTTATCCGCGGTGAGGAACTCGACAGTATCTTCTGCAAGATTCGCGGCGGAAAGGATATCGTTCGCATCGTTCACATTGGCGATTCGCACGTCCGGGGACATGTGTTCAGCGTGGCGGCACGGCATAGGCTCGAGAAGGAATGGGGTGACAGCGCCGTTGAGGCTCAGAAAATCAGTTATCAGACAACTGCCATCGCCACCGAGACGGGCAAGCCGGGAATAGTTTACAGCGCGATAGGTCGCAACGGCGCGGTGTGTGCCCACTTCCTTAGCGGCGACTATATGTCGAGGGTTAAGGAGCTGAATCCCGATTTGGTTATCGTGTCGCTTGGAACAAACGAGAGTTACGGCTCGTTCAGCGGAGAATCATTCCGAAACAATCTCGACAGCCTCTGCGTTATGATTAACGACAGTTGCCCGTCGGCCAAGATAATGCTCACCACGCTGCCCGGCTCATTCAAGCGCATAAGGGTGCGCAGCAGAAACCGTAAGGGACGGCGCAGATATTCTTCAACTCCGGTAGAGAACAAGAATACCGAGAAGGTGCGCCAGATTTGGCTCAACTATGCCGAGGAGCACAACCTTGCAGTCTGGGACTTGTACGGAATTATGGGAGGCGATGCCAGCGCATGCAAAAACTGGCGAAGGGCAAAGTTCATGCGAAGCGACTTTGTTCATTACACTCACGAAGGCTATACTTATCAGGGCGAACTGATGGCTGAGGCTATTATAAAACAATATAACAAGTATGTGGCAAGACATTGATTTTAGCAAACTTTCTGCGTTGTTGCTGAACTATGACGAGAAGAACCAACTCATCTTCAGCAGCGGATTGTTCCTTTTCCTGTTTCTTGCCTTCTCTTGCGTCTACGCATTGTTGCGCAAGGCTCATACGGCGCGACTGCTGTTCGTAACGGCTTTCTCGTACTATTTCTACTACAAGAGCAGCGGCACTTACTTCCAGATTCTTGCTATCGTAACGTGCTTCGACTTTGTTATGGCACATGGCATCTACTCGTCGGGCAAGAAGTGGCAGAGGCTTCTCTTTGTATGGCTCAGCGTGCTTGTAGATATGTCGTTCCTCGTCTACTTCAAGTACACTAATTTCTTCGGAACGATATGGGCTGATATCACCGGCGGACACTTCGAAACGCTCGATATCGTGCTGCCTGTCGGAATATCGTTCTTCACCTTCCAGTCGCTCAGTTACACCATCGATGTGTACCGTGGAAAACTGAAACCGCTCGACAGTCTGCTCGACTATGCCTTCTTCGTAAGTTTCTTCCCGCAGTTGGTTGCCGGACCAATCGTAAGGGCGAGCGATTTCATTCCGCAGATACACCGAAAGATGATTGTTACTCGTGAAACATTTGGCGAAGGATTGTTCCTGATTGTTGCCGGATTGTTCAAGAAAGCAGTCATCTGCGACTATATAAGCGTCAACTTTGTCCAGCGAATTTTCGACAACCCGTCGCTATATTCGGGCTTGGAGAATCTGCTCGGAATCTACGGTTTTGCCCTTCAGATTTACTGCGACTTTTCGGGCTACAGCGATATGGCTATCGGAATCGCTCTTCTGCTCGGATTTAACTTTCCGCAGAACTTCAACAGCCCTTACAAGAGTGCGTCGGTTGCCGAGTTCTGGCACAGATGGCACATCTCGCTGTCGAGTTGGCTGCGCGATTATGTATATATCTCGCTTGGCGGAAACCGCAAGGGCAAGTTCATGACTTACGTCAATCTGATTCTGACGATGCTTGTGGGCGGATTGTGGCACGGCGCTTCGTGGAACTTCGTGGCATGGGGAGCGATGCACGGCTTTGCCTTGGCAGCCCATCGCTTGTGGAACAACATTATGGGCTTCGGCAAGAATCATCGCTACGGATGGTTCCTTCATGCCGTGTGCGTTGTTGTTACGTTCCATTTCGTGTGCTTGGGCTGGGTTTTCTTCCGCAACACAAGTTTCGACAACTCGCTTACGATGCTCGGTCTGATTTTCAGCAACTTCAAGCCGCAAATATTCTGGCAACTTGTTCAGGGCTACTGGGGAGTGATGTCGCTCATGCTTCTGGGCTATCTGCTGCATTTCGTTCCCGACAGTTGGGTTGAGCGCAGTCAGGGCGCAGTTATCAAGATGCCGCTCGTTGCTCAGGCGTTGCTTGTGGTCGTTGTAATTTATATCGTCATTCAGATTAAGAGCAGCGACGTTCAGCCGTTTATCTACTTCCAGTTCTGATGCTAACGGGGCAGGGCAAATAGTTAAAGAATGTAAATAAATTAAAATATATTCTTGTAATTTGTTCTGCTTTAAAACTTTATTCATATTTTTGCTTCGTTTTTTATAAAAAAATACCAAATGAAGAAACATATTATTTTGGCTCTCTGTGCCTGTGTGGCGCTGAATGTTATGGCTGGTGACGAAAAACACTGGACGCAGGAGAATACTGGCAACCTGAAGGCTTTGCACAAGGTTTACGAACTTATTGCAAAGAAGGAATATGTTAAGGCAGAGAAGGCTCGTATGGCTCTGAAAGAGAAACTCGATAAGCAGAATGCCAAGGATGCCGGCAAGAATATTGATTATGTAAAGAATCTGTATCCGCTCTGGGACTTGGCCGAGGTGCTTCAGCACAGCATCAAACTCGACCCGATAAAAGACCCCGACAAGGTGGTTAACTACTGTCCTCTGTGCGCTTACGAGACTTACGAGAAGGTTGTGAAGTCTAACATCTATGTAAACGAGGCGCGCGGATGGCTGGCATCAGAAAAAATAAACATGGGATTCGCCGTAATCGAGAGTCAGGTTAATGCCGCGCTCATGGATTACGCTTGCACCGAGAACGACGAGGAGACTTACGGAAAAGTCTACGCAGCTCTGAAAGATACTCAGTATGCTCCCGAACTGCTTAAGAGAAAAGACAATGCCGGCTACCGCACGGCTATGAATGCCGAGTCAATCACCGGCTACGAGTATTATCTTACAAACTATCCGCAGGGCGAGCACTTCAAGGAAATTCACCAACTGCGCGATGACTTGGCTTACAAACGTGCCGACAAGTCGCCCGAGGGATTGTCTGAGTTCTTGAAGAAATATCCCGATGCCTACAACTATTCAACCGTCGAGAACGAGATGTACTTCAAGGCTCTCACTCTCTCTAAGGATACAAATACGGTGGCATCGTACACCAATTATATGAAGACATATCCTAATTCGCCATACTGCGGCGAGGCTCAGGACATTATCTACAAACTGGCTTACGACGATGCCCTGAAATCAGGTCAGGTTCGCGAACTGAAGGAATATCTTGCAAAGTATCCTAACAGTTACTACACTTCTGAGATAATGAAGCAGATTGGCTCAACCGAGTCTGAACAACTTATCAGCGAGTATGCAAGTTATCGCGACTATCTCATCTACGAGAAAGACCACGGCGGCAACGGCGACCCAAAGATTGAGCGCATCTACCGCAATCTCATCTATATGGAAAATCATGCACACCGCATGGGCTTCCGCGGACTGGTGAGATTCGTGAACGAGACTGTTGAGGCTGGCGGAAAGAAGCAGACCGTTCAGATGATTTTCAACAGCAACGGACTGATGCAGGAACGCAATCCTTCGAACGGAGCTTCTACAAAGTACAACAACTATTGGAGCAGCAACGGATGGGTTGAGCGCGGCATCGGCGCAAAGACATTCACATATACTTACAAAGACGGCTTGGTTAGTGCCCGTATCGCCGGCGGACAGAATCTGGTTTACCGCTACAACGGTCTTGCACTTGCAGGCATGAAGGAATATGTAAACAACAAACTCCAGAACGAGACGACATTCAACGAGGCTACCACTCAGCCACAGAAGATTGTCGGCCAGCAGAAGGAGATAATCAACGACTTTAACGACAAGGGCGATGTCTCAACCCAGACCGAGAAGATAAAGGGCGTTACAAGCGTATATACTTTCGAGTACGAATACGACAAGCGCGGCAACTGGACTAAATGCGTAAAGAAGAAGGACGGAAAGGTGCTTGAGACACGAACAAGAACGATTACATACTTCAAGCGTACTGCCGACGATTCGACCTTTGAATTTTAATCTTTTTGGGCAAACAGTATTGCCGAAACGAAAGATTTTATTATATTTGCAACCGCTAATGTAAAAAAGGCTGCTCGAATGGTGGAATCGGTAGACACGAGGGACTTAAAATCCCTTGACCAGTAATGGTTGTGCGGGTTCAAGTCCCGCTTCGAGTACAAAACTATAAGTAGAGGCTCTGTAGTCATTCATTGATTACGGAGCCTTTTTTAATACAAATAAACAAATCTGGTATGAAAAAACTTTCGGTACTATTTGTAATGCTGGCTGTGTCTTTTGTAGTCAAGGCTCAGGAGAGTTCAGATTTTGCTATGTACAACAGCAACCCTTCGGCTCTGTATTTCAGCAAGAACGAGCCTGAGGTGGTTCACACGGCTGTGTCGCTGTTCAAGGACGATGTTAAGGCGGTTTTCGGCAACGAACTGAAATCGGCTAACATCGCCAATGCCGATATTCTGATTGGCTCGCTCGCCAACAACGAGTGGCGCAAGTGGGCATCTTCCAACAAGATTTCAACTGATTCGCTTGCTGCCCATGCCGAGGCGTTTCTGCTGAAGGTTATTCATACATCAAAAAAGCCTCAACTCCTGATTCTTGGAAGCGACAAGCGCGGTGCGGCATACGGCGTGCTTTCATTCTCGCGGATGCTTGGTGTTTCGCCTTGGCATTGGTGGGCCGACTGCACGCCCGAGAGGAGAAGCGAGTATGTTCTCGACTCCGAATTCGAACTGTTCGACTATCCGAAAGTTGCTTACCGCGGAATATTCGTGAACGACGAGGACTGGGGCATGGCTCCGTGGTCGAGCGAGAACTACGAGCCGCGTATGCGCTCGCTTAACGGCGGCAGCGAAGATATCGTAAAGGGCGAAATCGGTCCTTACACGCACGAGCGTATTTTCGAACTTCTTCTGCGCCTCAAGGCAAACACCTTCTGGCCTGCCATGCACGAGTGCTCAAAGCCTTTCTACAAAGTCGAGGGCAACCGCGAGATGGCGCGCAAGTACGGAATAATCATCAGTACAAGTCATTGCGAGCCTATGATGCGCAACACCAACGGCGAGTGGAGGCTCGACGGAAAAGGCGAGTACGACTTCATTCACAATGCCGACAACGTAAAGAGTTTCTGGCAGAAACGACTCGATGAGGTAAAGGACGACGACTGCATCTTCACACTCGGAATGCGAGGCGTTCACGACAGCGGAATGAAGGGCGCATCGTCTCTGAAAGAGCGCGTTGAGGCTCTTCAGAAAATCATTGGCACGCAACGCGACATGCTTTCGGCCACAACCCGAAGGAATCTCGAAGGCATTCCGCAGCAGTTCATTCCTTACAAGGAGGTGCTCGAATGTTATCAGAATGGACTTAAAGTTCCTGATGACGTTACTCTGATGTGGTGCGACGACAACTACGGATATATCCGCCACTTCCCTACAGCCGAGGAGCAGAAGCGAAAGGGCGGAAACGGAATCTACTATCATATAAGTTATTGGGGACGGCCTCACGACTATCTGTGGCTTGCCTCAACGCATCCCGAGATGATGCAGAGCGAGATGAACCGTGCCTACAACAGCGGCATCCGCAACACTTGGATTGTAAACGTGGGCGACATCAAGCCTGCCGAATATCTCACGTCGCTCTTCCTCGATATGGCGTGGGACATCGAGAAGGTTAACGACGAGGGCTTGAACAAGCATCGTGCCGACTGGTATGCCGAGCAGGTTCATGTTACCGACCGCCGTCTTTCGGTTGTGTGGGACTTGTACTACGACCTCTGTTTCAGTTGCCGGCCAGAGTTTCTTGGCGGCACGCGCACCGAGGAGAAAGACCCGGCATGGAAGCAGATAAGAGACCTCAATATGAACGAGAAGGACATAAAAGACCGTCTGGCAAAGGTCGACAGAATGCTCCGTACGTTCGACATCGTGGAGAGCACAAGTTCGTACACAAAGAGTCCGGCTTGGTTCGAACTTGTTTCTTACCCTGTTCTTGCCGTTGCCACGATGAATCAGAAGATGCTTGGTGCGCAGATGGCACGGCACGGTTTGGTAAGTTGGGACGTTCCCGAAGATGCTCAGGCCGGAATTGCTGCTTTGTGCCGCCGCTACAACAGTTTCTTGGATGGCAAGTGGAAGGGCATGATAGATTATGAACCTCGCAATCTGCCTGTGTTCAAGCCTGTTACCCGAACAACTCTTTCAACTCCGATGCCCGAGGGCGAATCGGGCGAAGTCGTGTTCGAGTCGTACGAATCGTGCGTGGGATACAATGTCAAGAAGAATGCCACAATGTCGTTCGAGGTTGAGGCAGAGCAGGGCAAGCCGCTCACAATCGAGGTCAGGCTGCTGCCAATCCATCCGTCTGAATCTGACGGAAAACTCGAATTCAAGATTAAGTTCGAGGATTCTGAGCAGACAGCCAGCATCCGCACGCGCGACCGCGAGGAAGAGTGGAAGCAGAATGTTCTGCGCAACTATTCTTCAAAACAGTTCACATTCACGCCAAAGCAAAACGGAAAAACGTATGTTACGATAACTCCTCTGTTCGATGGTTTCAAGGTTCAGAAGATTATTGCCAGATGATAAATGCAGACATTTGTTGATGTTATAATGCCGCTTCCTCTTGCGGCAACGTTTACCTATTCGGTGCCCGACGACTTGGCATCGCAGGTGGCACGAGGAAGTAGGGTGATTGTTCCCTTCGGACGAAAGAAAATATACACCGCCATTGTCGAGAATGTGCATTTCTGCCGTCCCGAGGGCTACGAGGTAAAAGACATATACGAGGTTCTCGACTCCGAACCGATTCTTCTGCCCATCCAGTTCAAGTTTTGGAACTGGATTGCAGAATATTATCTCTGCACCAAGGGCGAGGTTTACAAGGCTGCCGTTCCGTCGGGGCTGAAACTCGAGAGCGAGACGCTCATCGAACTGAATCCCGAGTTTGTTGCCGATGCGCCTCTGCCCGAACGCGAGCAGAAGATTCTCGACCTACTTTCTGACGGTAAGGAGAAGCCTGTAACTCTAATTGAGAAGGAACTGAAGGCGAAATCGTTGCTTGCCGTTGTGAAAAGACTTCTCGAGAAGGAGGCGGTTTTTATTCACGAGTCGGTAAAGCGCAACTACAAGCCAAAGACCGAACTTCACGTCCGCCTCTCAAGCACCGTTTCGGGCAACGAGAAGGTGCTTAATATGCAAATCGATGCCCTCAAACGCGCCCCAAAGCAGCAGATGATGCTGCTCGATTATCTTTCGCGTTCGGGCTGCCTTAACAAAGCCATTCCCGACGAGGTTAGCAAGAAAGACCTTCTTGCCAACGGAGCATCAACAGCGGCTTTCGCGTCGCTGGTCGAGAAAGGCATCTTTGAAACTTATCAGTTCGAGATTGGCAGACTACGCGATTCGGACTTCAAACTCAACGACTTGCATCCGCTTAGCGAGGCGCAGCAGAATGCCTATAATGCCATTCTGGGCAGTTTTATGGAGAAGAACGTGTGTCTGTTCCACGGAGTTACATCGAGCGGAAAGACCGAAGTCTATATCCATCTCATTCAGAAGGTGCTCGAAGCCGGAAAGCAGGCTCTCTACCTCTTGCCCGAAATAGCCCTCACTACTCAGATTACCGAAAGGCTGAGGAGTGTTTTCGGCAATCGGCTTGGCATTTATCACTCAAAATATCCCGATGCCGAGCGCGTGGAAATTTGGAACAAAATGCTTTCAGAGAAGGCTTACGATATTGTCGTGGGCGTGCGCTCGTCGGTCTTTCTGCCTTTCCGCCGTCTTGGACTCGTAATTGTTGACGAGGAACACGAGACAACCTACAAGCAGCAAGACCCGGCTCCGCGTTATCATGCGCGTAATTCGGCAATCGTTCTGGCATCGATGTACGGCGCAAAAACGCTTCTCGGAACGGCAACTCCGTGTCTCGACAGTTT
>JAEEGI010006082.1_pt1 | contig 27384 bp, 21 predicted proteins | sample 8958751 | NCBI WGS metagenome assembly JAEEGI01 (sample SAMN16246545, study PRJNA631951) | gut metagenome | biome: gut microbiome; feature: rumen; material: KS-attached | host: Bos | place: Iran: Karaj | collected 2018-10 | reverse complement strand
GAAACCTTACCATCATCTGTGATATCGATCTTAACGCCTGTACGAGCGATGATCTCGTTGATAGTCTTACCGCGCTGACCAACTACATCACCGATCTTATCAACAGGTACTTCCATAGAGATGATCTTAGGAGCGTACTTGGATACTTCCTTACGAGGCTCTGCGATCGCATCATGCATTACGCCGTTCATGATGAACTCACGAGCGTCCTTACATCTTCCGATAGCGCCCTCAACGATGGCACGTGTAAGACCATGGATCTTGATATCCATCTGGATAGCTGTGATACCCTTGTGTGTACCTGTTACCTTGAAGTCCATATCGCCGAAGAAGTCTTCGAGACCCTGGATATCTGTAAGAAGTACGAAATCATCATCTGTATTGCCTGTAACAAGACCACAGCTGATACCTGCAACAGGAGCCTTAAGAGGAACACCTGCAGCCATAAGAGCCATACAGCTTGCACATGTTGAAGCCATTGATGTAGAACCGTTAGATTCAAATGTCTCTGATACGGCACGGATTGCATATGGGAACTCCTCAACTGAAGGAAGTACTGCAAGAAGTGCACGCTCAGCAAGAGCACCATGTCCGATCTCACGACGTCCCGGTCCTCTTGAAACCTTAGTCTCACCTACAGAGTAAGCAGGGAAATTGTACTGGTGTATATATCTCTTCTCTGTAACGAAAGGATCAAGACCTTCTACTCTCTGAGCCTCTGAAAGGGGAGCGAGTGTTACTATGTCACAGATCTGAGTCTGTCCACGAGTGAACATAGCAGAGCCATGTACTCTTGGAATAAGATCGATCTCAGCTGAAAGAGGTCTGATCTGTGTGATCTCACGTCCATCAGGTCTCTTGTGATCTTTGAGGATCATCTTACGAACAGTCTTCTTCTCATACTGATATACAGCATCGCCTACAAAAGCTGCCCATTCTTCATTCTCAGCAAAACGAGGATCTGCAAGGATCTTCTCTGTTACATCATCCATGTTCTTGTCTCTGACCATCTTGTCGTCAGTAAATACAAGATTCTCCATCTCTTCAGGAGTTACGATAGTCTTGATCGCATCAAAGATCTCCTGAGGAACTGCTGCAGAAACATAAGGCTGCTTCTCTTTACCTATCTCAGCAACGATAGAGTTGATGAAATTAACAACCTGCTTGTTGATAGCATCTGCTTCATAGATGTATCTGATCATATCCTGCTCAGGAACTTCCTTAGCTCCGGCTTCGATCATGATAACCTTCTCAGCAGTAGAAGCAACTGTAAGCTTCATATCTCCGTTGTCCCACTGTTCCTGTGAAGGATTGATGATCATCTGTCCGTCAACAAGGCCGATCTGTGTAGATGCGCAAGGGCCATCCCATGGAATATCAGAAATAGCTACAGCAATGGATGATCCGATCATTGCAACAAGCTCAGGCCTGCATGCAGGATCAACTGCCATAACCATGTTCTCAACAGTTACGTCATTTCTCATATCCTTAGGGAAAAGAGGTCTCATAGGACGGTCGATCATACGGTCTGTAAGGATCGCGTTCTCTGATGGCTTAGCCTCTCTTTTATTAAATCCGCCCGGGAATTTACCGATTGAATAGAACTTCTCACTGTACTCGATGTTAAGCGGGAAGAAATCAACACCGTCACGAGGTGCCTTAGCTTCTGTTGCTGTGCAAAGAAGTGTTGTATCGCCATACTGAACGAAAGCGCATCCGTTTGCCTGTTTACCAACCTTGCCTATCTCAACCTTGAGAGTACGTCCGGCAAGATCCATTGTGTAAGTTTTTACCATTTTTTCTCCTTCTTGTGCTGCTCATCCGCAATCCCCGTTTTTCAGAGGCGCGTGTGCAGTACTCTTCTTCTCTTTTCTTCTACTATATTTACGGCTTATTCAAAATATCTGATATAAGCAAAAAGGCAGGGACAACTGAAGATACAGTCTCCCCGCCCTTGTGAACAGAATTACTTTCTAAGACCAAGTTCCTGGATCAGCTTACGATATCTCTCAATATCCTTTGCCTTAAGGTATCCAAGAAGATTACGTCTCTGACCAACCATCTTAAGAAGACCACGTCTTGAGTGGTGATCCTTAGGGTTCTTGTCAAGGTGAGCATTGAGCTCAGCGATTCTCTCTGTGAGAACTGCTACCTGTACTTCCGGTGATCCTGTATCACCAGGCTTTACAGCGTACTTGTTGATAATCTCTGTTTTCTTTTCCTTTGAAATCATTTCTTTTCTCCTTTATACAAGTCGCCTGTTACCGGGTCCGGGTCGGAGATCCATAAACCAGGTAAAGGTCATTTCTATTATGCCCTTAAAATATAAGGACAGCTATTTAAACTTATCACATCTAGAACAAATTGTAAAGTATCTTTTGATTTATCGTATTTTATTTATGAATCTTGCTTATATGTATCCCTACTCGCTCCAATTATGTTTAGATGTTTCCATATTGTGGTGATATATTCTTCCATTCTCTACGTCACTGCTCATCTGAGCTTTGAGCTCATCTATACCGTTAAACTTCATCTCAGGTCTTTTGAATGACAGAAGTGATACAGAGATATCCTTATCATAAAGATCTCCCGAAAAGTCATACAGATATGTTTCAGATACAACAACGTCTTCATCTGTAATAGTCGGTTTAGTACCAATATTGGTCATACCTCTGAGTATCTTATCTCCAACATGGACTACAGAATAATATACACCGTTTGGCGGAAGGAGCTTTTCTTTAGAAGGTATTACATTGACTGTAGGAATACCTATCGTACGTCCAAGGGCACGTCCGTGGCTTACAACACCGTGTATTGTATATGGGCATCCGAGGAGTCTTGCAACCTTTTCCATATTGCCATTAGTAACTTCCTGCCTTATAAGGGTTGAACTGACTTCTTTGCCCTCAAGCTCGACCTTGTCAATAAAATGTGTCTCAAAATCATATTCCTTGCCAAGAGCCGAAAGGAGCTTCCAGTCACCTCTTCCTTTATCTCCAAATGAAACATCCATTCCTGCTGCAACATACTTAGCACCCATCTGGTCCACAAGATAACGCTTTACAAACTCCTCAGGGCTTGTAGCTGCAGTCTGTTCATTCATAGGGAACTCTATCAGAACATCTATCCCGTTTTGCAAGAACCATTCTCTTTTTTCTTCTCTTGTAGTAAGTCCGGGGACTACATGTCCTGCAAAAAAAGATGCCGGAGACGGATCAAAAGTAAAGATCACAGTCTTTCTTCCGTTATTCTTCTCCTCTATAAGGTCTGACAGCAGTTTCCTGTGGCCTTTGTGTATTCCGTCAAATTTGCCTATAGCAATTGCTGACGGACCTTCTATATGAAAATCAGTTGTATCCTTTATTATTTCCATTGTTTTTCTACTTTCAGTAAATATATAGTAAACTCTGAATTTATCTTAAGCTATCCATGCACTTCCAGACATTCCCAATTACACGATGTAATAAGGACGCATCTTCTAACACGCTCATATTGTTATGGAGTATAGAAATTCTTATCAACGCAGAAACGTTTTATCTTTGCATTGTATTTATAAACTCCAAAAAACATACCGTCCTGATCATATACACGAACTCTTGTTCCATCCTCGTACATCGCATCCTTTTTCTGAGAATCCTGTGCTTTGTCAGGCTCTGCATCGCAAATATCCATAACCGTAAAAGGATTGCCGTTCTCTATAAGCTTACGGCAAGAGCTCTTTACATGAACACTATCAAGATCCTTAAAGAAGTCTTCTACAGGAACCACCACATCATTTACTTTATCTTCATCACGGAGCTTCTCAAGCTGTCCAAGCGTGATGGCGGTATCAAGGTGAAAGCTTCCAACAGCAGTTCGTGTAAGATGTGCCATCGCACCGCCGCATCCAAGTCTAAGACCTATATCATTACAAAGTGTACGTATATAGGTTCCTTTACTGCACCTGACTTCCATTGTAAACTCATGCCTGTCGGCAAGGTGGCTTGTATCAAGGATCGAAATAGAATCAATATGTATCCTTCTGGGCTTTCTCTCTATCTCCTTGCCTTGTCTTGCAAGTTCATAGAGCTTCTTGCCTCCAACTTTGATCGCAGAATACATAGGCGGGATCTGATCATAGTCACCGACAAAAGCCTGTGCCGCCTCATTAAGAGCATCTACATCAGGTATAGTATCCTCAGGATACTCTCTAATAACTGTTCCTGTCATATCCTGGGTATCAGTTTCTACTCCGAGCCTGCATACAGCTATATACTCTTTGGTATGATCTGTCAGCTCTTCAACAAGCTTGGTACCGCTTCCTACGCAGCAGACAAGGACACCTACGGCTTCAGGATCAAGTGTTCCCGTATGCCCTATCTTCTTCATCTTAAGGATTCCACGCATCTTGGCAACTACGTCATTAGAGGTAAATCCCGGTTCTTTATATATATTTATAAGACCATTATAATTATTAGCCATAAAAACCTTTCAAAAGATATTATTTTAATCAGCCAGATCATTACTAAATTTAATCTGATCATGAATGAGTCGCAGCACTAATCTCTTGTGCCACAAAAGGGGAACGACTGTTCATCGTTCCCCTATCATTATCACTGCATAAGTTCTTCAATCTTTGAAATCACTTTTGCAAAAATATCTTCAAGATCTCCCTGCATTGTGATTCCGGCAGCTCTGTCATGTCCGCCACCACCGAAGCTTTCGGCAACTTTGGCAACATTGACAGATCCATCACTTCTAAGAGAAAGTTTGTACTCATTTTCTGAAAGCTGATGTGCATAAAGTGCACATCCTACGCCTACAGTGAGCTTGAGCTGACTTACAATTCCTTCAAGATCACTTCCCTTGGCATTATACTCATTCAGGGTTTTAAGATCTGTAGAAGATACTATAAGCCTTCCATCCAGCATAAGTTTACTGCTAAGAAGCGCTCTTCCCAAAAGCTGCATCTGTGTATATGTCTTTTCGAAAAAGACATGATCTATAAGCTTATCGAATTCAAATCCGTAAGTGATCAGCTTACCTGCGATCTCCATTGTCTTTTGTGATGTATCAGAGTATTTGAATACTCCTGTGTCTGTTACCATTCCTGTATATAATGCCTTAGCAATATCCACGTCGATAACTTCTGGATCCATCACTTCATAACAAAGTTCGCACACACTGCTTGCCTCGGGATATATATAATTGATATCTCCGGTACCTTCTTTATTGGATATATGATGATCTATGTTGATCTTTATCTTGGCCTTGTCAAAAAAGGCTTCAGCGCCATCTGTACGACCCTTGCCGGTGTCCAGAACTATAAATGCATCATAACTATCAACATCTGTTTCAAAACTTGTATTAACATCAGAAGTTCCGGTAAGGAACGAATACACTTCCGGTATCTCCTGAAGGAATACATCAATTCTAGCAGCCGGATATACCTTCTTAAGGTACAGATACATTCCAATACATGAGCCTACACAGTCACCATCAGGTCTTACGTGCCCAGTGATTCCTATAGTCTTAGCGCTTCCGATAACTTCTTCAATTCTCATCTTCTTCCTCTATTTCCTCATCACCACGAGCAGCTCTTACCTCATTATCATGAGCTGTAACTTCATCGATCTTCTTGGTCATGTCAATAGCATATTCTATTGAATCATCCATTATGAATCGAAGCTGTGGTGTATTACGAAGATTAATAGTACGCGCAAGTGTAGAACGTATATATCCGGAAGCACTTGAAAGTCCTTCCATGGTCTGCTGGCGATCTTCGTCGTTGCCAAGGACACTAACCCATATCTTACAGGTCTTAAGATCCGGAGCAACCTCGACATCCATTACAGATGTCATAGGGCTGATACGAGGATCCTTGGAAAAACGAATTGCTTCAGCTACAACCTTCATAACTTCGCCGTTGATACGGCTGTTTTTTATACTGTTTTTTCTCATAAGCTTAGTCCCTCGGAACTTCTACCATGATATAAGCTTCAATGTTATCGCCAACATTCATGCCGTCAAATCCGTCAAATACAAGACCACATTCGTAGCCTTCCTTAACTTCCTTAACATCGTCCTTGAAACGCTTGAGTGACTTAAGATCGCCTTCGAAGATCATCTCATCGCCTCTTCTTACGCGAACCTTGCAGCCCTTCTGGATGTTACCGTCAAGTACGAATGAACCTGCGATATTACCGATAGAAGAAGCCTTGAATATCTGACGAACCTCAGCATGTCCTGTGATCTTCTCTTCGTATACAGGAGCAAGCATTCCCTTAAGGGCAGCTTCTACATCATCGATAGCCTGATAGATAACCTTGTAAAGCTTGATCTCTACGCCTTCGTGCTCAGCCATAGACTTAGCTGTTGCATCAGGTCTTACATCGAAACCAATGATAATAGCATTGGAAGCAGATGCAAGTGATACATCAGACTCTGTGATAGCACCAACGCCGCCATGGATTACCTTAACCATAACTTCTTCGTTGGAAAGCTTCATAAGGCTTGCCTTAAGAGCTTCTACAGAACCCTGTACATCTGCCTTGATGATGATATCAAGTTCTTTGAGCTTACCTTCCTCAATCTTTGAGTACAGATCATCAAGAGACATCTTAGCCTTAGTCTCTTCGATAAGGTCTTTCTTGTGCTGCTGCATGTAGATGTTAGCATACTGCTTAGCTTCCTTATCGGAATTATGAGCTATGAATACTTCACCTGCATTAGGTACATCTGAAAGACCAAGGATCTCTACAGGCTGTGAAGGAGTTGCTTCCTTAACACGTCTGCCCTTGTCATCAGCCATAGCACGTACACGACCTGAGCTAGCTCCTGCAGAGATGAAATCTCCAACATGAAGTGTACCCTTTTGTACCAGTACGTTAGCAACAGGACCTCTACCCTTATCAAGCTTAGCCTCAAGTACAAGACCTCTTGCTGTACGGTTAGGATTAGCTTTAAGTTCAAGGATATCTGCTGTAAGAATGATAGTCTCAAGGAGAGTATCGATTCCCTCGCCGGTCTTAGCTGATACAGGTACGAATTCTGTTGATCCGCCCCAATCTGTAGCTATAAGACCATATTCTGTAAGTTCCTGCTTAACGCGGTCGATATTAGCACTTGGCTTATCGATCTTGTTAACTGCAACGATGATCTCGATGTTAGCTGCCTTAGCATGGTTGATAGCTTCTACAGTCTGAGGCATTACACCGTCGTCAGCTGCTACAACAAGTACAGCGATATCAGTAGAGTTAGCACCACGCATACGCATAGCTGTGAATGCTTCGTGACCGGGAGTATCAAGGAATGTAACCTTTCTATCCTTGACAGATACCATATAAGCACCGATCTTCTGTGTGATTCCGCCTGCTTCCTTCTCAGTAACAGCTGAATCACGAATCTTATCAAGAAGTGATGTCTTACCATGATCGACATGACCCATTACGCAGACAACAGGAGCTCTTGATACAAGATCCTTCTCGTCCTCTTCATCCTCTTTAAGAAGTTCTTCGATAACGTCAACCTGAACTTCCTTCTCACAGATGATGTCATATTCGATTGCAATATTCTCAGCTTCTTCATAAGAAAGAGCTGTATTAACTGTAACGATCTGGCCTGCAAGGAAGAGCTTCTTGATGATAACAGATGGCTGCATCTTCATCTTCTCTGCAAGTTCCTTGATAGTAAGGCTTTCAGGAATAGTAATTGTCTTGATCTGCTCAACAGGCTCCTCTTCCTTCTTGACCTCAGGCTTAATGAAGCGGCCTACGCGCTTGCTGCGTGGCATCTCTTCCTCTTCATAATCCTTCTTGGTCTTCTTGTCCTTGTCGAATCTACGATCATTGTGACGATTGGACTTCTCTGTAGGTGCATCAGAAGCTGCTGCAAATGAAGCTCCCTGACCTCCTCTTCCTGCTCCCGGTCTTCCGCCCTGAGAGTTTCTGTCAAAGCTTCTTCCACCGCCCTGACCATTTCTGTCAAATGAAGGTCTTGAACCCATGCCGCCCTGGCCCGGTCTTCCACCCTGAGAGTTCCTGTCAAAGCTTCTTCCGCCGCCCTGAGAGTTTCTGTCAAAGTTTCTTCCACCGTTCTGAGAGTTTCTGTCATTACGATCGTTACGATCGTTTCTGCCCTGACCGTTTCTAAAGCCGCCGGCATTTCTGTCATTTCTGTTCTGACCCTGTCTGCGATCTTCAAAGTTTCTGCCCTGATTACCGGAATTCTTGTTATCACGGTTATCACGGTTATCACGAGGCTGAGCTGACTGATTTGATTCAGTCTGCTTGGTCTCATTAACCTGTGGCTTCTTTACATCATTCTTGACTTCAGTCTTAACTTCAGTCTCAACCTTTGCAGGAGCAGCCTCCTGAGCTTTTGGAGCTGTTTCTGTATTAGCAGGCTTAACCGGCTGCACATTCTTAGGTGCCGCAGGCTTATCCTCTGTCTTACGAATGTTTGATTCATACTCAAGCTGAGATGGTGCTGTCTTAGGCTTGATAGGATGATATACATTCTGGCTGGAAGCAAATGAATTGTTTCTTCCATTCTGGCCATTTCTTCCCTGGCCGTTTCTCTGATTATCAGAACGATCTCTCTTCTGATTCTGGTTCTGATTGGATGAGTTATTATGGGATGAACCAAAAGAGTTACCTCTGGCATTTCCCTGATTGCTCACAATAATGATCTTCTTTTTCTTTTTAGGCTGATTATCAGCCGCTGCCTGACCGGCCTTTGGTGTTTTATCTGCTGCTATCGTGTTCTTATCTTCCTTTACTTCTTTTTCGCTTTTGTTATCATCTAAGGCACTATCTGCAGCCTTAGACTGTGGTGCATTAGATGCACCGTTTTTGCCAAAATGTTTTCTGGCTTTGTCTGCATCATCATCCTCAACAGAACTGGTGGAACGTTTTGCAGATTCAACGCCTTTTTCCTGCAAGAAGCTTACAACTTCCTTACTCTCTACTCCAAGCTCCTTAGCAAGTTCGGATATTTTAATCTTTGACATTCGTTTCCCCTCCGTTCTGTTCTATGGTCTGCAGTTTCTGTAAAAGAGCTTTGGCAAGCCCCTGATCAGTGATCGCCAGGCTGCTCCGCTCCGATTTGCCTATCGAAAGCCCCAGAAGGTCTTTCTGTCCGAAGACTTGGACCGTTACATTATGGGACTTACATTTGTTAAGCATTTCTTTCCTTGTATTGTCTGAAGCGTCAAGACTTACTATTACAAGCTTCGCCTTGCCCGACTGGATATTCTGAAGGGTTCCGGTCTCACCGGAAGTCACCTTACCGGCCTTCATGCACAAGCCCAGGAAAGAATAGATTCCTTGTTCTTCTTTGGTCATGTTCCTAAAAGCTCCTTCTCCAGCGCATCATATATTTCAGCGTTGATACTTTGTTTAAAAGAACGTTCAAGCCCTTTGCTCTTACGGGCTTTTGCAAGACACTCAGCATTATTGCAAATATATGCGCCCCTGCCGTTTTGTCTGCCCGTCTTATCAAGAACCAGCTCGCCTTCCGGCGTCTTTATGATCCTTATCAGTTCTTTTTTTTCTTTCATCTCACCGCATCCGATACATTGACGCATCGGTATCTTTTTTGCCATTCAGACTCCTTTATTGTTACCGAAACAAGCTTATATCAAATCCAGATAACTTATTTCGAATAATACTGATTTGAAATATTTATTTCAATAAATATTCATCCCTAAAAAAGGAAACGAAACATTACTCTTCGTCAGATGATTCTACAGAAGCCTCATCAGAAACCTCTTCATCAAGAACTTCTTCAACAGCTTCATCGATCTCGTCTTCTGAGAACTCCTCATCTTCATACTCTTCTTCGTCATCAAGATAATCTTCATAACGGAATCCCGGAGCATCCTTGGCCTGAGTCTCAGACTTAATATCAATCTTGTATCCTGTCAGTCTTGCAGCAAGGCGGGCATTCTGTCCTTCCTTACCAATTGCAAGTGAAAGCTGATAATCAGGAACAACAACCTTGGCTGTCTTCTCATCAGGATCAGCAAATACTGCAACGATCTTAGCAGGTGAAAGAGCATTCTGAATAAGGTTACCAGGGTTTTCATCCCATTCGATAACATCGATCTTCTCACCGCGAAGCTCTTCTACTATAAGGTTTACTCTGCTGCCGTTAACACCAACGCATGCGCCTACAGGATCTACATTAGGATTCTGAGAATATACGGCAATCTTAGTACGGCTTCCGGCTTCTCTTGCGATAGCCTTAACTTCTACAGTACCATCCTTGATCTCAGTAACTTCCTGCTCAAAGAGACGCTTTACAAGATCAGGGTGTGTACGTGAAACAAGGATACGAGGTCCCTTGTTGCCATTTCTAACCTCAAGGATATAAACCTTGATCCTGTCTGTAGGACGATAGCTCTCACCCTTAACCTGCTCATTCTCTGTAAGAATAGCATCAGCATGTCCAAGGTTTATGGAGATGTTACGTCCGATGAAGCGCTGTACTACACCTGTTACGATGTCATGCTCCTTCTCGAAATATTCATTATAGATAGCGCCGCGCTCTTCTTCACGGATCTTCTGAAGAATGACATTCTTGGCATTCTGTGTCGCAATACGACCGAAGTTCTTAGAGTCAAGCGGAACTCTTACTATATCGCCGACTTTGGCATGTCTGTCTATCTTGGCAGCATCTTCCGGTGATATATCCTCAGCCGGATCCATAACATCATCAGCTGTCTCCACTACAGTCTTCTCGGCATATAAATGGAATTCACAGGTCTGTCTGTCGACCTCAACTTTTACATTGTCCGCCTTGCCAAAATTGTTCTTGCATGCGGTCATGAGAGAATTCTCAATTGCATCAAAAAGGCTTTCCTTACTGATATTCTTCTCTTTCTCCAATGCATCAAGTGCTTCCATAAGTTCTTTACTCATGTCTTTTCCTCTTCTTCCTTTCTGCGCCTTAGCGCATCACCATTAAAAATCCAGTGACAGTCTAATGACTGAAATATCTTTTCTCAAAAAAATCTTGTCTGTATCCTGAATTGTGATCGTAACGTTATCAGCATCAAATGCCTTCAGGATTCCTGTAAACTCTTTACAGCCATCTACAGGTTTATAAGTTTTTAAATCCACTTCCTGACCGAGACTGTTCTCAAAATGTCTGTCCTTTTTGAGCTGTCTTCCAAGGCCGGGGCTTGAAACCTCAAGTGTATAAGCGTCTTCAATAAAATCGTCTGCATCAAGCGCATCCGACAGATCATGGCTCACATCAACACAGTCGCCAATGTTAACTCCGCCTTCCTTGTCAATATAGGCGCGAAGATACCAGTCTCCTGCCTCCTTGACATATTCAACATCATAAACAGTTGTGCCATGCTTCTGGGCAATAGGAGTAAGTAACTCTTCAGTTCTTCTCTCAATATCTTCTTTTCTCGACATATGCCACCTTTCACATAATACTTATTGCAATCATGATCTTACTTCTTGGTAAATTCGCCTTATGCAACAAAAAAGCGGACTCGCGAAAGTCCACTTCCCAAAAACCACATAATTACTTTATAACCATACCACCTTTATGCAAAAACGTCAAGTTTTGTAATGGCAGGTTAAAAACTTCCCAAAAGTAAGTCCAAAGCCTTGCATCAGGGCAAAAAATATACCGCAAATTTCAATCTGCGGTAACTTTCGGGTTGGGCTGCTCTCTTCCGCTTCAGCGGTTTAAAACAGTCAGTAGCTCGTATCGGAATCGAACCGGTGATTCTGCCGTGAGAGGGCAGCGTCTTAGCCTCTTGACCAACGAGCCATGTTTTGTGTCGGTGCATTGAACCGACTTGAACAAGATACCATGTTATCTATAATAATGCAAGCATTATTTTGAATATTTTTCAAAAAATATTTTTATCAGCGCATAGCCACTGTTTCCTGAAGTGATACGATCTTGTCTGCAGCGCATACAAGTATCGCCTCTCTTGATTTTGGCGGATGCAAAAAAGTAAGTGGCCACATGTGACTACGGATTATCTGCGCCTCTTTATCTGTAAGATCAAAATCTCTTAACGCATTCTCCATAGCTGACTGAGGATGTGTAAATCCATGAAGATGAAAAAACTTGTGCACAAGTCTAAAGGGAAGGATCCAGTTCTCCGGCGCCTTCTTGATCACGAAATCTTTGTGCCAGTCATACAGAAAATAATCATGCAAAAAAGCGCCTCTAACAAGCTCTCTCTCACTTGATCTAAGTCTAAACGCTCTGTCCAAAGCATAAGAAAGTCTTGCTACTCTCATACAATGATCAAATGTTGTTATCCTGCCATGCTGTATATATTTCTTCATCTGCTGTGATCTTGCATCCTTAGCAATCTCATCCACAAGCAGTTTAAAATGTTTTTCTCTTTCAACTTTGGTCATAACTGATACTCAATCCTATTTTAAGTCTCCTGATCTGTCTTGCGTCTTCTCCGGTAGACTCTTCTTGATCTTAGAACCTATATTTTCCAAATATTCTCTAACACGCGCAGCCATATAACTTCTCGACTGCGACGTATATCCTTTTATAGAAAAAAGAGCATATTTTTGCCTTTGTGTAAGCTTAGCAGTAAATGCCTCGTATTTTTCACGTATCTCTCCGGGCATTTCATATATCGCCTTAATATTCTCTTCTACCTTATTATTAAAACCAAGCTCAAAATTGTCAAGTTTCTGGGTCAGATCAACCAGCGACTGTACGGTAAGTGCTGTATCCGCAGCAAGTACTCCCATAAGAAAAAGGGCAAGTATTTCCGCAAAAACAGGTTCCATCTGTCCCTTAATGTTCTCGGAGACCGGCAGGACGAACTTAACTATAAGCATTCCGGCAAGTCCAAAACCAAGGGTTGCAGGAAGGCATATCCTTCCGTTTAGATTAAGCGGAGTATTCGAATAATCCCACCACATGGCGTTAAATCTTTTTTCAAGAAAATAGCTTGTCGCATATTCCAGTATAGCACTGCCGAAGGCACATATGACGAATATCTCCCATAGCGGCGTCTTGCCGCCTATGGTGAGACTAAAATTCCCAAACACTATAGAACAGCCGATAGCTCCAAATCCGTATATAGGGCATACAGGACTATAAAGAAATCCTCTGTTACTAAAGTGTCTGGACTTAATGCTGCAATATGTGCATTCGTATACCCAGCCCAGAAAGCTGTAAACTATAAATTCTACGAAGTATTTTGCTATTATCATATTATTCCTTCATGACGAGCACTTGTGCGAGTGGCTATAAGATATCTTCATCAGTTCTTAACCCCTAAAATATATTTCGGCTTTTTATAAGGCACGAATTACTACTTCATAAAATCGAACAAAGAGATCTGGTTGGACTCAGGGATATCTCCAAGAAGGCCCATTTCTGCCATTGCATCAACTACTTTCTGAGGGCACTTGGTTCTTTCCTTAAAGTCGTCCTTAGAAAGGAATGGCCCGTCCTTGGCAGCTTCTACTACTGCATCTGCTGCCTTTTCACCCATTCCATCGAAGGCAGTAAGAGAAGGCATGATCTTGTTGCCGACCACCTGGAAGAGACGGGATTTGGCCTTGAATATATCAATAGGCTCAAATTCAATACCTCTTTCATACATCTCTTCGACAAGTCTCATGTCATAATACTCTGCTTCTTCAACAGGTGACATTTTTTCTTTATTCTTGAGTTCCTGCATTCTTCCATGAAGGTGATTCTCTCCCTGACACATATCAAGGTATGAAAAAGCTTTCGCTCTTATCGAGAACCATGCTGCATAGAATGCCTGCGGGCAATATACCTTAAAGTAAGCAATTCGCCAGGCCATCATAACGTATGCGGCAGCATGCGCCTTAGGGAACATGTATTTGATAAGCTCACATGAACCAATATACCATTCAGGTACATCATGAGCCCTCATATCTGCTTTGTACTGCTCCCACTTGGGCTCTTTGCCTTTAGCGACTTTGCCCTTACGGACTGACTCCATGATCTTGAAAGAATCAGATGGATCAAGACCCTTCTGGATAAGGTAGATCATGATATCGTCTCGACAACAGATAGCTGTATCGATCGTTGCAGTTCCGTTACTGATAAGAACCTGGGCGTTGCCTTGCCATACGTCGGTTCCGTGTGACAGACCTGAGATTCTTATAAGGTGGCTAAGCGATGTAGGCTTAGCCTCAACAACCATGTTCATGGCAAAGTCTGTACCAAATTCAGGGATTCCAAGACATCCAAGTGGTGTTCCGCCTATCTGCTCAGGAGTTATGCCAAGAGAACCTGTATCTTCAAAGAGTTCCATTACAAGTGGATCATCAAAAGGTACATCTTTGGGATCTACACCTGTGCAGTCCATAAGGAATCTGATCATGGTCGGATCATCGTGTCCGAGTATATCGAGCTTGAGCAGGTTATGATCGATGGAGTGGTAATCATAATGTGTTGTTATGGTAGCTGTTGTCTGGTCATTAGCCGGGTGCTGAACCGGTGTAAAGGTATTGATATCCTCTCCCACCGGAAGAACTACGATACCGCCAGGATGCTGACCTGTACCACGTCTTATACCGGTACAACCTGCAACTATTCTGTTAATTTCGGCCATTCGCTTAGGAACGCCTATCTCATCATAATATTTTTTGACATATCCAAAAGCAGTCTTATCTGCAAGCGCAGCTATAGTTCCTGCTCTGAAGGTCTGACCATAGCCAAAGATAACTTCAGTATATTTATGGGCCTTGGACTGATATTCACCTGAGAAGTTAAGGTCAATATCAGGCTCCTTATCTCCTTTAAATCCAAGGAAGGTTTCGAAAGGAATGTCGAATCCGTCCTTATAAAGCATATGTCCACACTTGGGACATCTTCTATCAGGCATATCCACTCCGGCCTTACCGCCGAAAGCCTTGACTTCTTCAGAATCAAAGTCGCTGTAATGACAGCGTGGGCATACATAGTGCGGAGCAAGTGCATTAACCTCAGTAATACCTGATGTAAACGCAACAAAAGAACTTCCAACTGATCCACGGGAACCAACCAGATATCCGTCTTCGTTGGACTTCCAAACGAGCTTCTGGGCGATAATATACATAACCGAGTAGCCGTTTTTGATAATTGAATTAAGCTCTCTTTTTAGTCTTGCATCTACTACTTCCGGAAGCTCTTCTCCGTATATCTCGTGAGCCTTGTCATAACATATCTTCTCAAGTGTCTTATCAGAATCTTCGATAACAGGAGGACACTTATCGGGTCGAACCGGTGATACGCTATCGCACATCTCCATGATCTTCCTGGTGTTGGTCACGCATACTTCAAATGCCTTGTCTCCTCCAAGGTAATCAAATTCCGAGAGCATCTCGTCTGTTGTTCTGACATACAGATCTGCAGGCTCTTCATCATCAAAGCCTCGTCCTGCCTGAATGATAGTCCTGTAGATCTGATCCTCGGGATTTAAAAAGTGAGCATCGCAGGTAGCTACTACAGGCTTATGGAATTGTTCTCCAAGCTTAACGATCTTCTTGTTAACTTCTCTGATGTCATCATCACTTTCGATACTGTCATACTTCTCTGAATCAACCATGAAGTGGTTGTTGCCAACAGGCTGTATCTCAAGGTAGTCATAAAAATTAACTATTCTTGCAATCTCTGTTTCAGGTCTGTCTTCTACAACAGCTCCGTAGAGTTCACCTGCACAGCAGGCAGAACCTATGATAAGACCTTCTCTATACTGACTAAGTACAGACTTAGGTATAAGCGGGAAACGCCTGAAGTAGTCAAGGTGAGACTTACTTATAAGGGTATACAGATTACATCTTCCCAGTGTGTTCTTAGCAAGGATAATAACATGGTGCGGACGAAGGTGTTTGATCATTTCAGGTGTAGACTGACCGAATTCCTGCATTTTGGTAAGGTCTGCTATACCCTCTTTTTCCAACATAGGAAGGAACTTCAGGAAAATATAAGCAGTACACTCCGCATCATCTACCGCTCTATGGTGGTGATCAAGTACTACATTAAGAGTCTTGGCTGTAGCATCAAGTGTATGCTTGGCCTGCAGAGGGAAAAACACACGTGAAAGCCACATGGTATCTACTGTTGTAAAATCAACTTCTATTCCAAGCTCTTTACAGTTCTGGTTAATGAAACTGATATCAAATCCAACGTTATGTCCTACAAGAACTGAGTCCTTACAAAAATCAACGAATTTAGGGATTATTACATCACGGGTAGGAGCTCCCATTACCATGTCATCACTTATGGATGTGAGCTTTTCTATACGATAAGGAATAGGAACCTGAGGGTTAATGAATTCTGAGAATCTTTCAAGGATCTCGCCATTTCTAACCTTAACGGCACCAATCTCTATTATCTTGTTCTTAAGAGGTGAAAAACCTGTTGTCTCTATATCAAATACTACAAAGGTAGTATCCTTGATCTGCTGCCCCTTACCGTTTCTGACTATCTCAACAAGGTCATCAACAAGATAGCCTTCTACGCCGAGTATGAGTTTGAAAAAGTTCTGTCTGTCAGGAGCAGGAAGTTCTGCTGCCTTGGCTTCTTTACAAGCTGCGCCGTAGAGGTCTTCCCATACGTGATTGGCAACTGTAAGTCCCTGAACAACACCATGATCTGTGATAGCGATTCCGGGCATTCCCCATTTGTATGCCTGCTTGACAATATCGCTAACTTCAGATACTCCGTCCATATCACTCATCTTGGTATGGCAATGGAGCTCAACTCTCTTAACCTGCGCATTATCCTTACGCTTAACTGTAAAGTCAGTTGTCTTTCTGATACCGCCAACTGATCCTATGGTAAGTTCATGGTCGAACTTATCGATCATAGTGATACCTTTAACCTTGATAAAGGCACCAGCCTTAAGGTCTTTGTTAAGATCTTTAAGATCTTCATTCTTTACGAATAGTTTAATTGTAATAGAATCAGTAAAGTCAGTAAGATCAAACATAACAATGGTCTTTTCACCATTTCGAAGAGGCTTTTCTTCGTAACGGATGACTTTACCATGTATAGTAACTTCACCGATCTCTCCATCTACTTCGGCAATACGCATCGGATCGTCATCGAAATCCCGGCCGTATATAACATTGGGATCGTCAGACTTCTTCATGCCACTTCCAAAGCTGCCTTTTTTCCAGGTTCCAAACTTCTTGCCGCCAAAACCTGAAGGCGCGCGGTTCTGATTGACACCGCCTTCGCCGGGGCTTGTTGTTCCGCCTTTACCTTTAGCTTCATCACTGGCCATAGCAGCTGCAGCTGCCTCTGCGGCTTTCTGAACCTCAATATTAGCATCAGAAGGCTTTGTATTAGCACCATCAACCGCCTGTTTAGGCGTAGCGGCGCTCTTTGAGGCGGATTTAGAACCTGATGCATCCTTTTTGCCATTTTCCTGCTCTTTAGCCTTTTTGGCTTCAAGAGCAGCTTCAAGCTTGGCAGACATTCTTTCGGATTCTGCACTGTAATCAGGAGCTCCTGACTTTTTCTTGTCCTTTTTGGCCTCAAAAACAGTTTTAATCCTTATATTAAGGCCGCATCTTTCGTTGATGATCTTGTCCATGATACGTTCTATCTCAGGTGCCTCCTGAGTAGATGTGACCGTATCTTCGAGGACAATCTCCATTGCATCCAAAGAAGGATACCTGAATTCGGCACCCTTCATAAGTGTATATTCTATTGGATTATAAGTTCTGAATTCCTGCAGAATACTTTCTCCGTAGATATCCATAAGGTTCTGCGGAGTATACTGTGCAGAGAGATGAAATCGCTCATATATCTTTATAACTATAGATACATTTGGAAAAAGCTGAGACCTTATCTCTTTTTCTGCTTTTACGATTTCCTGTTTATCTATAAGACGTTCGGAGGAAATATAAATGCGGATAAAATCCTGCTTCCTTGTGGCAGAAACTTTCTCAACTGTAGTTTCTTCCATAAGTTCTTTAGTATGTCCACTTAATTTAAGCTGTGGAAATACTTCAAAAAAAGCTTTGGCCATTTATATCTTTCCCCCGTTGTTTCCTAAATTTCTATATATAAAAAGATCATTCGCCCCAGTGATCAAGCTCTTCCTTGAGCGCTGACAGAAGCTGATCCTCGGGCATCTTGCGAATAACTTCGCCTTTCTTGATAAGAAGTCCTTCGCCTACTCCGCCGGCAACACCTATATCAGCCTCTTTGGCTTCTCCGGGGCCGTTTACTGCGCATCCCATAACTGCAACTTTGATGTTGAGAGGATAATGGGAAGCAAGTTCCTCAACCTTATTAGCAAGTCCTATAAGGTCTATCTTGGTACGTCCGCATGTAGGACATGATACAACATCTATTCCGCCGCCTCTTAAATTAAGAGCTCTGAGTATCAGTTTGGCAGCCTTGATCTCTTCAACAGGATCTCCTGACAAAGATACGCGGATAGTATCTCCTATTCCTTCGTTAAGAATAATACCAAGACCTACGGAAGATTTGACACTTCCTGAATATACAGTTCCTGCTTCTGTTATACCTACATGAAGCGGATACTGGGTCTTCTCTACGAGAAGTTCATGAGCTTTGACAGCAAGCATTACATTTGAAGACTTGATGCTTATGACCATATTGTCATAACCGCAATCTTCAATGATATGTGTCTTATCAAGAGCACTTTCTACAAGGCCCTGAGGTGTAACACCGTGGTATTTCTCAACAAGATCTTTTTCCAAAGATCCGGAGTTAACACCTACTCTGATAGGAACCTGACGTTCTCTTGCAACGCGGACAACTTCTTCAATCTTGTCCTTACCGCCAATATTGCCGGGATTGATACGGATCTTGTCAGCTCCGTTCTCAATAGCAGCAATAGCCATCTTGTAATCAAAATGAATATCTGCAACAAGCGGAATATGAATACGCTTTTTGATCTCACCTATAGCCTTGGCAGCTTCAAGTGTAGGACAGGTACTCCTTACAATATCGCAGCCCGCCTCTTCAAGCTTAAGGATCTGTGCAACAGTCGCATCAACATCCTCAGTACGTGTATTGGTCATAGACTGGATCATGATAGGATTACCACCGCCGATGACCTTATTACCAATTTTAATAACCTTTGTATTATCTCTATATGCCATAATAAATCTCCTTAGAACAACTTACTAACATCATGGAACAGCACCACGACCATAAGGCCTATAAGTGCCGCAACTCCCACAAGTTCGATCATTCCCTCATACTTTTCAGGAACCGGTTTGCCTCGTATCACCTCAATCAATAGAAAAACAAGTCTTCCACCATCAAGTGCCGGAATAGGAAGCAAATTCATAAGTCCTAAATTAATAGACAAAAGCATTGCAAGATTGACCATATTAAGTATAACATCAAGTATTCCACCGGTCTGCATTGCTGTTTCATAGCTCTCATCTACCATCTCAGCCATACCTACAGGTCCTGACAGTTCTACCTTATCGGTTCTGCCTTTTACTAAAAGGCCAAGGCTCTTCCAGGTGGATGTCAGATAATAATTGAACATATAACCAGCATACTTCAAAGTCTTCACGCCTGAAACCGTGTCATACTCACCAATATATATTCCTATCACATATCTGCTCGCCCCGGTCTCTTCATCTTCATAAAGAATAGGGGTTATGGTAGTCGAATAACTCTTGCCATCGCGTTCATAAGTGATATCAACATCCTCACCGTCTGTAAGGTACATATTAAGTGTAACTTCCGCACTCATATGGACAGCACTTCCATTGACGCTTGTAATGACGTCGCCTTCTCTAAGTCCTGCTTCCTGAGCCGGCGAATTGTCAACAGAAAAGCCGCTTACTGTAGGAAAGCTCCAATAAGTATTGGATACTATTATAAGTGCCAGAATAAACCCGAGTATAAAATTGGCCAAGGGTCCTGCCACTACAGTCGCTATTCTTGACCATACATTAGCCCTTCTGAATGAAATCTGTCCAGTAAGGCTTTCATCACGACTTTCCTGAGCTTTTTCTTCCTCTTCGTCGTATCCACTATCTTCACTGGGCTTTGTCACCTCGAGTCCGTCCATACCATCAAAGATACAGGCACCTCCAACAGGAAGAAGTCTTATAGAATACATTGTATCGCCTTTTTTCTTCTGATACAGAACAGGCCCCATTCCTATAGTGAACTCAGTCACACGTATCCCATTAGCCTTGGCTATGAGAAAATGGCCTCCCTCATGAGATACGACCAGTACACAGAATATAACTATGAATATTAATAATACTATGATGTTCTGAAGCAATACGTCTCTCCTATCTCACCGGCAATTACAGAATCAGTCATTTGAATAGTTATCAGTAACGATCTCCAAGAAAACTGTATGTCCAGCTCTCTGTTTCAAGAATCTGCTCTACAGTAGGATTCTCGATCTTGTGATGATTATCCATCGCATCGGTAATCATATCATATATGTCAAGGAAATGAATCTCACGCTTTAAGAACTTCTTAACTGCAAGCTCGTTGGCAGCATTAAATACTGTAGGCATGCTTCCACCTTCTTTTGCTGCTCTGATAGCAAGTGAAAGACCCTTGAATACATCTGTTCTGGGCTTTTCAAATGTCATATCAGCAAGCTCAAAAAGGTCAAGTCTATCTTCTGACATAGGTCTTCTATCAGGATAGAAAAGAGCATACTGTATAGGCAGTTTCATATCAGGAACTCCCATCTGTCCTATAACAGCGCCGTCCACAAACTGTACAGCAGAGTGAAGTATAGACTGTGGCTGGATCACAACCTGGATCTTATCAACCGGCACATCAAAAAGCCATCTGGCTTCCATTACTTCAAGTCCCTTATTAACTAAAGATGCTGAGTCTATAGTAACTTTGGCGCCCATATCCCAGTTGGGGTGCTTTAGAGCATCATCAACTGTTACAGTCTCCAGTTCTTCTTTGCTCTTCTTGCGGAAAGGACCGCCTGATGCTGTAAGAAGGATCTTTTCTATTTTATCTACAGGTTCTCCGTTAAGAGACTGGAATATAGCACTGTGCTCAGAATCTACCGGAAGGATCTTAACACCCATCTTCTTAGCAAGTGGCATTATGATATGACCTGCACATACCAATGTCTCTTTATTGGCAAGTGCAATATCCTTGCCTGCATTTATAGCTTCTATAGTAGGTCTGATTCCGATCATTCCTACTACAGCCGTAAGAACAGTATCGGCATTTTCATCACGGACAAGCTCTAAAAGTCCTTCCATTCCTGAAAGAACTGTTATTCCAAGATCAGATATTCTGCTTTCAAGCTCTTTGGCAGCACCCTGATCGAACATAGCGATCTTTAAGGGTTTGAACTCCCTGGCCTGCTTTTCCATAAGATCAACATTACGACCTGCAGCAAGAGCTATAACCTTAAGCTCATCAGGATTGGATCTGACAACATCAAGTGTCTGGGTTCCTATAGAACCGGTTGATCCCAAAAGAACAATTTTTCTGCCCATAATTCACAATTTCCTCATTTTCTATATTTCATTAGACGAATACTGTTTGTACCTACTGCAAAACAGCTTACAATAAAAACGTTACAGTCCACATGTGTAAACTTTGTGAACTGTAACATGTATTTTATCACTTCATAATAAAGACGACCAGTCCATAAATAAATGGGGTCACAAATATAACACTGTCAAATCTATCCATGATACCACCATGGCCGGGAATAAGCCTGCCATAATCCTTGATATCTCTGTCCCTTTTGATAGCTGATGCTGCGAGATCGCCAAGCTGTGAGATAAAACCGGCTACAAGAGTTATCACCATAAACTGCGGGATGATACCTGCATCTACTCCTTTGACTTTCATCATTACAAAGCCAAATATCACTCCTGCAACGATCGAGAAGAATACTCCTCCGATTCCGCCTTCACTAGTCTTATGTGGTGAAAGCACCGGTGTCATCTTGTGTTTGCCAAAAGCTCGTCCCGTAAGATATGCAAAAGAATCACATACCCAGGCCACAAAAGGCATCCATACAAGGAATTCACCGTTTTCACGTATCCTTAACAGATATATGAAAGATAACATTAAAGGCGCATACAAAAAAGCAAAAACAGCGCCAATTACCTGATGTACCTTGTATCTTGGGAAAGTAAGTACATAGGTAACCATGACTGCAAAGAATACAAATAATACAGAGAGCAGATATGTCTTAGTATCATGTATATATATCACCAAGATATAATGCAATAATACGCCAACAAATCCGACTTTGTATAAAAGTCCTGTCTTACCATCTTCATCAAAGACTCCAAGTACCCTCGCAATCTCATAATAAGCGATCTGCGCTACGATCAAAGATGCTCCACCAAGGACATAGCCGCCCAGTACCAGTGTAATAGCCAGTATAATGCCTATTACTATGCTGCTTATAACTCTGGTCTTCACTCTAAATGTCTCCTTTATTCTTCACCTTTCTTAAGTCCGCCAAATCTTCTGGTTCTGTGATTGTAAGCATCGATGGCTTTCTCAAGTTCTTCTTTGTTAAAATCAGGCCAGCATATATCTGTAAAATAAAACTCTGTATATGCAAGCTGCCAGAGAAGATAATTGGACACTCTCTGCTCGCCACATGTCCTGATAAGAAGATCGGGATCAGGCATGAAACCTGTATCAAGGTTATCATTTATCATCTTTTCAGTGATATCTTCAGCCTTTATCTCGCCACTTTCGACTTTCCCAGCTATCTTTTTAGCAGCACGTGTGATCTCATCACGGCTTCCATAGTTGATAGCGATCGTGAAAGTAAGTCCTGTGTTATTTTTAGTTGTTTCTTCAAGCTCTTCCACAACTTTAAGTACATCTTTAGGAAGACGACTTCTCTCGCCGATAACACAGCTTCTTACATTATTCTTCATACAAGTCTTGATCTCAGACTTAAGATATTTTTTGAAAAGAGCCATAAGAGCAGAAACCTCTGTTTCAGGTCTGTTCCAGTTCTCTGTCGAAAAAGCATAAACTGTTACATACTCGATTCCAAGCTCACCTGCATCAAACAGCATCTGTTCAACAGCCTTTGCACCCTGAACATGTCCATAGTTTCTGGGCATTCCTTTGGCTTTAGCCCAGCGTCCGTTACCATCAAGGATAAAGGCAACGTGTCTGGGAATCTTTCTTTCTTCGCTCATACTGTCATTATTTCCTTAGTCTTAGCTTCGATTGTAGAATCGATCTTTTTTACAAATTCATCTGTAAGTTTCTGAAGCTCATCTGTAAGATCGCTGATCTCATCTTCTGAGATTTCAGTTCCCTTAAGCTTTTTGAATGCTTCATTGCCATCACGACGAACATTTCTTACAGCAACCTTAGCATCTTCACCTTTTTTCTTGATGTCTTTGGAAAGCTGTTTACGTCTCTCCTCTGTAAGTTCAGGGAATACAAGGCGGATAACGCTTCCATCATTAGTAGGATTGATTCCGATATCTGATGTAAGGATAGCCTTCTCGATCTCTTTGAGCATATTCTTCTCCCAAGGAGCGATCTGGATGATCCTGGCTTCAGGAACAGATACGTTACCAACCTGCTGGATAGGTGTAGGTGTTCCATAATAATCTACACGAAGCTTATCAAGTACGTGTGGATTAGCACGTCCTGCTCTTACAGTAGCGAGATCTTCTACAAGAAAATCATACGCTTTATTCATCTTATCATTATAAACTTTAATCTTTTCGTTCATTGTCTCTCCTCCTTCACGCTTCAACTGTTGTTCCATTAAAATTGCCACTTACTGCCTTAACAATGCTTCCTTCTTCCTGAAGTGCAAAAACACGCATTGGCATATGATTGTCCCTTGCAAGAATAGATGCTGTCATATCTACAACCTGAAGGTTCTGTGCTACAACATCATCAATAGTGATCTTGTCATATCTCTTGGCATTAGGATTAACAGCCGGATCAGAATCATAAACTCCGTCAATTGCCTTAGCCAGAAGGATCATATCTGCCTCAACCTCAACAGCACGAAGAACTACGCCTGTATCTGTTGAAAAATAAGGATGTCCTGTTCCGCCTGCAAAGAAGACTACCATATTCTTGGAAAAATACTTCTGTGCACGATCCTTGGAAAAAAGCTTTGTGAATGATCCGCATTCAAATGGTGTAAGAATTGCAGTATTCATTCCTTCACTTCTGAATATCTCAGAAACATAGATACAGTTCATAATAGTAGCAAGCATACCGATCTGGTCAGCTTTAACGCGATCAATACTCTCACTGGTTCTTCCTCTCCAGAAGTTACCGCCTCCGATAACAATTCCAACCTGTGTTCCTGACTGTGTAATCTCCTGTACCTGCTTCGCAACCTTTCTTACAGTAGGTTCATCAAATCCGGTCTTCTTATCACCGGCTAGCGCTTCACCGCTAAGTTTGAGTAGAATTCTCATTGCTTTTATCCTCTTTCAATAAATAATGCCGGGAATAGTCTCCCCGGCATTTAATAATTCTGGTCCGCAAAAGACATTCCTCAATGTCTTATGATACCATCATCAGTTCTTATTCTTCAAGCCCTCAAAGAAAGCAGATGGATTAACTTCTGCATATGTCTGTGAGCACATACCTTCAATAACCGCACCATTATTGATCTGTACTGACTGGGACTTGATATTACCCATTACAATAGCAGTTGTATCAAGAACTACAGGTCCGTGTACATCAATATCACCTTTTACAGCGCCTGCTATTACAGCGCTTGTAGCATAAAGGTTACCGATGATAACAGAGCTCTGACCGATCTTGACACTTCCGTTAGAATGGATATCGCCGTTGATCCTTGCAGCTTCTGCATAAATTTCAGCCGCATTAGAATTTCCTTCTATCTCACCTGTTACATTAAGTTTGCCATATGCAGTTACATTACCGATGACTTTGCCGATAAGATCAAGTGATCCTGTTGTCTGGATATCACCGTTTACAACCATACCCTCGGTGATCGATGCTGTTTCGTCTGTTGCTACGCGTTCTGTGTCCATCATGATATATCCCCCGTCTTCGTTAATATTATCAGAAGCGGAATAGTCATCCGCATCCTGGCCTACGTTATCAAGTTCAGATATTTCTACTACTGGCTCTGCGTGATCCTCATACGGAGCATCTTCTTTTGGTTCAAATGAAGGTCCTGCAGGGAAAACGCTTGGTATAACAAAATCGTCATTTTCCGGTTCTTTAACAGGTTCTAGCTCTTCATAGCTTTCTTGTACCGGATTATCTTTTTCTTCTTTTTCCGGCTCTGATACAGTTTCTTTCGGTTCTTCTTTTGGCTCATCCACACTTCCAAATGAACTTACCGGATCTGAAGGAAATGTTATAGCATCATAATCAGGTTCTAAAGCTTCTTCTGCTTTCGATGCTGCTTCCGGCTCTTTCAAGCTTTCCGTTGCCGGCATTTCTTCAGGCTCTTTTAATGGTTCCTTGTCCTTAGCTGCAACACTTTCCTCCGGCTCAGGAATGTCTTCGACCTGAATCTTATCCAGGTGACTTAGCATGCTGTCAAGATCCACTTCCTCGACCCCTGCGTTATCCTGCCCGGCATTCTTCTCTGCAGCCGCTTTTTCGTCAGGGTCTATTTCGTCTACAGCATTTGCCAGACCCTGTTTCAGCTCTGAGAAAAATCCCATATCTTTATCCTCCGTTCTCATTGATTCTTACTATGTTGAACCGGTACAGTGCTCTCCGTTACCGGTACAATCACCGTATTGGGAAGGCTCTCAACATACTCAATTATCTTAGGAAGAGCCTCGACTGTTTCCTCCTTATCACCTGCATCATGAAGGAGGATCATGCAATTCTCATGACCTGAAATATTGGAAGTAACATTGGAAACTATGATATCTGAAGCTATATTGTCACCACCATAAACATTCCAGTCAAAATAAGTAATATTATTCCGATCAAGATATCCGATCAGCTCGGACATTGGTACCTGACTTGCTGTATTGGAACTGCCACCGGGGAACCTGTAATAGGTAGTCCATACTCCTGTAACATCAAATATATAATTCTGAATCTTGTGAAGATCTGTCTGAAAACTGTCTAATGACTCATATAATACTTTGTAATCATGGCTGTAGGAATGCATACCGATCGTATGTCCCTCATCCACTATGCGTTTATACATATCATCATATCCTGACTTCCCACACACAAAGAACGTGGCTTTGACATCATATGAAGCCAGAACATCCAAAATCTCGTCTGTATACGGGCTCGGGCCATCGTCGAACGTAAGATAAACATATCTTATACCGTTGCCCGGCGCATTTTTGGAAACAACTGATACTGCTTCCTGATTGTCAGAAAGCGGCATTTCTTTATCAGCAATATCCTGAATAGCTATAAGACTGTCCTTATAATCGTTAAATTCATTCTGAAGAGCTAATAATCTGTCGTTTATTCTGTCATATTCGCTTTTTAGTATTACACATTGAAATGAAAAGAAAACTATTGTAACTACAAGAAATACTGCAACAAATGCTTTTATAAGAAAGGAACTGTCTCTAAAATCAAAGGAAGATAGCCTTTCTCTAAGGCTGCGATATTCTACCCACTGTCCGGATGCATTCTCAACTTTGATCTCATCCAGGTCAATATCACTAAAATTCTTAGCGCTTATCCTTCCGGGCGGCTCATCTTCTTCGTCACCATTTTTAGTATCATAGGCTTCATTAACACATGGCTTCTTAAGATCAGCTCCCTTATCTTTTAACCCTATATTATCTGAATTTACAGCTTGTGACTCTTTTATACTAATATCATTAATACTTAAATCTTTAGTATTTGTTTCTTTATTTTTGGTTTCTTTATTTTGGGTTTCTTTATTTTGGGTTTCTTTATTTTTTGCTTCTTTAATACTTGATTCTTTAGTATTTGATTCTTTAGTATTTATTTCTTTGACGATAGACTCTTTGGCATCTGATTTTTGGCTTTCTGATTGCCTGGTATCTGATTCTTTAACTTCTGCTTCTTTAGTTTCTGGTCCTTTAGTTTCTAGTCCCTTAGTATCCGGTCCTTTAGCAGAAGCGGCGCCATCTGTATATTGGCCGGTATCTAAGCTTTTTGAAACAGATGTCTTATTACCTATCTTAGCTTGAGAGTTCTCATCGTCGTAGTTGTCACTGCTATGCTTATTTTCAACTGCATATTTGGCTATTTTAGTTTCTTTTTCAGCCAAAGCCTTTTTATCGGCATCCCCGGAATATACTAATGATATATTAATAGCATTATCTGTTTTGTGAAGGGAATCAGTTGAAAATCTGAATGGGCGGGTTATAGCATCAGACAGCGTGGCGCTCTTTGTGACCTTGTCATATTCGTCACCCTTAATACCCTGGGTTACGGAAACAGGTCCTTGCCAGCTCCCTCTTCTTTCATCTCTTAGATTGTTCCGCCCCCTGCGGA
>JAEEGI010006080.1_pt1 | contig 27387 bp, 20 predicted proteins | sample 8958751 | NCBI WGS metagenome assembly JAEEGI01 (sample SAMN16246545, study PRJNA631951) | gut metagenome | biome: gut microbiome; feature: rumen; material: KS-attached | host: Bos | place: Iran: Karaj | collected 2018-10 | reverse complement strand
CAGGATTCGCACGCCGAGAATGGGTGTGTCGATGATGGACGATGAGGGTAAGCTCGTGGAGGGCAGCAACTTCTCCGTTCGTACAGAGAACATCAACCTGATGGCCATCAGTTCAGAAAACGAAGGTAAGAACCAGAATGCCACGGGTAGTGTATCCATCACCTCGAAGAATGTCAACATTGAGGCGATCGACTATGAGGCGAAGGACGGTCTCTTCACTGAGAAGGAACTGACAGCCGACAGTAAGGTATCGATCACCGCCAAGACCATCGAGGTGGCTACCACGAACCCGAAGAATATCGAGCATGATGACGATGGTAACGTCACCAAGGGCGAATATACTGCTGAAGGCGATGTAATCTTCAGGTCTAAGAACTTCACCGTTGAGAGTCTCGACTACGAGGTGGCTGACGGTGAGATGAAGATGAAGGCCCTCACGAAGGATGGAAAGGTTGCCATCCGTGCCGAGAAGACCGACGTGCTGGCTGCCGATGCAGAAGGCAAGGCTGCGGGTAGCATCAACCTGAATGCAAAGGCCATCAGCGCCAAGTCGATGGATGTCGACAAGGAGAGTCTGGCCGATTCTGCTCTCGCTGCTGGCAGCACGATGACGCTCGTCAGCGAGAAGATGTTCGTAGGCTCGAAGTCGAAAGACATCAAGTCGAAGAAGCTGCAGGCCGTATCGGAAGAGATGGGGCTCTTTGCCGACAAGACCTTCGAGGCCCAGCAGGGCGAAGGCAAGGCTGTGGTACAGCTCGACGGCGGCAACGCCTCTGTGGGCGGCAGCAAGACCGAAATCTTTGGTGCTACCACTATCAACGACAAGACTGAGGTCAAGGGCGAACTCAAGGCTCCGAAGGGATCCTTCGATGGCCTGGAGGCCAAGAGTGCCTTCAAGTCGCCAAGTATCGACGACGGTGCTGCTGCCGGTGGCGGCGGTGGCGGCGGCAGTCTGAGTGCCAAGTTGAGCATCGAGGAAGTGAAAAGTGATGAGTGAAAATGAATAGTTTATAGTTTAAAGAGAAAAAGATATGAAACGTGCTATATCCAATCAATATGACCAGTTGTACGAGAAGCTCAAGGGCTATGTGGCAATGTTGAACTTCCGCTATCTCAATCTGTGTATCAAGTCAGAAGCAGCCTCATTGATACCCGTCAAAGTCATGATCGAAGGCTCACCGAAGAACCTGGAGCAGGTGGCTTCGTGCGCCAAAAAGGACGACTATCACATCTGGATCGTGCCAAAATATGACGATGATATCAAGGCTATCATGGATGGCGTCGCTCGGGTGCATCCGGAGTTCAAGCAGAAGATAGACTCCTTTAAGATCCAGAGCCCTGACGAGAACATCGAGATGAAGGAGCACGACGTGCGCTACATCGAGCTGACAATGCCGGATGTGAACGATAATCGCTACGATGCCCTGAAGGATGCCGTTGATATTTGTTATCAGGAGTGTAAGACGCTGATGGAGGCTGCCATTGACAAGGCGAAGGCTGAGATTGCGATTCTGTCGGTAGGTGAGCCTGAAGAAGATATCGATGGTATGAAGAAAGTCATTGATAAACTCACCCAGAAGACTGAGGAACATCGCGACAAGTTGCGTGACCAAAAGTTGAAGGACATCGAGGAGGCCCATAATAACTGGCTGAATCAGATCAATTTGATTTAGAAATAAATGATAGAACAGGATGGAAAATAACTTCGAAGTGAAGAAAGACGGCTCGACGCTAAACGTCTTGCTGGATGACGAACTTTCAGTCGCCAATTCCCCCGCTTTGACGGAAGAGCTGTCCAAATATCGTAATCAAGGCATAGAAAAAGTCGTGTTCGATGTCACTGGGCTGATCTACATCTCAAGTAGCGGCATCCGATGCATCTTCTATGCTTTTCAGGATCTGGGGCAGCAGCCGGAGATCGTGTTCGTAAATTGTGCCAAGGAGATCTATGAGGTGCTTGATCACGTCGGGATGACCTCTGTCATCAAGTTTGAAGAGAGCGTCAGGAAGAAAGAGCTGTATCGGCAAAGAAAATTATGTAATCTGGAACTGGGTGAAATCGGACAGTTTACCAAGGAACGGAAAAAGGGTCTCGATGTCTTTGCAGCGAACAACGATGTGGTATGCTATAGTATGAAGATGGGGCAGGAAGACTGATCTTTAGCCAGAATAATCCTTATGAGGAAGTATCTGATCTTGCTTTTATCGTGTCTGTGCTTTTCAGCTCAGATGGCTGCTCAGAGTGATGAAGAGGAAGAGCAGCTCTATAATAACTGGTATGATCAGATTACTTATGTCCTCGGTAACGTCAGTACCAGGAAAGCCATCGACATGATTGGCGAGATGAGAGACTATGCTGACAGGCACGACAGCAAATACGGCTTCTTCATGGTGACTTATCTCAGTGCCCATGTCGCTAGGGATATGGGGATGTATGAGCGCGCAGAAGAACTGATGCTGCAATCCATCGATTACAAGAGGCGTAATCTCCCCCAGATGAAGCCGAAGATACAAGTCTATTATTTCCTGACTCATATCTACAATGACAGGAGTCAAGGGGAGAAAGCCATCCAAGCCTTAGACAACGCCCTGAAGCATTCTGCATGGAGTAGTGAAGACCGTATAGCGCTGCTGTCTTTGAAGTGTGATGCTGTAGCAGGAATAGAGCCCCTTGACACAGCGAGGTTTATGGATTACTACGGACAGATGCGCGACGTTGTCAGAAGCAACCATTACGAAGGCGATGTAAACATCAGTGCAGAGTGCCATCATGCTGAGTTCACGCACGACTATCAGAGGTTGCTGGACCTGGCTGAGAAGATCACGAATAAAGCAGAAAGGCTGATGTTCAAGATAGCTGCCTACGACGGATTAGGACGGAATCAGGAGGCTATCGACTCATTCAGGGTGTATAAGGCCTGGACAGACAAGCAGTACAATGAGGAAATGCGCAAACTCACTGAGATGAATGCTCTGGAGCTTGAAGTTGCTCGTGCTGAGAATGAAACGTCGACCCTGCAGCTGCACCATCAGCGGGTGATGCTGATCGTTATCGTTTGCGGTCTTTTTATTATAGCCGTGATCCTGTCGGCCTATATCTATAGGCGTCTGCTTCAGATGCGTCAGCTGAAAAAGGCCTACGACCAGCTGGAGGAAGTGACCACTCAGAAAGAGCGCATAGAGAGTGAGCTGCGTATCGCCCGTAATATCCAGATGTCGATGTTGCCTAATGACTTTCCACAGCGCCCTGATTTCGATATCTATGCCAGTATCGATCCCGCCAGGGAAGTAGGAGGCGACCTCTACGACTTCTTCGTGCGCGACAATCAGCTTTTCTTCTGCATCGGTGATGTCAGTGGTAAAGGTGTGCCTGCCGCTCTGTTTATGATGGTGACTAAGAGCTTGTTCCGAGCCTACTCTTCTGACGAGTGTATGCCCGACCGCATCGTTTCGCAGATGAACCATAATCTGAGTGAGAATAACCACCAGCGCATGTTCGTCACGCTGTTCATCGGTGTACTCGATCTCAGTTCAGGCTTGCTGCGCTACTGCAATGCCGGCCACGAGGCACCTGTTATCATCCGTCACGAAGTCAGTCTGCTGCCCGTTAATCGTATATTCCCCGTTGGGGCTGTTCGCAATACTCCCTATCAGACTCAGGAGGTCGTTATAGAACCGCAGACTACAATCCTACTTTATACCGATGGCCTCAATGAGGCCTTCAATGCAGACAAGAAGATGTTCCGCGAAACGGGCATTCTCGAAGAGGCTAATCGAGCCCTTCAGTCCGGACGGATCTCTCCGAAGGAACTGATAGAGGGGATGACGCAAGCCGTCCATGATTTCGTCGGTAATACCGAGCAGAGCGACGATCTCACCATGCTGGCAATCTCCCTGGCACCTACCGATATTATTCACAATCTATAATAAAATAAGTAATATGGGAAAACTTGTTACAACAGGAGCAATGCTCCAGTGTAGTTTTGGTACGGCACCAACAACTCTGGCTGTCGCTGATCCAACGCGGCCTAAATGCGGTAATATGCTAATGGCGACGATTCAGGATATGGCGCCTGGTACAAACATACCGACTTTTGGTATGTGTCAATCTATAGCAAACCCTCAGGTGCAAACGGCTACATCTGCAGCAATGGGAACATTGACGCCACAACCCTGTCTTCCCGCCATCGTGTCGGCTTGGACGCCTGGCAGTGCGCAGATGAAGGTGAAGAATACGCCAGCCCTGACCGACAGTTGCACGTGTTCGTGTATGTGGAATGGCACTATCTCAATCAAAAATCCTGGAAACGCTGCTAAAGCGAATGTAAAATGAATAACATTTAGGGCTGCCAATCGGCAGCCCTTTTTCGAAGGCAAACATCATAAAATTTGGGGGCTGCCAATCGGCAACCCCCAACCAACACAAAAACTAAACTAGACTTAACTAAAGCATATTGGGATTTTCACAAACCCGCCAATGCGATTGCAAATATACGATTAATTCGACTATTCTCCAAATATTTATTTGTTTTTTTTGCAAAACAAAAACATTTGTTACTATTTTAACATCTTATTAGCAAGATAAAAGTCTAAAATCGTCATTGCTGCCATCGCCTCGACTACGGGCACGGCGCGAGGCAGAACACAGGGGTCGTGACGCCCATGAGCGGTGAATCGGGTGGGGTTGCCTTCCGTATCGATGGTTTCCTGTTCTGACAGGATGGTTGCAACGGGTTTGAAGGCTACGCGGAAGTAGATATCCTGTCCGTTGGAGATGCCTCCCTGAATACCCCCACTGTGGTTGGTATCGGTTGTCACTGTGCCGTTGACACTGCGGAAGACATCATTCTGCTCAGAACCGCGAGCGGTGACGCCAGCGAATCCCTCGCCATATTCAAAGCCTTTCACGGCATTGATGCTGAGCATCGCTGAGCCTAAGGCTGCATGGAGTTTGCCGAACTCGGGTTCTCCAAGACCTGCTGGACAGCCTTTGACGACACAGGTGATGATGCCCCCGATGGTATCGCCCTCAGCCTTCAGCTTAGTGATCAGGGCTTCCATCTGGGCAGCTTTCTCTTCGTCGGGACAGCGCACGGCATTCGTCTCTGTCTTTGAGAGATCATACAGATGATAGTCGCGCTCCAAGGCAATGTCGCCCACCTGCGAGGTATATGCCTGAACACTGATTCCCAGTTGGTTGAGTACCAGTTTGGCCAGTGCTCCGCCTACACAGCGGCTGATGGTGATACGGGCAGAAGACCGCCCGCCTCCACGATGGTCGCGTATGCCGTACTTCTGATGATAAGTATAGTCGGCATGTGAGGGGCGGTAGAGGCAGCGCATATTCTCATAGTCCTGAGAGTGCTGATTGGTGTTGCGCACGATGAATCCGATGGGGCATCCCGTAGATTTCCCCTCGAAGACTCCACTCAACAGTTCCACCTGGTCGGGCTCTTGCCTCGATGTGGTAATCTTACTCTGTCCTGGGCGGCGACGGTTCAGCTCACTCTGAATGAAATCCAGATCGATGTCGATGCCTGGCGGCATACCGTCGATGACGCCTCCGATGGCTTCTCCGTGACTCTCGCCAAACGTTGTCAGCCTGAAATGGTTACCGAAACTATTCACCCTCTAAATGCTTAGTTATTAATTCTAATCTGTTAATTCCTTAATGACAATGGCCACATCCGCAGCCGTCCTCGTGGTGATGATGGCCTTCGCAGCCTTCTTTCTGGCAATCATCGCAGTTGCAGCCTCCATGATGATGCCCGCAGCCGCCTGTCAGATGCTTGATCAGGTGCTGGATCTCCTCGTCGGTTGCATCGCGATTCTCGATCACGGTACCTACGAAGTTGAGTACCTTGCCTGCAAGAGGGTGGTTGGTGTCGATCGTCACACCGTCTTCCTCGATCTTCTTGACTTTTGCCATAAACTGATGGTCCTCATTGTCCATCAGGGTGATAACGGCGTCCTCGAAGATATTCTCATGGTCGAAATGACCGTTAATCATGAATACGTCGCGCCCCAGCTTGTGCACGCCCTCGGGCTCGTAATCTCCGAAAGCCTCTGAGGGCTGAAGGGTGAAGTCGAACTTCGCCCCTTTCTCGAGTTCCATCACCTGCTGCTCAAAAGCGTCGAGGGCAATGCTGAAACCTGTAATAAACTCGAATGGGCGCTCGTCGCCAGTCTGCTCCTCAAGATGTTTCTCACCGTCAGCGATGCTGTAGAGCTGGTAGACCACCGACATGAACTTGTTTTTTTTCTCTTCCATATACCTTATTATATATATTATAGTAATTTGGGGGACAAAGGTACGCATTTTCCCCGAAAAACAAGCTACTTTGCAAGGAAAAATCTAAAAAAATCATATATCTCCCGATTATTTGACCTGCGTCAACAAAAAGGCTGTGTTCGCACACAATTTGGCGTAAACGCTTGCGTAAACCAAAAAATCGCCGTACCTTTGCACCGTCAAAAGACATAAAGGATAACAATTTAGTATTTAAGTAGGAGTGGATTGACACACCGCTCTGAGTAAAGAAAGAAAGGGTAAAAAGATGAAAAAGATGATTTTGACATTAGTAGCAATGCTGAGTATGACAACTGCATTTGCTGAAGGTGAGAACGCAGCCAGTGTTAACAACGTTGAGGCTTACGAGTTGAATGTCAATATGAATAAGCTCTCATCAGCACTGAATCTGGCCGATGACCAGAAGGAAGCTGTAGCTGAGATCCACCACACGTTTGCTTCTGAGCTGATGTTTGCTGCTCAGTATAGCAACAACGATCGCAAAGCGCTTGTAGATCGTGCCATCGAGAACGATGTAAAGTGGATGCGTTACGTACTGAACGACAAACAGATGCGTACTTATCTCACACTGTTGAACACCACGCTTAATAATCGTGGTCTTGTTAAGTAAGAAGGTTGATAGTAAATTCATTATTTGGGGGCATTCCGTGAGGAATGCCTCTTTTTTGTGCCTAAAATTTGCATGTCTCAGATTTTTTTGCTTACTTTGCACTCAGAAACCATTCATGAGCAAAAAGAGATGAAAAGTTTAAGGATTATTCTTATGACTTTGGTCGCAGCTGTACTCGTCAGCTGCGGAACGACCAACACAGTGCCCATTACGGGGCGCCAGCAAAGTCTGATGGTGAGCGACGGTGATATCCTCAGCCTCTCCACTCAGCAGTATCAGGACTTTATGAAGACTGCCAAACTGTCGACCAATGCCGCCAATACGGCGATGGTGAAGAGGGTGGGGCAGAATCTGGCCAATGCCGTCACCAGCTACTTGACTGCTGCCGGACTGCAGAACGATCTCCAGTATTACAAATGGCAGTTCAATCTCGTGCAGGACAAGCAGGTGAACGCATGGTGTATGCCTGGCGGACTGATTTGTGTGTATGAGGGCATCCTGCCTGTCACTCAGGATGAGGCCTCGCTGGCCATCGTGCTGGGACATGAGATTGCCCACGCCGTAGCCCGTCACTCTGCCGAGCAGATGAGTACGCAGATGAAGCAGCAGTATGGTATGCAGATCGGTGCAGCCGTCCTTGGTGGCATGGGCTTGGGAACGAACACCACGTCGATCATCCAGGCTGTCGCTGCACAGGGCTTCAACTTCAGCAACCTGAAGTATTCGCGTAACCACGAGAGCGAGGCCGACCACATGGGTCTGATCTTCGCAGCGATGGCAGGCTATGATCCTCAGGCTGCCCTCACGTTCTGGCAACGCATGGCCTCTATGTCGCAGAACAAGCCTGCCGAATTCCTGAGCGATCACCCTTCTGATGAAACCCGTATCCGCCAGATTCAGGGTTGGCTGCCTGAGGCTCAGAAGTACTATAAGCCCAAGGCGACGACAACTGCCACAACGACAAAGGCTAAGACCACCACAACAACAAAGAAAACTAGCAAAAACACCAAAAAATCGATCAAGAAATGAAACGAAGCTATATCGTAACAGCCTGTCTTTCAGCTTTTCTGATGTCGGCACAGGCTCAGACAGGAGCCATCTCTCAGGAGATGCTGCGCGACATCCAGCGCAGTCAGCAGCCCGTTAATCGCGCGATTGCCAATGCCATCGCCGCCAACAGCATCGAGGCCTTGTCTAGAAATCATCAGAATGCCCGTGCCTTCGACACCTATTTCAGTGTAGAGACTCCCAAACAGTCGATCACAGATCAGAAATCGTCTGGACGTTGCTGGATGTTCAGCGGTCTTAACGTGTTGCGTTCCAATCTGGCACAGCGCGATTCTGTCGCTATGGAGTTCTCGCAGGCTTATCTGTTTTTCTGGGATCAGCTCGAAAAGGCCAACCTGATGCTGCAGGGTGTTATCGATACGGCCAAGGAACCTATCGACCATCAGCGTGTGCGGTTCTTCTTCCAAAATCCCATCAATGATGGAGGAACGTTCTGTGGTGTCTCTGATCTGGTCGACAAATACGGTCTTGTACCCTCAGAGGTGATGCCCGAGAGCTATTCGAGCGATAATACGTCGATGGCTGCCAAGATCGTTTCGTCGAAACTCCGTGAGTTCGGGCTCCAGTTGCGCGACATGGTGTCTGCAAAGAAATCGGCTGCCGACATCAAAAAGGCTAAGACTCAGATGCTTGCAGAGGTCTATCATATCCTCTGCCTCACTATCGGAGAGCCTGTACAGACGTTTACCTACGCCTTTAAGGACAAAAGCGGCAAAGCACTTGCTCCTGCTAAGGAGTACACACCTCTGCAGTTTGCCAAGGATGTTGTGGGAGGTCCCATCACTGGCTCTTTCATCATGGCGATGAACGATCCGCGTCGTCCCTATTATAAGACCTACGAGGTGGAGTATGACCGTCACACCTACGACGGACACAACTGGAAATACGTGAACCTGCCTATGGAGGATATCGAGCAGATGGCTATCGCCTCGTTGAAGGACGGGCGCAAGATGTATAGCAGCTACGATGTGGGAAAGTTCCTCGATCGTAAACGTGGCTATGCTGATACGGAGAATTATGACTACGGTTCGCTCTTCGGAACGACTTTCGGCATGGATAAGGCTCAACGCATCTCGACCTTCGACAGTGGATCGACTCATGCGATGACACTCACGGCTGTCGATCTCGATGCAAACGGTCAGGCCATCAAGTGGAAGGTGGAGAACTCTTGGGGCGCTTCATGGGGGCAGCAGGGATGTCTGATTATGACTGATCGCTGGTTCCGTGAGTATATGTTCCGACTGGTTGTCGACAAGAAATATGTGCCGGAGAATATCCTGAAGGCCGCTGACAGTGAACCAGTTATGTTGATGCCTGAGGATCCGCTCTTCCTGCCCGACGAATAAAGATCACTGTCGCTGTTGATGAAACGACTATTACCATTTCTGTGTCTCCTGCTGCTGTTGTCTGGTTGCTCTCATCGCAGCTATCCGACAGAAGCAGGAGATACTGGTAAGTGGTATTTCCCCCTGCCTGGCGCCAAAGTTATCAGTCCCTACGGACAACGTGACGGCAAGCGTCATACGGGAGTTGATCTCAAGACGAAGAACAAGGATAAGATCTTTGCTGCGTTCGACGGTGAGGTCGTCTTCTCGGGCACCTTTTCCGGTTATGGTAATCTGGTACGTATCAAGCATGCTAACGGGCTGGAGACGTACTATGCGCATAACTCAAAAAATCTTGTCAAACAAGGCGCAAAGGTACGAGCTGGTCAGGTGATTGCCCTAACGGGTCAGACTGGACGTGCTTCCACCCCCCATCTTCATTTTGAGACGCGTGTTGGCGGAAAACCCAGAGATCCGGCTGTCTACTTCGATCTCGCCAAGGGCTCCCTTCGTCAGAATGCCTTTCGCAGAACGAAGAAAGGCTTTGTCGCCAAATAATCTTATGTCAAAAAGAGAATGAAATGTTATGATGAATAAAGAAGAGAAATACCAATTGCTGACAGAGCAGATACGAGCTTTGACGCAAGGTGAGACCGACCTGGTAGCAAAGATGGCAAATGTGGCTGCAGCCATCCATGAAGAGATGGGATTTTTTTGGACAGGATTCTATCGAGTGGTGGGCGAAGAACTGATTCTGGGGCCGTTCCAAGGTCCGGTAGCCTGTATGCATATTCCCTTTGGGCGTGGTGTGTGTGGCTCTGCCTGGAAGCAGCGCACAACACTTGTTGTCCCTGATGTTGAAAAGTTCCCAGGCCACATAGCCTGCAGCAGTCTTTCGCGATCAGAAATCGTGGTACCTGTTTTCTCGCCCGATGGTGAAATTGTGGCGGTATTGGATATCGACAGCAAGGAGCTGGGCACCTTCGATGAGATAGACCGTCAGCATCTCGAGACCATCTGTCAGCTCCTGTTTACTTCCTGACGATGACGCTTCCGCTGGCTTGATGAGTAGCCAGGATGAGCACCTCAGCAATCTGCACATGCTCTGGGGCATTGGCGGCATAGACGGCTACATCAGCGATATCGTCACCTGTCAGCGGCTTGATGCCCTGATAGAGTTTGGCTGCGCGTTCTGTATCTCCATGGAAACGGATGTTGCTGAAATTGGTTTCTACCAGTCCTGGTTTGAGATTGGTAACACGTACTGCCGTATTGGCTACATCGATGCGAAGTCCGTCGCTAAGCGCCTTGACGGCTGCCTTTGTGGCACAGTAGACGTTGCCTCCTGCATAGGCAGCATCTCCAGCCACACTACCTATATTAATAATGTGTCCACTGTTACGGGCAATCATCTGTGGCACCACCAGACGGGTCATCGTCAATAGTCCCTTGATGTTCGTATCAATCATCGTCTCCCAGTCGTCGAGGTCGCCTTCGTATTCTGGCTCTAGTCCGAGAGCCAGTCCAGCGTTATTCACGAGGACATCAATCTGCTGCCATTCAGCAGGCAGGTTCTCAATGGCCTTCTTGGAAGCCTCGCGGTCTCTGACGTCAAAGGCGAGCACCAGCACCTCTGTGCCTTTAGCCTCCAGCTCCTGACGGATGGTTTCTAACTTCTCAATGTTTCTGCCGTTGAGGATGATTCTGTCGCCATTTTCAGCGAACTTGCGGGCGCAACCGAGTCCAATACCACTCGTAGCTCCTGTGATAAGTATAGTCTTTTTCTTCATAACGGCTACAAAGATACGATTTTTTTGCCATGATATTTGTGGATTAAAAAGATTTTAATTAATTTTGCATCAGAATAACAGAATATCTTTATGACAAAAGAGGAATTTCAGGCCTGTCTGGAACAGTACGCCGATAAGATAGAGCAAATGCGCAAGGAGGCTCACGACTTGCATCAGAGCGTGAATCAGACCTATGGCGACAATCTGCCATACGGCTATCATCTGGATATGGTAGTGGAGGCTATCAACCAATATGGTCACTTGGTCTGTGTCAAAGAGGACGATGTGCTGCCCTTGTTCTTTGCTGGTTTTTTCCATGATAGTATTGAGGATGCCAGACTGACGTATAACGACGTGCTACATCAGGCCAGAGCTTTGTTGACGGAAGAACAAGCTCTGATGGCGACAGAGATTGTCTATGCACTGACTAATGATAAGGGTCGTACGCGAGCAGAAAGGGCAGGGGAGAAGTACTATAAGGGCATCCGTGAGACACCCTATGCCCCGTTTGTGAAACTCTGCGACCGATTGGCCAATGTCGCCTATTCTTGTTCGGATGAGCTTGGTGGTAACAATCGTATGCGAGAGGTCTATAAAGGCGAGATGGGGCACTTCCTGCAATCCATCAATCCACAAAGCAGCGACCAGCGTTTTCTGGTGCCCAAAGAGGTGATATTATCGCTGGCAGAGATTCTGATTGATGACCTGGAACGTGAAGAAATGCTGAACCAATGGGGTGGATAACAGCTCCGAAATGGAAAAATGTAAGTTGAAACGCAATTTTTCTTGCAAAATATTTGTTTGTTTCGCAGAAATGTGATAAATTTGCACCCGATAACGACAAAAACGAGAATTATGTCAAAGTTGAACGCTTATTTTTACGGCTATTACTTTTACTTTGCAAGCAATTGTGAAGCGGTGAGTCGTAAATAAGAATGAAAGAATAAAAAATGAAAGAATGAAATAAGGCTCCGCTTCACAACAAGGTGAAAGCGGAGTTTTTATTTAAAAAGTAAAAAAGTAAGAAGGTAAAAAAGTAAAAAAGAAATATGAAGAGGATTGCCATACAAGGACTGACAGGATCGTTCCACGATATCGCGGCTCACCTGTATTTCGAAGGAGAACAGATACAGTTGATTTGCTGTTCAACTTTCGAACAGGTCTTTGACAGTATCAAGCAGGATCCCACAGCCATCGGTATGCTCGCCATCGAGAATACCATTGCAGGCTCCTTGCTCCACAATTATGAGTTGCTCCGTGACTCCGGAACCACGATTGTCGGAGAGCACAAGTTGCACATCTCCCATTGCATCTGCTGTCTGCCTGAAGACGACTGGGAGACGATTACAGAAGTCCACTCTCATCCTGTGGCACTGATGCAGTGCCGTCAGTTCCTGGCCAAGCATTCACAACTGAAGAATGTGGAGGCTGAGGACACTGCTGGTTCTGCGAAGATGATTGCCGAAGGTCAGAAGAGAGGGTGGGCTGCTATTTGCCACGCTGAGGCAGCCAAACTCTACGGTCTGAAGGTTCTTGAAGATCACATTGAGGACAACAAGCACAACTTCACCCGATTTCTTGTAGTATCGAATCCGAATAAGGCCGATATGCTGCGCCCTCTGATGGAGGCCAATAAGTCGAGCATCGTCTTCTCGCTGCCTCACGAGGAAGGTTCGCTCTCCCATGTGTTGGCCATTCTCTCATTCTATCACATCAACCTGACGAAGATCCAGTCGCTGCCGATTATCGGCCATGAGTGGGAGTATCTGTTTTATGTCGATGTGATGTACGATGACTTGACGCGATACCGCCAGTCGATTGATGCGATTATTCCACTGACGAAAGACTTGAAGATCTTAGGGGAATATAAAGACGGGAGACAGACGAATTAGTTTACAGTTTACGGTTTACAGTTTACAGTTTATAGTTTACGGTTTACAGATATGACAACAAAAATACAACCAGCAGACAGACTTAGTTTAGTACAGGAGTACTATTTCAGTAGAAAACTGAAGGAAGTGGCCCAGCTTAATGCCGAGGGCAAGGATATTATCAGTCTCGCCATCGGCAGTCCTGACATGCCGCCTTCCGAGCAGACCATCAACAAACTATGTGAGATAGCTCGTCAGCCTAATGCTCACGGCTATCAGCCCACGATGGGTACACCTGAATTACGCGAGGCGATGGCAGGCTTCTATAAGCGTTGGTATGATGTCGATCTGGATGGTAAGAGTGAAATCCTGCCACTCATTGGCTCGAAAGAGGGAATCCTGCATGTCACTCTCGCCTTCGTGAACCCAGGCGACGAAGTGCTGGTGCCCAATCCTGGTTATCCCACATACACCTCGCTCTCGAAGATTCTGGGGGCTAAGATTGTGAACTACAACCTGAGAGAGGACAACGGCTGGCAGCCTGATTTCGAGGAGCTTGAGCAGATGGATCTCTCACGTGTGAAGCTGATGTGGACCAACTATCCTAATATGCCTACGGGAGGCAGAGCCCGTCGTGAGACTTACGAGCGACTGGTGGAGTTTGCTAAGGAGCACAATATCGTCGTAGTAAACGATAACCCCTATTCGTTCATCCTCAGTGAGGAGCATCTGAGTATTCTTCAGATTCCAGGTGCCAAGGACTGCTGCATCGAGTTCAATTCGATGTCGAAGAGCCACAATATGCCAGGTTGGCGTGTTGGACTTTGTGCTACCAACGCTGAGTTCATCAAGTGGATCCTGAAGGTGCAGTCGAACATTGAGAGTGGAACCTTCAGGGGCATCCAACTGGCTGCTGCTGAGGCATATAACAATAGTGAGGAGTGGCATCGTGAGTACAATATTAATACCTATGCACGTCGTCGCCAATGGGCTGAGCAGATTATGGATGTGCTGGGCTGTACCTACGATAAGAATCAGGTTGGCATGTTCCTTTGGGGCAAGATTCCTGCAGACATCCAGAATGTCGAGGATCTGACAGAAAAGGTACTCCACGAGGCTCGTGTCTTTATCACCCCGGGTTTCATCTTCGGTTCAAATGGCGAGCGTTACATCCGCATCTCCCTCTGTGCCAAAGAAGAGAAAATCAAACAAGCATTGGAAAGAATAAAAAGTATAATTTAGACAGAAGAACATAAGAACAAAAGGGCTGCGCTCAAAATATGTTCTTTTGTTCTTATGTCAAAAAACAAAAAGATATGGAACTAGAATTAGCACCACTGAATTTACCGAGTGACAATGAACGTCCCTTCGTGATAGCAGGCCCTTGCTCTGCTGAGACAGAGGAACAAGTGATGACCACAGCCCGTGAGCTGGCCATGAAAGGCTGCCACAACTTCCGTGCAGGTGTATGGAAACCTCGTACTAAGCCAGGTGGCTTTGAGGGTCATGGTGAGCCTGCCCTCGTATGGCTGAAACAGGTGAAGGATGATACCAAGATGCTCGTCTCTACCGAGGTGGCTACTCCAGAACACGTAGAACTGTGCCTGAAGTATGGCATTGATATCCTCTGGATTGGTGCCCGTACCTCGGCTAACCCCTTTGCCATGCAGGCTATTGCCGACTCCCTGAAAGGTGTCGATGTGCCTGTGTTCGTGAAGAATCCTGTCAACCCTGACCTGGAACTGTGGATTGGTGCCTTGGAGCGTCTGAATCAGGCTGGCATCAAGCGTTTGGGAGCTATCCATCGTGGTTTCTCCAGCTATGAGCAGAAGATCTACCGTAATGCCCCGATGTGGCAGATTCCCATCGAACTGCGTCGCCGTATCCCGGAACTGCCCATTATCAGTGACCCATCTCATATCGGAGGTCGTCGTGAACTGATTGCTCCCCTTTGCCAGCAGGCAATGGACCTGGGTTTCGACGGACTGATCATCGAGAGTCATTGCGACCCGGATAAGGCTTGGAGCGATGCCAAGCAGCAGGTGACACCTGATGTGCTCGACTACATCCTCTCACTGCTCGTAATCCGTGATGAGAAGACCACTACTGAGGGCATCAGCCAGCTTCGTAAGCAGATTGATGAGCTCGACAACCAGTTGATGGATCTGCTCGCCAAGCGTATGAAGGTTTGTCGTGAGATTGGTCAGTACAAGAAAGAGCACAATATGACCGTCCTTCAGGCCAATCGTTACAACGAGATTCTGAACAAGCGTGGTGCCCAGGGTGCCCTCTGCGGTATGGATCCAGAGTTCGTCGCCCACGTATTCGAGAATATCCACGAAGAGTCCGTTCGTCAGCAAATTGAGATCATTAATAAGTAAAATTTACCCCAAAATAGAAGTAATGAAGATATTAGTAATGGGCGCAGGAAAGATGGGAAGTTTCTTCATCGACCTGCTGAGTTTCGACCACGAGGTGGCTGTCTTCGAACGCGATCCTAAGCGCATGCGCTTTACCTATAATTGTCAGCGCTTCACCACCTACGAGGAGATCAAGGAGTTTAAGCCCGAGTTGCTCATCAATGCTGTCACGCTGAAATATACTATCCCTGTGTTCAAGGAGGTGATTCCCTATCTGCCCAAAGAGTGCATCATCAGCGATATCGCCTCTGTGAAGACGGATTTGAAGGATTTCTATGAGAGTACGGGCATGCGCTATGTATCGACTCACCCGATGTTTGGTCCTACGTTTGCCAATCTGCAGCAGCTCTCTGAGGAGAATGCCATCATCATCAGCGAGGGCGACTATATGGGGCGCATCTTCTTCAAGGATCTCTATCAGAAACTGGGCCTGAACATCTACGAGTACACCTTCGAGGAGCACGACAAGACGGTGGCTTACTCTTTGAGTATCCCCTTTGTGTCTACCTTCGTGTTCGCTGCTGTCATGAAGCATCAGGATGCACCTGGTACCACGTTCAAGCGCCACATGCGTATTGCCAAGGGTGTGCTCAACGAGGACGACTATCTGCTTCAGGAAATCCTCTTCAACCCCTATACCCACGACCAGGTAGCTCAGATTCGAACAGAGCTGAAAGAACTCCTTGAGATTATCGACAACAAGGATGCCGAGGGTATGAAAGGTTATCTGACGAAGATCCGTAATAACGTTAAGCGCGACATTGAAATCAAGCAGTAAGCCGTTGCTGGGCACAGGTTCCAGCGTCACATACCACCTCGTCGCTTTCGTGGTAGTAGCCATCTGGGGCAGCACCTTCGTCTCTACGAAGATGCTGCTTTTGGCTGGGCTGTCTCCTGCACAGATTTTCACGCTCCGCTTTATCATTGCCTACGTGCTGTTGCTCGCTTATTCGCTTATCATGCAGAAGGGTAGGGGAAAGACGTTCCTGTTGTTTTCCAAATGCTGGCAAGACGAGGTGCTGATGTTTGCTCTTGGCGTCACAGGAGGTACGCTCTATTTCTTGACAGAGAACTCTGCGATGAACTACACCACGACGACTAACACCTCGCTCATCGTCAGTCTCTCGCCCCTCGTGGCTTCGTTCCTGATATCGCTCTTCTTCCGTTCGTTGCGACTGACACGTATTCAGGCGCTGGGTTCGCTGATGGCAGCATTGGGTGTGACCGTCGTCGTGCTCAACGGCCGTTTCGTGCTCCATCTTTCGCCCCTTGGCGACTCGCTGGCCTTTGGTGCGGCTCTCTGTTGGGGTTTCTACTCCATGCTGATGATTCCTGCCAATCTGAAGTACGATACCGCCTTTGTCACGCGTAAGGTGTTCATCTATGGTCTGCTCGCCATGATACCTTATTACCTATGGAAACCCGAAGAGGCGACGATCTTTACAAGTTCAGCGCTCTTTTCGCTCGATCTCTCCGTCTATCTCAACCTGCTGTTCCTGGGTTGTGTCGCCTCGATGCTCTGTTTCTTAGCCTGGAACTGGGTACTGAAGAAACTGGGTGCCGTCGTCGCCACCAATTACGTCTATTTCAACCCCGTCACCACCATCCTCTTCGCTTGGGCCATCCTCTCCGAACAGATCACCATCTATTTCCTTCTCGGAACCGCCCTCATCCTCGTCGGCATGATTCTCGTAGACAAGTATCCCTCCTTTTCTTCAGCCCCTTAAAACTTTCCAGCGATCAATCCGTCTGGTTTTAGTCTTCGGCACTCTTGTCGAGTTTGAATAAGCAGATCGGCGGTCACTTCTTCCTGCCTCGAAAAGATAGCCGTCGTAGTTGAGTTTCAGTTTAGCATAACATTCATACGATTTAATTTCGATTTCACAAAATGTATCAAGCAAAATGTTACATTGACTCCTTTCTACACCTCGGCCATCAGATAGCAGTTGCCCTTGCGCTTGTGCTCTGACTCGAAGCTGAAACGGCGACTGCTCAGGCAGTTGCCTACCTTCTCAGGACTGTAGCTCTTCAGCGATGCCTTGCCGTAACGGGCCTGTAGCTTCTCCAGCACCTCGGCGGCAGAGTACCATGTGCCCATCTCGCTGTCCTCCGGCTTGCGGAAGAGACTGGCTATCATCTCCTCTAGCGAGTCGATTCGCTGGAAACGCTCGTTCTCCCCTATCAGCTGCGCTATCTCCTCATCGTTGAGGAAGTAGCGGCGTCCCTGTTCTATCTCAGTCTTCAGCTGCGCAAATATCTGTTCGTGCTCGAGATTGTCAGCGAAGTCTATCAGGTCTGTCACCTCCACACAGACGAAACGGCGCGAACCCGTAGGGTCTGTGAGCGGCTTGGGCTGATTGGTGGTGCCGATGAACGACGCATAGCGCCGATATTGCTTATAGGCCTTGCCGTAAGGTGGGCGGAACTTCACGTCAGCCGTCGAGAGTAGGTACTTCAGCAGGATCTGCTGACGGGCGGTCGTCTTGTCAAACTCGTCGATGTTGATTAGTGCAAACGAGGTGAGGCCGAGGTTCAGGTCTGTCTCATTCTTGAAGTTGATACGGTCGTTGTAGTAGTCGCGCAGCACCTTGGGCAGCAGGATACGGCAGAAGCTCGATTTGCCACACCCCTGACGGCCTATCAGCAGCGGCACGAGTGCATTACCCGTGAGCGACTGCTTACCCTGCCAGTGGGCCACCATGCCGAGCAGCCAAGTGTGCAGATACGCCTCCCAGTGTGGCTGACTGGTGGGCACACGTTCGGCGAGTGCCTTGATGCGATCTTTGCCGTCCCAGGGGCGCAGGCCGTCGAGCCATGTGTTCACAGGATCATACTTCTCGATGCGCGGTGACTCGATGAAGCGGGCAATGTCCCGATCCCACGTCTTCAGTCCCATCTCCTTAGCACGCATGGTCATCTCGTTGCGGGCCTCGTCGTCAAGGTCACGGAACTCGTCATCCTCGCCGTTGTTCTCCCGATACTGGGCCACGCCCGTCATCACGTTCTTGCGCATCTCGTAGTGGGTATGCAGGAAGATGTCTGTCTTCATCATCAGCAGGGTGTCCTCTGGGACACTCTTCAGCGGACGGATCTTGTTCCGCTTCTGATAGTTCTCTATGTTCTTCACAGAATAGATATTCTGGAAGGTCATCTCCACGAACAGCTTGTCGGTGTTCAGCGCAGGATGGCACATAGTGAGATTGATGGCCTGTTGCTCTGGGATGCCCTGCTCCAGACACTTTGCCGCCACCTGCATCAGCAGCTCGCCAGCTCGCTCCTCACTGGGTAGGTCGAAGTAGTGGCCCTTCACTTCCGTCAGAATAAACTGGAAATTCAGGATATACCTCGAAAGCCCTGACCTACATTCCCAGCTTGGGACTATCACATTCCCAGCTTTGGGACAACTGTCAGAGAATTGTAGTTTACCATTGCACCCGATGGTGAGTCACAAAAACGGCTGGTGGCTCATCATCGGGTGTTCTTTTAGGCAATTCATAGTAGAACAAGGAGATTAGAACGGTCTCTTATCCGTAACCCGTTTATCGTACATTCCATTCAAAGAGGCCCGCTGCATTATCGGTGGGTAGGGTGACTTCCAGACGGAGGCCTTTGGTCTTCACAGGGTCGAAATTCACGGTGCAGGCACTGCCTTTGTCCGTCGGATAGGCATCAGCACCGCTGACGGGCTGCCACTGTCCCTTCTGATCCTGGTAGAGGATACGCCATGACTGTGGCACACGACATCCGCCCCAAGGGCCGTCATCGTACCAATAGACGGTGGCACTCTGTACGGTGGCCTCCTGTGGAAACTCATAGCTGAGCCACTCGGTGCAGTTCTTTTTTGGCCACCAGTGAGTGTAGGGCACTGAGCGGTCGTTCTCGTCCTTCGGTACCAGACGGTCGTTGATGGCCGAGAGGGCAGGCATTTGCTCCGTCGAACTGCTGACTTTGCTCTGAGAGGCAAGGGTTTCAGGCTGTGAGGGATTGGTCGCGTTGAGATCCTGAGGCAACCAGACGCGCATCTTGCCAGAACCGCGATGACACCAGGCGTAGTAGGGGATGAGCGTCAGTGTCTGATCCAATGTCTCCAGCTTGCCTTGCTTGTTGAAGTTCAGGGTCTGGGCACTGGTGGTGAGGGTCTGTATTGGGGTGTCAGCTATCTCGCCCTTGCCGAGGGTGAACTGGGGGCTTTGGTTGATGAGGGCTCCCATGATGTCGAAGTTGTTGTCGGGGTGCTCAGCGCAATAGACGATCGGGCCACGCTCGATGCTCACCATACCACGGTCTGCTTCCACCTTATTATTAGCACGGACGGTACGGGGTTCCATGTCGAAATGGATTTGGATCTTGTCGCCCTTCTTCCAACGGCGGTCGATGGTAAGGTAGCCGTCGGGGGAGGGGGTGACGGCAACACTGTTGCCGTTTACGGAACAAGTGGCGGAGAGGCGCTTGCCGTCGGTGTATTGGTAGAGGTTGGAGGGCACGACCTGGTTGCGTACCCATCCAGGGATGCGGATCTTCATGGCAAACTGACCTGCGGCGTTCTGATCAACACTGATGGTGATATCGCCGTTCCAGGGGTATTCCGTCGTCTGGCTTAGGGCCACCTTCTTGCCGTCCACGGTGAGGTTGCTCTTGTTGGAGAGGAAGAGGTTCACATAGACGTTCTTGTCCTTTACGGCATAGATATAGCCGGGCAGGGAGGGGATGAAACGGCAGATATTGCTCGGGCAGCAGGCACAGCCGAACCACGGCTGACGCTGGTGCTGCCCCATCGACTCCAAGGGGTTGGGATAGAAGAAGCCGTTGCCTTCGAGCGAGACACCGCTGATGAGGCCGTTATAGAGCGTACGCTCCAGCACGTCGTAGTATTTCGAGTCGCCGTGGAGCAGGAAGAGGCGGTAGTTCACATACACATTACCAATAGCGGCACATGTCTCGCAGTAAGCACTCATATTCGGCAGTTCGTAGTTCTTGCCGAAGGCTTCGCCATTCGAGGTGGCACCGATACCGCCCGTGATGTAGAGTTTCTTCGATACGATATTGTCCCAGATGGCGTCGATGGCCTTGATATAGTCTTTGTCGCCCGTGAGGGCAGCGACATCAGCCATACCGGCATACATATAGGCAGCACGCACGGCGTGGCCTACGGCCTCGTCCTGCTCGATGACAGGCTTGTGGGCCTGTGAGTAGTCGTGCGTGATGGTGGTCTTGCCGCGATAGTCGAGGAAGAATTTGGCCTCGTCGAGATATTTCTTGTCGCCGGTGACGAGATAGAGCTTGGCGAGTGCCATCTCGGCAATCTGGTGACCGGGTACCACACAGGCCTGTCCCGGGTTCGGACCAACCTCTTTACACACGACGTCGGCATAGCGGATGGCGATGTCGAGGAACTTGCGGCTGCCCGTGGCCTGATAGTGGGCGATGGCACCTTCCACCATGTGTCCGAGGTTATAGAGCTCGTGGCTCAGGTCCTCCTCCTTGCTCCAGCGCTTGTCGCCAGCCCACTCGTGGGGATGCTGCGGGTTCTGTGTGCGCGAGGTGTAAAGGTAGCCGTCGGGTTCCTGGGCCGAGGCAATCACGTCGAGCACCGAGTCGATATACTGCACCAGTTTCTTGTCGGGATAGGTCTGCAGGATATACGAGGCACCTTCGATGGTTTTGTAGGGGTCGGTGTCGTCGAAGGAGAGTCCGCCTACGGGGAACACCTTCGAGGGATCCTTCAAGTGCTGGGCGGCGTTCGAGAAGTTGGTGTAGCGTCCTGTCTCCTCACACTTTGAGAAGGCGAGGGGGATGGTTACCTTGCGACTGGCCTCCAGACGCTGTCCCCAGAAAGTGCCTGGGGTTACTTTTACTGCGGTAAAGGGCACGGGGTTGATGGGGTATCCGTGAGCCTGTTCTTTCTGCTTGGCTGCTGAGGCGGGTAGGAGCATTGCTGCCGTCAGCGCGATTGTCATGAGTTTCTTCATCTTTTTTCTGTTATTTGGTTTTTGAGGTTTCGTTTAGGGGGATAGGATAATCTAGGGTGTCCTAGGGAGCCTAAGGGGGGGCTATTGATAGACGACGAGGTCGCGCAGCTTCACCCACGAAGGATTGTCGCTGTAGGTGGTCTGGTAAGTGCCGATGCTGAGTCGGGGCGTACTGATCTCGATGGGCGAGCCGGGCATGTTGGTCCACGTCATGCCATCACGGCTGGTGCGGGCGAAGAGCTGGTTACCCTGCCGCTCAAACTGCAGGATGGGGTCAAAGTCGTAGCCCTTGGAGTTGGGGAACTGCTGACGGCCCATATTGCTGAGGATGGTCAGCATATTGCCGCAGCCGTAGAGCGGGAAGACGCCCAACAGGTAGTATGTGCCCTGGGCATCGCTGACGAGCAGTCCGCCCTCGTTGTAGGGGGTGATGCTCTTCCCAGTCAGACCTTCCATGTCAGAGAAACGTGCCATTACCACGAAGTCGCCCTCCACCTCCTTATAGATATTGGCACCGTTGTTCAGCGGATCGTCGTTGAAGGCAGCTTTGCCGTCCTTTAGGGTCAGTTCGCCGCCTTGCTGGTAAACGGGCTTCATGGTGGCGGGCAGGGTGAACTTGCTGTAGGGGTCGATTTCCTCGAAGTCGTCGCCCAGCGAGGCCACGGGTGCGGCCTTGCAGCAGGCGGCATAGAGGTCGCTGACCTCCTGTGGCGTCATCGCCTGCGGCACGATATCCACCATGCTGATATAGCCCATGAAATTGTTGAATCCCATGCCGTCGGCACCGATGGTGACGTGCCCTTCCGGACGGATCATCAGGAAGTTGTTCTGCTCATGCACGAGCTTGCCGTCCTGATACACGCGTTCCATCCAGCCGTCGAAGGTGACGGTCCAGAGCGTCCATCGTCCCTCGGCGGCCTTGACAGCCTCGGGAGCCCCACAGCTCTCAAACGAACCGTTGTGGTTGAGGATGCCTGTCCTGGGGTCGGTGCCGAGGCGGAATTCCGTGGTAGCCAGATCGGCCTGTGACGTTGACAGTGAGGCAACCGTCGAGACTGGACCTGTTTTTGTCTGACAGACAAGGGCGGAGATGGTGTATGGCGCATTATAGCGGAAATCTTCTGCTATAGGTTTCTCGCTCTCAAGACGCTGAGTGCCGTTGAGGAACATGGCCCATCGACCATCCTTCACTCTCATGCGGATAGGCTTGTTAGCCTTCAGCGGGCCTGCCTCGGTGATGTCGAATGGCTGGACGGCACCTTTTGCTGCTGCTATGGCAGCTGCGTTGAAGTCTATGATGGCTGTGGATTGATGGCGCTCCATAGGCTCTACATCTTTCTGGTGCATGTCTGGATAGCCGTCGCTCGACTTCACCTCGGGGTAGGGCAGTTCGGGTGCCTGCTGCCACACCTTCACGTTCCAGATGGCAGGCATGTGGCCGTTCTTTTGGGTGTCGGTGATGGTGATGCGCAGATAGCGGGCCTTGGCGGCACCTTTGTCAATCATCGGCGAGCCCTGCATGGTGTTGCTGGTACGGTCGGCGTATAGGGTCCATTGCTGGCCGTCGGGCGATGTCTCAATGCGGTACTGGTAGAAGAAGGTGGCGTATTCGAACTGGGTCCAGATTTCGTTGAAGGTGATAGGCTGACCCAGGTCGATCTGGAGCCACTCGTCGCGGTGACTGTCTGTGCCCCAATTGCACTTGGCGGCCTTCCACAGCGTGGCATTGTTGTCGTCAACGGCATACTCTGGACGGAAGTTGTCGTCGTAATAGGAAGAGGCCGTGACCTTGGCGCCAAGTGCGAGGTTTACGGGCTGAGGCTTGAAGAGCGTTACGCCCTGTGCGCTGTGTGTCGGAACGACGGGCAGGATGTTCCCATCGGCATCAAACTTCATCTCGTCGATACATATCTGTCGGTTGAAGCCATGCACGCTGCGGGGCCAGTTGTGGCGGTGATAGACGATATAGTATTTGCCGTCCTCTTCGAGAATGGAGTGGTGGCCAGGTCCGTGGACGGTCTGGTCGGCATTGGTCTCGAGGATGCAGCCCTTATACTCAAACGGTCCCATGGGGCCCGCTGTCGAAGTGGCATACTGCACGCGGTAGGTATGGTCGTGGCAGGAGCCCGATGAGTAGGTGAAGTAATAGACCCCGTTGCGCTTGAAGACGAAGGGGGCCTCGAAGATGTCCTTCAGCTCGGTATTTGGAATAAGTCGCTTCTCTGAGAAGAAACTGTCGGCAGCAATGGGGAACGGTGCGTTCTCATGCCATTGGCGTGCATCGCCCGAAGGGACCTTGGCGACGGAGAACTGCGGATTGAGCTTTGCCACCCCGCAGCCGAAACCCTCATAGATGCCCCACGTGGTAAAATACAGATACTCCGTCCCGTCGTCATCGCGGAACAGCTGTGGGTCGAGGGTGATGACATTGTGTATATAACGGTCGGGCACCATCACAGCGTCTTCCTTCCCCAGAATATTCTTCCACGGCCCCACAGGCGACGTGCTCTCACCGATACTGATGACACACGGCTCACAATAATAATAGCGGAAAGTACCGTCAGGCTGTTGCACCACATCGGGAGCCCATACCACTTCGGTAGTGGGCCAGTTCATCACGATGTTCTTCCAGTTCTGGAAGTCCTTGCTCACCCACACCTGTGCCGGTCCGTAGCCGTTACCTGTACCGTCGGTAGTGGCGTAGAGGTAATAGGTGTCGCCAAACTTTCTGATGGTGGGGTCGGCGAAGTAGCCCGGGATGATGGGGTTGTCCGCCTGCTGTTTGATCAGTTTTATCACGAAACCGCCGCCGCTGGCCATCTTGATGTTCAGGCGGTCGTTGGCTGTGAGTGTCTTTTGTTCGATGCGGTAGTCCTCGGCATTGTGGTTGGCATTGATGCCGTCGGTGACGATAGTAGCCAGGTAAGTGCCAGGTGGCAGGACGTCGAGAGAGAGTTCGACATCCCGCCCTTCCCAGTTCGTCTGCCCGCCTAGATACCAGTCGCTACCGTTCCGTCGGGCTACAATAATATAACTACCTAACTTACCTTGTATGATTCTTGTCTCGTCGAATGTGTCGGGGAGGCTGGTGATGAAGTCCACGCAGGCCTGTTCCCTCTCGTAGTTCGTGGGGGCGTCGCAGAGCATCGTGAAGGGCGAGTCGTGGACGATGTAGCATGCCAGCTGGTGGCAGCGGGTGCCCATCGACACGGGGTTCTGATAGCACTCCATCCAGTTCTCGCGGGTGCCGTTGTGCATCGCACCAGGGGTGAAGTCTACCTGTCCGGCCATCATGCGGATGAAGGGGAAGGTGACGTCGTAGCGCGGCATGTCTGTCTCTTTTTTCGCCCAGCGGGCCTCCTCCATGCCGAACACGCCCTCGTAGTTGAGGATGTTCGGGTAGGTGCGGCTCATGCCAGTGGGGGCGTAGAATCCGTGATAGTCGAGCAGGAGCTGATGCTGGGCACAGGTCTTAGCCAGCCGTTCAGCCATCTCCACCGCCGTCTGGTCGTTGCGATCCATGAAGTCCACCTTCCAGCCCTTGATGCCCATCCGGGCGTATTTCTCGCAGGCTTCGGCAAGATGTTCGTCGAGCACGTTGAACACTGTCCAGAGCACGATGCCGACGCCTCTGTCCCTGCCATAGTCGATGAGCTGCTGCAGGTCGATGGCGGCGATGGGGTTCATGACGTCGCCCTTCGAAGAGTCGTACCAGCCCTCGTCGAGCACCACGTAGGGGATATGGTTCTTGGCGGCGAAGTCGATATAGTACTGATAGGTACGCGTGTTGATGCCAGCCTCGAAGTCCACGCCTCGGAGGTTCCAGTCGTTCCACCAGTCCCAAGCCACCTTGCCAGGTCTGATCCAGTCTGTCTGACCGATTTGGTTGGGCGAGGCGAGAGCATATACGAGGTTGTTCACGGGCATCTCCGTATCGTGCTCCGTGATAGCCATCACGCGCCAGGGGAAGGTTCTTGCGCCAGACGACTTGGCGATGAAGTCTTCCGTCTCTTCCACATAGCTCATGCCCCTCCACTTATAGTATCCCATCTTCTTGGGATAACGGGCAAAGGCCGCCTTGAGCTTCAGGCCGTCAGCCTTGACGAACATGCCAGGATAGGCGCGCAGGTCGCTTTCGAGGATGGTCATCTTCACCCCGGCGCTCTCGATGGTGGCAGGCAGGAAGGCGTATTTGTCCTTCGCCTTGGAGAGCAGGGTCTCGTCGTAGTAGTTCTGGAAGGCCATCGCGAAGGGCTTCTCGTCGTTGGTGGAGTAGGCGAGCCAGGCCTTGGCGTCGTCGGGGAAACGGAAATCATCGGTCTCGTCGGAGATGATTACCGTCTTTTTGGTGGTCGTATAGAAGCGGTAGGCCACACCCTCGTCACTGGCCCGTACCTGCAGGCCGAAGCCGTCACTCAGACGGAGGTCGAGCTGGTTGGCATGGTGCTGGAAACTGGCTTGCCTGTAGAATGGCGCCTGAATGGACTCGGCGATACGGGAGGTACGGGTGCCCTTGATAGTCCCAGTGTGGGACAGTTTGTGTCCCAGTGTGGGAACTTTTGCGTCCCAGTGTGGGACTAAACAGTAGGTCTGGTCTGTCTTGACGCTCACCACCTGCTTCCCTGCGTGGGATACCGTGATGTTAAGACCGTCATCTACTGTGACCACATTCTTGCCGTTGGGCGAGCTCACTGTATAGCTTTTGGCCGACAGGTGGCTGCCGTACATTATAAATAAGGTGGCGACTGCCAGTAGCTTCTTCAGGTTCATTTTCGTATTGTTTTTTATTTCTGCTGCAAAGATAGCAACAATCCTGCAAACGAGATAAAAATATCGTCCAAACTCGCTGTAAAAATCGTCCAAATATGCCCTTTTTACGCAACTTTGGACAATATTTGCATTATCTTGGACGATAGTGGCATCCGTTCTCAACATTATTTTATTATTTTGCAGCGTAATTCCAAAACACTAACGTAACGAACAAAACCAAACCAAAAAGACAATATGGAAAAAAGAGCATTCTTACTGATAGGCATGACCGCGCTGACGCTGACCGCCAGTGCTGCCAAAGAGTCGCCTACGGCTCCGATTCAGGAAGTGGCGTTTACACAGGTGCATCTGAACGATGGCTTCTGGTCGCCCCGCATCGAGATTAACCGCACGGTCTCTATCCCCTCCGCCTTCCATGAGTGCGAGGTGAACGGCCGTTTCGACAATTTTGCGATTGCCGCCGGACTGATTGAGGGTGAGCATCGCGGCGACTTCTCGTTCGACGATACCGACCCCTATAAGGTCATCGAAGGTGCGAGTTACTCGCTGGCCGTCCATTACGACGCCAAGCTTGACCACTATCTTGACTCGGTAATCAATATCATCGCCCAGGCCCAGGAGCCCGACGGCTACCTGACCACTTGCGTTACTAATAAATGTACGCGCCTGAGCGGCTGGTGGGGCACCCGTAAGTGGGAGAAGATCAACTCGCACGAGCTCTACAACTCAGGCCACCTGATCGAGAGCGCCGTTGCCCACTATCGTGCGACGGGCAAGAAGACCTTCCTCAACGTGGCCATCAAGAACGCAGACCTCGTCTGCAAGACCTTCGGCCCCAACGAGGGACAGATCCACCGTCCGGGCGGGCATCCCATCATCGAGATGGCGCTCTGCAAGCTCTACAAGGTGACGGGCAACAAGAAGTACCTCGAAGGCGCCAAGTATTTTGTCGATGAGACAGGTCGTTGTACTGACGGGCACAAGCCCAGCGAGTATTCGCAGGACCACATGCCCATCCTCAGGCAGGATGAGATTGTGGGCCACGCAGTGCGTGCCGGCTATCTCTACTCGGGCGTTGCCGACGTGGCTGCCCTCACTGGCGACAAGGCTTATCAGAAGGCCCTGGAGCGTATCTGGGAGAATATGTCTTCGAAGAAACTCTTCATCACTGGTGGTATCGGCAGTCGTCCACAGGGCGAAGGCTTTGGTCCTAACTACGAACTGAACAATCATACAGCCTATTGCGAGACCTGT
>JAEEGI010006079.1_pt1 | contig 27389 bp, 23 predicted proteins | sample 8958751 | NCBI WGS metagenome assembly JAEEGI01 (sample SAMN16246545, study PRJNA631951) | gut metagenome | biome: gut microbiome; feature: rumen; material: KS-attached | host: Bos | place: Iran: Karaj | collected 2018-10 | reverse complement strand
ATCATCTTCAAAGATGTCCTGCTTGTTGATACCACGAAGCATAACATGATAGATGCCTGTCGCACTATGTAAGCGCTCTTGTCTTGGCATAATTTCGGCTAGTATGTTATTTACTGCGCAAAGATACATAACAATTTCAATATAACAAAATATATCTACTTAAAATGGATCATCGAGAACCGTCCCCAAATTTCTTCTAAAGCACGTAATATACGATTTCCTGCTGCATCGTAACTATATGCAATATTCTGCGCTTTTACTGCTACTGGCAACAGGAAAGCTGCCAGTAGCATAAATAATAGTTTCTTCATACTCGCTTTATAGCCAAATCCAACCTGTGAAAACCCAAGAACCCAATACGAGTTTAATTTCATAATTGCCAGAGAGCGTAGAGGGCAGTACGACCTGCGTCTGCGTAGAATAGACCACTGTCGAGTAAACCACAATACCATCCTCATCCTTTATATTAAGAATGTACTCTGGATGATCTGCCACAAAAGCCAAAGTGTGGTTCTCTAAATAAACAACAGGCGGACGCATGGGGACTTTGGCATGCCCATTACCAACAGGCATACCTTCAATAATTTCTACAGCAAGTGGTATAATATCCCATGCTGCCGCACTCGTACTCAAAGAAAGAGCAATCAGAAGTAAGTAACAAAATTTTCTCATAATTTGTAAATTGTAATAATGGTTTGAATTACGGCTGCAAAATTATGAGTCTTTCATTGTTACACCAAAGAAAAGCCAAACTATGACTTTAGCGAAAATTTAGTTTTCGCTAAAAGTAATTGATAATAAGTGTGTTACCAAAATATTTAGTAAAAATTTAGCAAAGGGCTATTTTAGTACAATTCATGCAACAAAGCAATCAATTCTGCTGCACCGCCCTCATCTTTCTCAAAAACCTCACGTAAGATTTTAGAGCTTATCTGAGATACTCGACCTTGGGTAATGTTCAACATATTACTAATTTCTTTTGATTTGAAGCCCAAACGAAATAGTATGCAAACATTGAAGTCTTTTGCATTGAGTTTATATTGTCTGGAAAGTAAAAGGCTGTTGAACTTAGGAAGATTCTCGATGACTATTTTTCGGCATTCACGAAGCTCGGCAATACTTAATGCCTGACCATACTGCTTCCCTAACAATATCTGGTAGATATCAGATTCCTTAATGTTTTTCTCAATGGCAGAATGGTCAAATAGTAATTTCTTTCTGTGTATCTGCATCTCATCCCTTTGCTGGGCAAGCTGTTTCTCCTTTTCCTCTAATAGATCTTCATACTCATCGGCATGTGCGCGTAACTGAAGAATTTCGGATTGTGTCTGCTCAAGTTGTTCCAAATTGTGCAGATAAAGAACACGTTGCTTTTCCTTCTCTTCGCGCATCCCATAGATGACATAAATAGTGATAGTCATTATCAGGAGGAAGAGCGAACTACAGAAATATAGTTTCCTCTTTTCTTTGGCAGCATTCTCTTTTTCTTTCTGGGCTATCTCTTGATTACGCGTGTAGTCATACAAGGATTGCATGCGTTTTATGGTCTGCATTGTCTTATGAGCATACAAGGAATCTCCCATGGCATGAGCGTAGAGAGCGTAATTTACCGCAGAATCATTGTTTTGTTGTTTTTGATATATCTTGGCTAATCCCATAGCTGCCGCTCCTTGATTGTTGAAGTCCTTGCCATCATGGAGTTCCTTACGAAAATAGAATTCAGCTGAGTCTAACCTGCCTGTATTCAAATAGTATTGCCCTTTAAAATTGTAATAGACTTCTCTTCCTACAGCTATATCGCCTTGAGCATCAAAGAGTCCTGATTTAGATTCATAGACATCCATATACTGCTTAGCTTTCTGATACTCACCTTTATCCAATAATGGTTTTATTGCTCCTCCCAAAGCGATTGCTGCTTCTGATACATAGCCGTATTGATTGTATTTAGCAACAACATTTTCGATGATGAAAATCGAAGAATCAGAAAGCCCCAATAGATCATAAGCGAAACTCTCTTGTTCATAATTCATCAATGCAGCAAGCGTGTCTTTGCCAAGCCAGGCATATCTCACAGATTGCTGCTCAAATTCTAATTGCAGTCTGTAGAGTCCTTGGTAATAAAATAACTCCGCCATCTGCCCATAAACCCTGCTTAGCTGTGCGAAGTCGCAGTCGAGGGCGGTAGTGTCAGCGCAATCGATGGCGTCGTGATAGCATTCCAAGGCCATGGGGGCTTCGCCGGCTTCGTAGTAGGCGCGGCCAAGTAGGTAATGGGCCAGCAGGCGGTCGTTGGCAGTGCCGTGGCGGTCAAAGAAGCGGACGTAGGGCTCTACGTCCTTCGTGGTGAAAGGCTGGTCGGTGCGGTTGCGTTGGTTAAGACTGTCCAAACCCTGTCGCATGGCAGTGCGCTGCCGCTCAGTAGTACAGCCTATTAGCAACAAAATCCATAGGAATATAAAACCTACCAGTTGTTTCATTCTATTCCTCAATATGTGACAGCGAGTGGGCAAAGTTGGCCATAAAGTTGGTGACGGCCTCTCGCGGATAATAGCGCAGATATTTGGCCGAGAGCTTCACGTGCCACATCATAGCATCGGAGTCGTTGGTGCGCACGAAGACGCTCTTGCCCTGCGTGAAATACCATTCTGCGGCGTTCTTCTGTGTCAGCTTGAAGATGTCCTGCACGACGCGTCTGGTGTTCTTGTTGCTTTCTGCCTCGGTGAAAGGGATGTCCTGAGGCTCAAAGTGGAAGAGTTCTATCATCAGCGACCCTTCCAACTGAGCTATGCGCTCCATGTCGAGCTTCTTAATCCACGACTTCAGCAGGGTATAGTCAATGTGGTCGCGCGTTGTACGCAGATATGTGCCCAGCATAATCATGTGGCGCAGGCTGGCTCCTTGTGTCAGAATGTAGCGTGCTATGCCGATGATGTTCAGCAGCAGGTTGAGTGTCGGCGTGCCGTCCTTCTCTTCTATCAGCTTGGCGAGGATGTGATTCAGGCGCGGATTGGTCAGCTGTTGCTGCTTGTACTCCTCGTAGCGCTCTGTCGTGTCGTCCTCAAATTGCTGGCGCAGGGTGGGAGAGAGCTGCAGGAAAAAATCGTCCGACAGTTGCCGGATACCGTCGGCTATCCAAGGCGTTACACCATGGATCATAGAAATCTGGTACAACTGCTGCCATTTCCATTCGGACATGGGTTCCAGTTCTTCGTGCTTGCCAAAAGCACCACTGCGCAACAGACGCATGAAATTCCTTTGAATGATATCCATTATGAATAGCGTTTAGGGTAACGAAATAGGATAGAGAAAAGCGCCATCATGCCGATGGCCAGCGGATAGTAGAGGTAGGGTAGGATGCTGACCGGGTTTAGCGAAGCCAGACCTGCAGCCATCAGCAGCTGAACGCCGTATGGTATCAAGCCTTGCACCATACATGAGAACGTGTCCAATATTGATGCTGCCTTGCGCTTGTCTACACCGTAGCGGTCACCAATCTGCTTGGCTATACCGCCGACGGTGATGATGGCTACGGTATTGTTGGCCGTACACATATTCACGAGCGACACCAGGGCTGCTATTGACAGTTCGGCACCACGCTTACTCTTGACATGGCGTGTCAAAATCTGGATGAGGTAGTCAATGCCGCCGTTGTGCTTGATCATCTCTAACAGACCGCCAGCCATCATCGTGATGATGATGAGTTCACCCATCCCGATGATACCCTGGCCCATAGCACCAAACCAACCAAAGAGGTCGTATGTTCCGTCTGCTACACCGATGATGCCAGTCAGCAGGATGCCAACCGTCAACACGGCCATCACGTTCATCCCCAAGAGAGCCGTTAGCAGGACGACCATGTAGGGAATCACCTTGATGTATGACACTTCAGGCACATGCTGGGGCGAAGCCATGCCAGTGCCCATTACGATATAGACAATAAGGATGGCCAGTGCTGCCGGGAATACGATGAACGAGTTGACAAGGAATTTGTCGCTCAGCCGGCATTCCTGCGTTGACGTGGCAACGATGGTGGTGTCTGAGATAAACGACAGGTTGTCGCCGAAGAATGAGCCGCCAACCACTACAGCCGTCATCAAGGCCACCTCAGTACCTGTCTGTTGGGCTATGCCCGCCGCTATTGGGGTTAGGGCTACAATGGTGCCTACGCTCGTGCCTACGCTGAACGAAATGAAGCAGGCAGCCAGAAACAGTCCGGCCAGCAGCATGTTCCCAGGCAGTAGCATCAGCGTCAGGTTGACCGTCTCGTCAATGGCTCCCATCACCTTGGCACTATTGGCGAAGGCACCGGCAAGAATGAAGATCCAGATCATCAGCATCATCATGCTCGTGCCTGCCCCTTTGCTGTAGATATTGATGCGATTGCGCAATGGCAGCCCGCCGCTGATGATGACAGCATACATCGACGCAACCATAAAGGCCACCGTAATAGGCACCTTATAAAAGTCCCCGGCCACGATGCTCGTGACCAGGTACATGATGATGAACACCGCCAGCGGTGATAATGCCAGCAGTCCTTTCATTACAGCGTTACGCCATTCTTAAAGATGGAAATCTCGCGGTAGCCGTTCTCCTCGTTGCGAGCTTTTTCACCAGAAGCAACAGCCAGCACCTTGTCAATAAACTCGGGAACAAGCTCCTGCATGGTGCGTCCCTCGACAAGCTGACCGGCAGAGAAGTCTACCCAGTGGGGCTTGTTCTTGGCAAGTGTGGGATTGGTGGCAACCTTCATCGTCGGCACGAAGGTACCGAAGGGTGTACCGCGGCCCGTGGTGAACAGCACGATATGGCAGCCACAAGAGGCCAATGCTGTAGAGGCTACGAGGTCGTTACCAGGAGCCGACAGCAGGTTGAGACCGTTGGCTGACAGACGGTCGCCATATTCCATAACACCGCTGACGGGTGCCTTGCCGCACTTCTGTGTGCAGCCTAAGGCCTTATCCTCAAGGGTTGAGATACCACCAGCCTTGTTGCCAGGACTGGGATTCTCACCGACGGGTTCGCCATGGGAGAGGAAGTAGTTCTTGAAGTTGTTGATCATCGAGACGGTCTGGTCGAACAGCTCGCGGGTCTCACAGCGGTTCATGAGGATAGTCTCGGCACCGAACATCTCGGGAACCTCAGTCAGTACGCTGGTACCGCCCTGAGCCACGAGCCAGTCGCTGAATTCGCCGACGAGCGGGTTGGCGGTGATGCCGCTGAAACCGTCGGAACCGCCACATTTCAGACCGATGCGCAGCTTTGAGACGGGAACGTCCTCGCGCTGATCCTGTTTGGCCTGATTGTAGAGCTCGCGCAGGATTTCCATGCCTGCCTCAACCTCGTCGCCCTCAACACGCTGAGTCACCAGCAGTTTTATGCGCGATTGGTCATAGTCGCCGAGCATTGCCATGAAGTCCTCGGGCTGGTTGTTCTCACAACCGAGGCTGAGCACCAGCACGCCGCCGGCATTGGGGTGCAGACAGATGTCGCGCAGCACCTTGCGGGTATTCTCGTGGTCTTCGCTGAGCTGTGAGCAGCCGTAGTTGTGGTGCCACGTCCAAATGGCATCGACACCTTCGCCCTTGGTCTCTGTCATCAGTCGGTGGGCCAGCTGTTCAGCAATGCCATTGACGCAGCCTACCGTAGGCACAATCCATATCTCGTTGCGCACGCCGACGTCACCGTTCTTGCGGACATAGCCTTTAAAGGTGCGACCTTCGTTCTTGATTTTCAGCGGTTCGTCCACGGGGTTGTACGTGTACTCTAACGTACCAGAGAGATTGGTCTTCAAGTTGTTTTCGTTAACCCAGTCACCAGCTTTCATGTCCTGACGGGCATGACCGATGGGATAGCCGTACTTGATGATGTTCTCGCCCTCGCGGACATCTTTGATGAGTACCTTGTGACCTGCTGGAGTGTCCTGGTTCAGAGTGATTTGCTTGCCGTCCACCTCAATGATGTCGCCCTTGGCTTTTGGAGCCAGACATACCACGACAGAGTCGGCGGGATTGATTTTCAGAAATGTTGCTAATGCCATAATTGTATCTGTTTTAGTAGTGATTTGTATAATAACTTCAATTCTTCAATTTTTCAACTCTTCAATACTTATCCCACGTTCTTACGGCGGTAGAAGTCGATATTCTCTTTGGTCAGCAGTTCGATGGGCATGTAGTTCACCGGCTCTACCACTTTCTTGAGCACAATAGCATCGAACAGGGTCTCAATGCAGGCATAGCCTTGCATGTAGGCATGCTGGGCAATGAGGAACGATATGCTGCCCTGACGGACACACTCGGCATTCTTCGGTACCATGTCGTAGCCCATGATCTGGATGTTGCGTCGGTTCGACCTCAGCAGGAAGTCGCCAACAAGATGTGCCTTAGAGTTGAAGGTAATGCAGTGGTGAACGTGCGGATGCTCTTTGAAGAACTCTTCAAGGATGGGGTCATATTGCTCGCGCTTGTCGTCAAGCGACAGGTTCACCTCGCTGATAGTCACCTCGGGGAAGTGGTCGTGCATGTAGTGGCGGAAGCCGGTTTCGCGGTTTTCCTGCTGCTTCGATGCCACGTTGCCGTTTCGCATCTGCTTCATCAGCATGATTTCCTTTTCTTTCGGTGCTACCAGCATCAGCATGCGAGCAGCGAAATAGCCTGAAGCAAACGAATCCTGCCCGAAGAACGACAGCGGCTTGAGGTCAGGCATGTAGGAGTCGAGCAGTATGAAGGGTACACCCATCTCGTGCAGTTGGTCGGTAAAGCGTCTGGTCACGTCCAATCGTGAGGGGACAACAATAACACCGTCGGGTTCCTGTTTCAGACAATCATTCGTCACGCGTGTAAAGGTATCAGCAGAAAAGCGATTGTAATACATCATCTTGACGGAGATGCCAAAGTCCCTGCGGTGCTCACAGGCTGCTAACGAACCTTCTTCAATTTCTTCCCAGTAGGCTTCCGACTCGTGTTTGGGAATAATACAGTAGAAAGTATATTCCTTGTTATAAGCCAGGGCCGAAGCATACATGTTGGGCTTGTAGTCCATCTCGTCCAATGCCTTCTGCACCTTCTCCAGAGCCTTCTTCGACACGTTGGGACGATTGTGTAACACACGGTCTACAGTACCTACAGAGACGCCTGCGCGCTCTGCAATATCCTTAATTCTTGTTTTTTCTCTTGCCATATTTCCTGCAAAGGTACAAAATAAATTGAAAATTGAAAATTGAAAATTGAAAATTTTGCTGCCGCCACGAAAAAAACTTCAATTCTTCAATCCTTCCATTCTTCAATTCTTCAAATTTATAATTTTTCAAATTCTTCTCCTGAACTCGGCGCAGGTGATGGCCGTTGCAACAGCGACGTTCAGGCTCTCTGCCGTGTGGTTGCCCAAATGGTAGTTGGGAATAAGCAGCTTGCGGGTAATCTTTTCACGAACCGACGGTGAGATGCCGTTGCCCTCATTGCCCATAACGATAATGCCCGTGGGACTCAGTTCTTCCTGATAGATGTTATTGCCGTCAAGGAGTGTCCCGTAGACCGGACATTGACAGGTGTCAAACAGCGACAACAGGTCGCAATATATAATATGTACATGTGCAAGACTTCCCATTGTAGCCTGCACCACCTTGGGGGCATAGGCATCGGCGGTGTCTAAAGAACAATAGATGGTGTCAATGCCGAACCAGTCGGCTATGCGGATGATGGTGCCTACATTGCCCGGGTCTTGCACGCCGTCTAATGCCAACGAGAGCTTACTGCCGAGGGCGTCTTCGGCACCCTTTTCCTCATCAGGAATCTTCAGCACGGCCAGCACTTCCTGGGGATGTTGCAGAAAACTCAACTTCCGCAGTTCTTCGTCGGTGATGAGTTGGGCATTGGGGCGCGGCGTCGTCGAGAAGATGGTATGGGGAATGTATCCTGCCTTGAGCAGGTCGCCTACCACTTTAGGCCCCTCGGCTACGAAAAGATGCTCACGCTTGCGGTTCTTTTTCAGTTCCAGCGACCGCACCAGCTTCAGTTGATTCTTGCTCAGCATAACACTTCGTTTTGAAGTGCAAAGGTAGTGAAAAAAGTGAAGAGTGAAGAGTGAAAAGTGAAGAATTTGCTGCCGCCGTTAAAAATATTTTTGAATTATGAATTACGAATTATGCATTATTTCGTACCTTTGCAGTCGATATGCGCATTAAACACTTGATAATGATTGCAGGAGTCCTGCTGCTTGTGTCATGCTCAGAGACCAAATACGTCCCTGAAGGGCAATACCTGTTGAATCGTGTGAAGGTGACCAGCGACACTCAGACGAGAGACATCAATACCACGGAGATGAAGCAGTTGGTGAAACAGCGTGGAAACACCCGCTGGTTCTCTACTGTAAAGATACCGTTGGGTACCTATTCGCTGTCGGGACGTGACACGACGCGCTGGCTGAACAGAACCCTGCGGTCCATAGGAGAAGCCCCTGTCATCTATGATTCCGCCATGACGCAACAGTCTATGAAGATCCTGTTGCAGCAAATGCAGAACAAGGGCTTCTTGCAGGCAAGTGTCGATGCCCGCAATACGGTGCGTGGCAAGAAACTGAGTACGGAATTTATCTTGCATCCCGGACAGCCGTACTTTATCGGCAAGATGGACTACGACATACAGGATAGTGCCATTGCCGATCTGTTGCAGATGGACAAAGAGGAGAACCGCGGACTGCATACCGGCATGATGTTCAATGTCGAGAACCTTGATGCAGAGCGGAAGCGCATCACCACCATGCTGGTCAATCAAGGCTATTATCACTTCAATAAAGATTTCATCACGTTCCTGGCTGACTCGCTGACGGGGTCGCCCAACATCAACCTGACGCTGGTGCTCCAGCGCTATCGCGACAATCAGGTCAGCAACCAAGTCCATCCGAAGTTTTCGATTGGCGACGTGCGCTTTAATAGTGGCAATGTTGATGACTCTGTCATCCACCTGCGTCCCAGCGTGCTGAACCGCAATTGCTATATCCGTCCGGGTGAACTCTATTCCGCTGCAGACTTGCAGAATACCTACAACCACTTTGGCCGTCTTGGGGCTGTGCGCTTTACAAACATCGCCTTCCGTGAGCGCCCTGATGAGCCTGTGCTCGACTGCGACGTCACCGTTAGCACCAACAAGCCTTCAACCATCTCATTCCAGCCCGAAGGTACGAATACGGCAGGAGACTTTGGTGCGGCATTAGCCCTGACCTACCAGAACCGTAATCTGTTCCGTGGCTCTGAGGCACTCAGCATAGAGTTGCGTGGAGCGTACGAGGCTATTCGTGGACTGGAGGGTTATTCCAATTCTGATTATCTGGAGTATAGTTTGCGGACCAACCTGTCGTTCCCCAGTTTTATTGCTCCTTTCCTGTCACAGTCGTTCCGCCAGCGTATCAATGCCACTTCTGAGGTGTCATTGCTCTTCGACCTGCAGAACAGACCCGAATTCCTGCGTCGTGTGTTCTCCGTAGGGTGGCGCTACAAGTGGAATGATGCAAGTCACCATGACCACTATCAAGTAGACTTGCTCGACTTGAACTTTGTCTCTATGCCATGGATTAGTGACAAGTTCTATCAAGACTATTTGAGTGAAGCATCCAAACGCAATGCGTTGCTACTATACAACTATCAGGACCTGTTTATCATGCGCACTGGTTTCCGTTACAGTTACTATAATGGGACTTATGCTATTAAAACCAATGTAGAAACGGGCGGAAACCTGCTCGACCTGGCGGCACATGTGTTTGGCTTCCACATGGACGAAGACGGTGACTATACCTTCCTTGATGTCGCTTTTGCACAATATGTCAAAGGTGATATAGACTTTACGCGCAATTTCCAGTTGGATTACCGCAGCCAACTGGCTTTCCACGTAGGTCTGGGTATTGCCTATCCCTACGGCAACAGTTCGGCGCTGCCGTTCGAGAAGACCTATTTCTCGGGTGGTGCCAACAGCGTGAGAGGATGGACCGTCAGAAGCTTAGGACCGGGTAACTTTGTGAGCGACGACGGCGACCTGAACTTTATCTTGCATACAGGTGACATGAAACTTGACTTGAACTTGGAATATCGTGCACACCTGTTTTGGAAATTAGGTGGTGCACTGTTTATTGACGCTGGTAATATCTGGAACCTCCGGGACTATGAGGACCAGCCGGGCGGACAGTTCAAGTTCTCTGAGTTCCTGAACCAGTTGGCTGTCAGCTATGGTCTGGGCTTTCGCTTGAATTTCGATTTCTTTATTCTCCGCTTTGATATGGGTATGAAGGCGGTCAATCCCGTCTATCAGAACCGGCGCGAGCATTTCCCTGTCATTTACCCGAAATTCAGTCGCGACTTTGCTTTTCACTTTGCGGTAGGCCTTCCATTCTGACCTGCCAGCGTCCGTCGCGTTTCACCACTGGCACATAGAATACGCCTTCCTCGTCAGCCTGTACTGCCGGTTCGCCCAGCATCGACGGCTTCAGGTAGTTGTTGACGCGAAGCGTCACGGTACGCAGCGTGTCGTTAGAAATGGAGACATCGTCGTCAGAAGCTACTACGGCATGGCGTCCGTTCACCAGTTCCAGTTCTTGCTCGGTGGTGTTCGATGCTGCGAAGCGCAACCACTTGTCGCTCTCCGCTGTAGCATATTTCCCAGCCTCAACGTAGTCGCAGTTGAAATACGCCTCAGCCCACGCTTCAGCCGTATCCCGAACAGCCCCGTTTCCGTCCGTACCCATGTCGCAGCTTGCCATCAGCGCAGCGGCAAACAACAGTTTCAGATGTTTCATAAAGATTAAATATCCAAAAATCTCTGCAAAGATAACAATTAATTCTTAATTCTTAATTCTTAATTCTTATTTTATTTGTATCTTTGCAGGAAATTTTGAATAGACAATGCTAAAGTTTATTTCTTTTGGTAGTGGAAGCAGTGGCAATTGCTATTTGCTGGCGACACCTACGGATGCCTTGCTGATAGACATCGGTGTGGGACTGCGTGGGCTGAAGAAGGACTTTCGTGACTATGGTGTCAGTCTTTCGCAAATCCATCATGTGCTGGTTACCCACGACCATGCCGACCATATAAAGTCTGTGGGCTCATTCAGTCACGACTATAAGATACCCGTTTATGCCACCCGTGAAGTCCATCAAGGCATCAACCGCAACTACTGTGTCACGCAAAAGGTGGCTGCAGAAATGGCAAAAGTCATCGAGAAAGGTCGCTCTGAACAGATAGGTGACTTCCTGGTCACTCCTTTTGGTGTTCCTCATGACAGCAGCGACAATGTAGGCTACTTTATCGAGGCAGAAGGTACTAATTTTTGTATCATTACTGATGCCGGTACTGTTACCGATGAGATGAAAAGCTACATCCAGCGCGCCCATCATCTCGTCATCGAGGCTAACCACGATACGGAGATGGTGATGAGCGGTCCTTATCCGAAATTCCTGAAAGACCGCATCCTTTCACGGTCAGGTCATCTCTGTAACCGCGACTGTGCCCAGGCTGTCATCGACAACATGTCTGACTGTCTTCGCCATGTCTGGCTGTGCCATCTCAGCGAGGAGAACAACCATCCTGAATTGGCCCGAAAAACGGTGGAGAGCATCTTCCGCAGCTATGGTGTCATAGCAGGAACGGATGTCCTTTTGGAGGTCCTCAAGCGCAATACACCCACTGGCCCCTTTGAATTAGAGTAAGCGGATTTAATACTGTCTGAGGGCTGCCAGCAGTTCGTTGTTTTCCGTGCGTGTGCCGATGGTGATGCGCAGACAGTTCTGGCAGAGTTCCACGCGGTGACGGTTGCGCACGATGATACCCTTGTCCACCAGATAGTCGTAGATTTCCTTGGCATTGGTGACTCGTGCAAGGAAGAAGTTGGCATCGGTTTTGAACACGTGTTCGCAGACGGGCAAGTCTAAGAAAGCCTGCATCACTCTGCTGCGCTCCAATAAGAGCGTCTTCACCCATTTGTCCACCTCAAAGGGATCTTTCAGCGCTTCCAAGGCTTGCTGCTGCGTCAGCAGGTTGACATTGTACGGATACTTCACCTTGTTATAGATGTCAATGATGTCTTTCGACGCAAAGGCCATGCCCAGTCGGATAGCTGCCGAACCCCAGGCCTTTGACATGGTCTGCATGATGATGAGGTTGGGGTGTGTGGGCAGTTCCTGACGCATCGACTTCTGTTGTGCGAAGTCAATGTATGCCTCATCGACAATGACAATGCCGTCAAAGTTCTCAATGACTTTTACAATCTCGTCGCGGTTGAGTGAGTTGCCCGTAGGATTGTTAGGCGAACAAATCCAGATAATCTTCGTGTTTTCGTCGCAGGCTGCCAGCAACTGGTCGGCATGCATCTGGAAGTCGTCGTCCAGCATGACGGTACGGTATTCCACATTGTTGACGTCGGCACAAACCTTGTACATGCCGTACGTTGGGGCGATGGCTACCACGTTGTCGCGCCCCGGCTCGCAGAAGATGCGGTAGGGCAAGTCAATGGCTTCGTCGCTGCCATTGCCAAGGAAGATATTCTCGGCAGGAACACCCTTCACCTTCGACAACACCTGCTTCACGTCGCGCTGCAGGGGGTCAGGATAGCGGTTGTAGGGCGCATTATATGGATTCTCGTTGGCATCGAGGAAGACATGAGCCTCCTTGCCAGAATATTCGTCGCGGGCGCTGCTATAGGGTGCAAGGCTCCAGATGTTGGGCCTGACCAACTGCTCTAAACTAAACATAAATCTTTAATGTTTAATCTTTAATTTTAAATTTTTAATGTTTAATCTTTAATCTTTAATGTACGCATCCTTACGCTCATGGCGTTCTTATGGGCATCCAGCTGCTCAGCCTCGGCCATCAGTTCTACGGCACGGCCAATGTGACCGATACCTTCTGCCGTCAAATGCTGGAAGGTAATCTTGCGGCAGTAGCTGTCTAAGTTGACACCGTTGTAGGCCGTGGCATAGCCGTGGGTCGGCAGTGTATGGTTAGTGCCACTGGCATAGTCGCCGGCACTCTCGCAGGCATACGGTCCAAGGAAGACGCTGCCGGCATTGACCACGCGCTCACCCATCTGCTCATAATCGCGTGTCTGGATGACCAAGTGCTCAGGCGCATAGAGGTTGGTGAGTGCCATCATCTCGTCGGCAGAATCCACGAGCACGTAACAACTGTTTTCAAGCGCCTTGGCGGCTATCTCGTGGCGGGGCAGGAGTGCCAGTTGGCGTTCTACCTCTGCCTGTACCTCGTTGAGCTTTTGTTCTGATGTGGTGATGAAGAGCACCTGCGAGTCGATGCCGTGCTCTGCCTGCGACAGCAGGTCGGCAGCAACGAACTCGGCATTGGCTGTCTCGTCTGCCAGCACACACACTTCGCTGGGACCTGCAGGCATGTCGATAGCCACCTCGTCTAAGCTGACGTGTTGCTTGGCAGCCATCACATATTGGTTGCCGGGACCGAAAATCTTGAAGACCTTGGGTACCGACTCTGTACCGTAGGCCATGGCTCCGATAGCCTGTACGCCACCTATCTTATATATCTTGCTCACACCGGCAATGCGGGCGGCCACCAGGATGGCAGGGTTCACTTTGCCCTCGCTGTTGGGAGGTGTGCAGAGCACAATCTCCTTGCATCCGGCAATCTTGGCCGGTGTGGCCAACATCAGAACGGTAGAGAAGAGTGGGGCAGTACCGCCGGGGATATAGAGACCCACGCGCTCAATGGCGACGCTCTTCTGCCAACAGGTGACGCCTTCCTGCGTCTTCACCTTCTGACCGACAAAGCGCTGGGAGATGTGGAATACCTTGATGTTATGGTGTGCCAGTATGATAGCATCGCGTAACTCGTTGGTAACCAGCTTCTCGGCTTCATCCATTTCAGCTTCAGTAACGGCCAAATTCGTCAGCGTGGCCTTATCGAACTTCAGCTCATAGTCGCGTACAGCGGCATCACCACGTTGCTTGATGTCAGCCAGCACGGTGCTCACGGTTTCGTTCAGCTTCGTGAGGTCCAGCCGGGGACGCTCCACAATCTCAGCCCATTGGTCTCTTGTTGGAAATCTGTATATCTTCATCCTGCGGTAGCAAACTTTCAATTATCAATTTTCAATTCTCAATTTTAGAGAATCATCTTTTCTATCGGTGTGACGAGGATGCCCTGGGCACCCATTTCCTTCAGCTTGCCGATAATCTCCCAGAAGCGCTTCTGGTCAAGCACCGTGTGAACGGAGCACCATTCCTTGTCAGCCAGCGGGATGATGGTGGGGCTCTTCAGACCCGGCAGCACGTTGATGATTTCCTGCAGACGGGCCTTCGGGGCGTTCATGCGTACATATTTCTTATCCTCGGCATCCTTGACGGCCTTAAAGCGGAACAGCATCTGCTCCAGAATGTCGCGCTTGTCGCCAGAAAGGTTCTTGTTGCCGATGAGCAGGGCCTCACTCTGCATCACCACTTCGACCTCGCGCAAGTTGTTCGACACCAGCGTTGAGCCTGACGATACGATGTCGAAGATGCCGTCAGCCAGTCCGATGCCCGGACTGATCTCCACGCTGCCCGTGATGACGTGAATCTCACAGTCCACACCATTCTTATCCATGTAGGCACGCAGGATGTTGGGGTAGCTGGTGGCAATCTTCTTGCCGTTGAACCAGTTGACGCCCCTGTATTCTATTTCCTTGGGGATGGCCAGCGACAGGCGGCACTGCGAGAATCCCAGCCGAGAGATGATGTCGGCCTCCTCGCCACGCTCCACAAACTCGTTCTCGCCCACCACGCCGATGTCGGCCACGCCACTGGCTACCGACTGAGGGATGTCGTCGTCGCGCAGGTAGAGCACTTCGAGAGGAAAGTTGGAGGACTGGACCAGCAAGGTGCGCTTCGAGGCACTGACCTTGATATCTGCTTCAGCGAGCAGGTTCATCGTGTCGTCGAAAAGACGACCTTTTGACTGTACGGCAATTCTTAACATATCTAATATTTTCTAATTTAGCTTGCAAAATTACGCATTTTCGGTGATATTTGCAAGAAAATGATTACTTTTGCAGCCAAAATAAGAGATTTTGACGAGAATCGGTATATATATTCACCTTTTGGTACTTTTGCTGCTCTGTTCTTGTACGCAGAAGCAGCAGGAGCCTGTGGTTGCACCCTGGGGCGAGATTACAGACACCATCCCCGTTTCCGACGACTTCGACTTGGAGGACATTCAGCGCAATGGCGAACTGATAGCCCTGACGCTGACCGGCCCCGAAACCTATTACGACTATCACGGCCGTCATCTTGGCACGCAATACCTGCTCTGCCAGCGCTTTGCCGATAAGTTGGGTGTGATGCTGCGCATGGAGGTGTGCCGCGACTCGGCGGAGATGGTGGAGCGTCTGCAGGCTGGCGAGGCCGACCTCATCTGCTATCCCATGACGAAGAAAGGGGTAGGATGGCTGGTCGGTGACGACAAGGACGACCTTCAGCGCGAGTTGGCAGCATGGTACAAGCCTGGGATGCTGGACGAGGTGAAGAAGGAAGAGGACTTCCTGCTGTCGTCGCGCAGTGTCACCCGCCGCGTGTTTTCACCGATGCTCAATCGTGCCGGCGGTGTTATCTCCCACTACGACGGCTACTTCCAGCGCTATGCTGCGACCATCCGCTGGGACTGGCGCCTGATGGCTGCCCAATGCTATCAGGAGTCTACCTTCGACCCGCAGGCCCGCTCATGGGCGGGAGCTTGCGGACTGATGCAGATTATGCCCGGCACTGCCGACCACCTCGGACTGCCACGTGCCAGCATCTACGACCCGGAGCAGAACATTGCTGCCGCTGCCCGCTACTTGGGCGAGCTCGACCGCACCTTCTCTGATATCCCTGAGCGCACAGAGCGCACGAAGTTTGTCCTTGCTGCCTATAACGGTGGCCACTTCCACATCCGCGACGCCATGGCCCTTGCCCAGAAAAACGGCAAGAATCCCAAGCGCTGGGGTGATGTGGAGCCATTCGTTCTGGGACTCAGTCAGGCACAATACTATAACGACCCAGTTGTTAAGTACGGCTACATGCGCGGCTCAGAGACTGTCGACTATGTGCGTAAGATTCACGAGCGCTGGAACGGCTACCGTGGTGTGCGCACCGTCCGTAGCACCTTTGCCCCTTCGGGCATTCCCCAGAAGGCCAGGCACGAACGCAAGAAGAAATACCAGATATAGGATAAAAAAAAAGGGAACTGAAAAGTCCCCTTTATTGTTTGTTTGGAATAAATTCTTGTTTTTTGTTTACGGCGTTATGCTTCAGGAATTACAGAAACAACGCTCTTGTCATGACGACCCTTGTGGAACTGAACAGTACCATCAACCAGAGCATAGAGTGTATCATCCTTACCCATAGCAACGTTGTTACCTGCATTGTGCTTCGAACCACGCTGGCGAACGATGATATTACCTGCAACACACTTCTGACCGCCGAAAATCTTAACGCCAAGTCGCTGAGCTGCTGACTCGCGTCCGTTCTTAGAACTACCTACACCTTTTTTATGTGCCATTTCTTGTTCCTCCTACGTTTTAAGCGATTACTGATTTAACTTCTACCTGGGTGTACTGCTGACGGTGACCGTTCTTCTTGCGATAGTCCTTGCGGCGCTTCATCTTGAAAACGATAACCTTCTCACCCTTTACGAGCGGATTAACCACTTCGCATACTACCTTTGCACCATCTACGGTGGGTGCGCCTACCTGTACTGAACCTTCATTGTCGACAAGCAGTACCTTGTCGAATTCAACAGTTTTACCGGCTTCCACATCCTTCATGTGGTTGACGAAGAGCTTCTTGCCCTGCTCAGCCTTGAACTGCTGACCGTTGATTTCTACAATTGCGTACATTGTTTATTTAATTGTTTAACGGGTTTTTCCGCATGGCGTGCTGCCTCGTGCAGCAACTTCATTGAGCCACCACGGACCAAATCGGCCGCAAAGGTACTACTTTTAATCGAGATTAGGTTATACATTATTATTATTATAGACAGTATTAATAATATTTAACTATTTTCCTTGCCACAAAAAATAAAGCGATGACCCTCACAGGCAACCGCTTCATATCTTCAATAGGTATTAGTCCTTTTAAGGTAAAAAGATTGTTTTCAGGATAACGATGCAAATGTACGACATTTTTTATTACCTGCCAAACTTTTAACCAAAAAATTTCTAATTTTTTTACTGTGTTCCCGCACAAATCTTGCTTTTAATCAAAAAATACACTTTTTTGCGTGCAAACGTTTGTTTTTTGTGCACAACAGCCATTTGTCTTTTTTATTTCAATTCCTTGATTAAATACTGCGATACGATGTCCGTCGAGAGGTAGATGTTCTGTGAAAAGCCGTGATCGTAGTATTCCTGGATGACCAGTTCGCTCTTGGGCCAGATCTGGTGGAAACGTTCGCCGTAGGTGTAGGGCACTACGCGGTCAGCATTGCCGTGGATGATAAGTGCCGGTCCCTGATACTTTGCCGCCGTCTCGTAGATAGGCAGGCTGAAGGCAGTGCGGATATAGTTGCCGCCGAGTTTCAAACCGCCCCACAGCTCCACATATTCACCTGGGTCGAACGGGTCATACTGCTTGCCCATCGTATTGCCGCGTATGGCGTCGTCGCGCAGTACGGCGGCAGGAGCCATCAGGGCTACAGCCTTGAATGCCGGCTCGCCCAAAGCCTCGCTCAGCTGTCCTGCCGTCATTGCAGCCACCACACCGCCCTGTGAGTGACCCACAATAGCCAGGCTGTTCACATATCTCAGGTTGCGCACATATTCCACTACCTTCTTGGCATCCTCAATCTCGTTGGGTACCGTCATGTCCTTGAATTCGCCCTCGCTCTCGCCGTGTCCGTTGAAGTCGAAGCGGATGCTGGCAATGCCGTGAGCCTGCAGGGTGTCGGCGATGAGTTCAAACAGCGGCCCGTCCTTCCTGCCGCCGAAGCCGTGACAGAAAACGACCATCGGGCATTGCTCACCCTGCTTGAGTTCGGGCTTCTGGATGATGGCCTTCAGCCGGCCGTGGTCGCCGTCGATATAGACTGCCTCGCCCTGGCCTGCACCCTTATAGGCACCCGTTGTCAGCTCCTTCAGGTATTTGTCCACCTTGTACGGCAGCACCGTCGACAGCTTTACCTGTCCGTCGGGACCGACGACCACCATCGAGGGAATCCACTGCACGCCGTAAGCCTTGGCAATGTCCGTCTCCTTGAATTTCTTCAGCTCGCTCACCTGCGGGTAGTTGATACCGAACTTTTCGATAGCCTTCTTCCATGCTTCCACGTCCGTGTCCATCGAGATGCCGATGAACTCGATGCCGTATTGGCGATACTTCTCATACATCCGCACTACCTCCGGCGCATCCTTGCGGCAGTCAGGACACCATGAAGCCCAGAAGTCGAGCACCACGGTCTTGCCGTTACCCTTTTTGGTTGGCTTGAGCACCTTCGACAGCTGTACGGTCTTGCCGTCAGGTGTCTTCATCTTGAAATCAGGTGCTGCCGTGCCGGCCTTCACCAGTTCAGTTGCATATTTGTCGTCCATGTCCTGCTGAGGGAACTGCGCCTTTACTGCCATTGCTCCCATCATGAGCAACGCAAACAATAATGTCATACTCTTTTTCATTGTAACTATTCTTTAATAATTTCCCAATATCCGTTTCGCTTACCCACCTCTTCCAAAGTGCAATTTTTGCACTTTAGGGGCAGTTCTTCTCCGATTTTTGCACTTTTGACTTCGTGATTTACACTTTGAACAACCGATTCGCCATTTACTTTGCCCCAGTCAACATGCATGATTCTATTCCGAAGGTCATGTTCTTCTCCAAGTAGCATACTGCGGAAGAAGCGTTCCAAATAATCCGTCGTTTCGGTTATACCCTTTGTTAAATCGCTGTAGTTGGCACGTACCAGCGCATTACGGAAGTACCAAGAGTTTTCTGCAAAGACATCATTGACCACGTTGAAGCCCAGCGTGCGCAGGTATTTTATCATGAAGACTGCTGTTGTACGCGTGTTGCCTTCGCAGAATGCATGAACCTGCCACAAATTGGCACAGAAGCGGGTCAGATGATGGATGGCATCATCAATGTTCATATTGGCATAGCTAAACTGCCGTTCCTGCCCCATGTCATAATCCAAGGTGTCGCTGATGGTATCAGCACTTGCATAATAGACAGTCTTGCCACCAAGCACCCATTCGTCCTTAGTAATGTTGTAGTCACGTATGCGTCCTGCCAACTTATAAATTCCGTCAAACAGGCGACGGTGTATGGAAATCAGCTGTGCCGGAGTGAAAGAGAATGTCTTCTCCTCAATCAGCTCAGTGATACGTGCAGCCACCTTGTCCGCTTCCTCTGTGCGGTCGTTTTCCACGACTTTACGTCCAGATGAAGACTTGTAGTAAGAGTCAATTAGCTGCTTTGCCTCATCAATGCTGATGTCCCCTTCAATATGGCGTTTGGCAGTTTCAAGCAGATACTCTGATGTTTTGAGCCTGTCCACCTGCTGAAGCCCAATGGCTACTTTCCATGCTTCGCTGCGCTCACGCTTTTGTGGCTCACCTTGGCGGATATACTCATCCAGCCCCTGTATCTTATAGTTCTGTTCGTCGCTCATAAATAGTATAATATACCATCCGTGCTGCAAAGGTACTAAAAAAATGTTACTCACAAACTTGTGTACTTTAATTTTTTTGATTATCTTTGCATCAAGTATTGCCGATACGCCGTAAACGGCGCCAGTTTTGACTAATCCCTGAGTGCAGGGTGGCAGTATGATTTTTGAGGGTAAAACAATAACGGCATGAGCAGTTATTAGGAAGATATAGAAACGTGACAAATTTCTAAAATCAAAATGAATTTCGATAATTGTGAATGTTCGCGCTTTTAGCGTGGACGTCACTTATCATTCATTTGGGCAATGTCACGGCCTCTATATCTGGTAAGAGCGGACACGCTTTTATCGTGTATGGAGGCTTTGATGTATTAAGCCCAAAGAATTCCGATAAGTGCTAATTGTCCTAAAGCTATAAGCGCAAAGAATGTCCAACAAAGACGTGAGTCCTCAACTGATAGATATCAGAGAGGACGACCTGCTGGCATTGTCTGCAGAGGTGCTTGATACGCTTCTGCGTGACCATACCACAGGACGAAATATCTTCTGGGCGACGCATGACTATGAGGCGCTCGGCTCAGAGTATGATTACCATTCTGAGATACTTCCCCATCTGATTACGGGTGAACATGGAATGGTGGTCAGGCCGCGTGTGCTGAAAACCAAAGAACAGCAGACGGACAGGGCCAAGGATATGGCTGAGGTCTTTACGCCATCTTGGGTCTGCAATGCACAGAATAATTTGGTAGATGAAGCATGGTTCGGGCGCAAGAATGTGTTCAACATTGAGGATACCACAAACCATACATGGAAAGCCAATCCAAACAAAATAGAATTCCCTGAAGGTAAGACATGGAAAGACTATGTTCGTGCCACCCGCATGGAGATGACTTGCGGCGAGGCTCCTTATTTGGTGAGTCGATATGATGCAACAACTGGTGAACCAATCCCCCTACAAGATCGAATAGGATTGCTTGACAGGAAACTCCGAGTCATCAGCGAGCATGTGGATGTTAGTGGGGAATGGCTGGAGTGGGCACAGACGGCTTACAAGAATATCTATGGCTTTGAGTGGCAAGGCGACAATCTGCTATTGGCTCGCGAGGCTTTGCTTTGGACTTTCATCGAGTATTATCAGGCAAAGTTTGGCAAGGCTCCACTTATCAAATCCATTAACTATATCGCCTACATCATTTCATGGAACCTCTGGCAGATGGACGGACTGAAAGGCGTAGTTCCTGACAGTTGCAGGAATGGTGTAGCAGAGAAAATCCAGACACTCTTTGGCGAAGAAGAACAGATGGTGAACTGTACTGGTTGCCAGCAAGAAGATATCCGTCGCCACAATGGCACATACTGCCTCATCCGCGACTGGCCTAACGACAAGAAGAAAATCCGATTTATAGACCTCATGAAATAAAAGACCTATGGCTACATTCGAATCCTCACTAAAATCCAAGCTGATTTATGTGTTCGCCATCAACGACGAACGACATAAAGACTGCCTGAAGATAGGTGAAACCACTATCGAGGAAGATGACGGCAGCAACCTCTTCTACAATACAGAGACATTACAAAAAGCAGCCCATAAGCGCATACGCCAGTACACTAAGACGGCAGGCATCGCCTACCAGCTGCTATATACGGAAATCAGTATTTTCGTGCGTAGTGGTATGATTATGACCTTCAACGACAAGCAAGTACACAAGGTGTTGGAGCGTAGCGGCATCAAGCGCAAGGAGTTTCAGGACGTGACTGGTGCTGACGAGTGGTACTGTTGCGACCTTGAAACTGTGAAGAAGGCCGTTGCTGCTGTGAAACGAGGTGAAACAAGCCTGCACCCCTCTGACATAACCCAAGATCAGTCGCCAATAATCTTCCGCCCTGAGCAACATGAAGCCATCAATAAGACCCGCAAGCGTTTCAAAAAAGGTAATCAGATGCTGTGGAATGCCAAGATGCGCTTCGGCAAGACACTCTCTGCCCTACAAGTGATAAAGGAAGAAGGATTCACGCGTACCTTAATATTAACACATCGCCCAGTAGTGGATAAAGGATGGTTTGAGGACTTTGGCAAGATATTCTACGACAGGAAGGACTACCACTATGGATCAAGAGGTAACGGTGAGGAATTCCATGTATTGGAAAGAAAAGTAGCATCTGATGGCAAGTATGTCTATTTCGCTTCTATGCAAGATCTCAGAGGTTCAGAACAGGTGGGCGGCAAATTCGACAAGAACAACGACATCTTCAAGACCCCATGGGACTTTGTCATCGTTGACGAAGCGCACGAAGGCACCAAGACGGAACTTGGCCAGAACGTTTTAAAAGAGCTCATCAAGTCTGATACCAAGGTGCTGCAACTCTCAGGCACGCCTTTCAACCTGTTCGACGACTATTCGGAAGAAGAGATATTTACATGGGACTATGTGATGGAGCAGAAGGCCAAACAGGAATGGGCTGTGGACAACCCCTATGAGCCGAATCCATACGCATCGCTGCCAGCCATCAATATCTACACCTACGATTTGGGTACTCTGATGAGTGAATACGTGGAAGATGAGAAGGCTTTCAACTTCCGCGAGTTCTTCCGCACCAAGGATGACGAAACCTTTATACATGACAAGGATGTTGACCGTTTCCTCACGCTTCTATGCAAAGAGGACAAGGACAGCCTCTACCCTTATAGTAATGATACTTTCCGTCGCATTTTCCGCCATACACTTTGGTTGGTGCCTGGTGTGAAATCGGCTCGTGCATTGAGTAGTAAGTTGAAGATCCATCCCGTGTTTGGCATGTTCCAGATAGTCAATGTGGCAGGCAACGGCGATGAGGATGAGGAAAATGCTGAGGCTCTGCAGATGGTAAACAAAGCCATTGGCGAAGACCCTGATGAGACCTATACCATCACACTCTCCTGTGGCCGTCTGACAACAGGTGTCAGCATCAAGCCCTGGACGGCAGTCTTTATGATGGCAGGCTCATTCAGTACTTCCGCTGCCCAGTATATGCAGACCATCTTCCGCGTACAAACACCTTTTACTAATCATGGACGCATGAAGGAACAATGCTATGCCTTTGATTTCGCCCCTGACAGAACGCTGAGAGTCTTGGCAGAGACAGCAAAGGTTTCAGCAAAAGCAGGTAAGCAGTCAGAAGAAGACCGCCGCATCCTTGGCGACTTTCTGAATTTCTGTCCCATCATCAGCATTGACGGCTCGCAGATGAAGCCTTACGATGTCAACAAGATGATGAGTCAGTTGAAGAAAGCACAGATAGAAAAAGTGGTACTATGCGGCTTCGAGGATGGTGCGCTCTACAACGACGAATTGCTGAAGCTGACGGATGTAGAATTGCGCGACTTCGATGACTTGAAGAAAACCATTGGCACCACGAAGGCAATGGCGAAGACAGGCGACATAGACGTCAACAACCAAGGTTTTACTAAAGAGCAATACGAAGAGATAGAGAAACTTGATAAGAAAAAGAAGAAAGACCTGACACCTGAAGAGAAAGCAAGGTTGGAAGAGTTGAAGGCCATGAGCAATCAACGTCGAAATGCCATTTCGATATTGCGGGGTATCTCTATTCGTATGCCGTTGCTTATCTATGGAGCAGAGTTGAAGAATGAGGATGAAGAGATAACCATCAATAACTTTGCCTCACTCATAGACGATAAGTCTTGGGAGGAATTCATGCCCAAGGGGGTTGACAAGGATAAGTTTGAGAAATTCAAGAAATACTACGACCCAGACATCTTCCGTGAGGCTGGCAAGCGTATCCGTGAAATGGCTCGTGCAGCAGACAAGTTCACGATAGAAGAAAGGATAGAACGCATTGCTGCCATCTTCAACACTTTCCGCAATCCTGACAAAGAAACAGTCTTGACTCCTTGGCGAGTGGTAAATATGCACATGAGTGACTGCTTAGGTGGCTGGTGCTTCTATGATGAAGAATTCAAGCAGCCTATTAGCACACCTCGATGGGTTGATCAGGGCCAAGTGACCAAGGAGGTGTTCCGTCCTGATAGCCATGTTTTGGAAATCAATTCCAAGAGCGGTCTGTATCCGCTTTATGTCGCTTACAACATTTATCGCTCCCGTGTAGAGGCTGCAAAAGCGAAGTATGGCGAAGTTTCTCACGGCTTTGCGATGAACCTATGGGATGCCACTATTGAAGAGAACATCCTCGTGGTTTGCAAGACCCCAATGGCAAAAAGCATCACGAAGCGTACTCTTGCTGGTTTCCGCAACACAAGAGTTAACGCACAATATTATCCGAACTTAATAGAAAACATTTCAGAACGTCCAGAGGCAGTAGTCAACACCTTCCGTGATGGTAAGCATTTCTGGAAAATAAATCAAGATACAAATATGAAGTTAGACGCAATAGTAGGCAATCCGCCGTATCAAGTGATGGATGGAGGAGCAGGCGTTAGTGCCATTCCTGTATATCATCGTTTTGTGGATATTGCAAAACAAAGCAAACCTAATTATATCTCGATGATTATGCCGGCCAAATGGTATAATGGTGGACGAGGACTTGAACAATTCCGTTATGACATGCTTCACGACAAACAACTTCGATGTTTGTATGACTATATTGATCCACATGATTGTTTTCCAACCGTTGACGTGGCTGGGGGTATCTGCTATTTTCTGAGAGACAAGTATTACAATGGTTTGTGTAATTTCGTATCTTGTAAATCAAGTATAAAGATTCCTACTTTGCGTAATTTGAGTGAATCAGAAGTGCTCATCCGACATCAGGAAGAAGTTTCAATTATGAATAAGATTCAAATTGATGGTCAAATCTATTTAAGTAGTACTGCCTATTCTCAGAAACCATTTGGTTTGCGTACTTACGTAAAACCACTTGAACAAGGTGATATTTTATTAAGATATAATGGAGGTGTTGGTCCATATAGTAGTGAGTTGGTAACTGTCAACAAGGATTTGATTGGAAAGTGGAAAATAATAACGTCTCGCCTTACTGCTGAACACGCTGGTGAAACAGATAAAAACGGTCAAAAGCGAATCTTTTCTACTTTAGAAATCATTAAACCTAAAACCATCTGTACTGAAACGTATATGTTATTAAGTGCATTTGATGAACAAGAAGAGTGTTTAAATATGCTCCAATATCTCAAAACTCGTTTTGTTAGAGCTTTAGTGGCTATGGCCACGTCAACTCAACAGATGTCAAAAGCGAATTTTCGTTTCGTCCCCCTTCAAGACTTCACCCGTCCTTGGACTGATGCAGATCTCTATGCAAAATATGGGCTGACAAATGAAGAAATCGCCTTCATTGAATCAATGATAAAACCGATGGAATAAAAAGTCAGATAAGATTTGGAAGTAAAAACTCCACAGGTTGAAGCAGCCAGACAGATTGGATGAAGTAAACTGGCATTTTACTTCAAGTAAAGTACAGGTTTACTTCAAGTAAAATACAATGAGGGATTTTCTTGCTTTTCCTGCATTTCCTGCACCAGTATGGAGTGTAGCTTTTATATTCGACCTTGATATTCGGAGTATCAAAGCCTGATATTCGGAGTATCAAGGCCGGATATTCTGAGTATCAAGGCAGGGTATTGGTTTTTGATACTTTAGTTAAAATTTCTATAATACCGTCTTTGGTGCAGGAAATGCAGGAAATGCAGGATTGAAGCTGTCAGATTGATGGGATGAAGTAAAACACAACGAGGGGATAGTCATACTATAGTTATGGCAGGAATCTGTTGTATTCCTTCATCGCTGGCAGGGCTTGGCCTGTGTGGTTGTCGAAGAGGCCGCGGTTGAGCCATCCTTTGACGACATTGTTACCAAAGGCATTCTCCTCAGGGAACCACCAGAAGAGGCCTATGACGTTGTCGTGCTTCTTGATTTCAGTTACTAATTCACGGGTAAATTGCGTCTGTCCTTCTTGGGTGACAGGATAGATGCCGGCATATTGCTCCGGCTTGGCCCATGGGTCGTTTTCGTGAGAATAGTATGTTGCAGTTTCAACTATCATGACGGGTTTGTCGGGGAAGAATTCTGCAAGCCTTTGCAGGTTAATGGCCAGATTGGGAATCGTGCCGTGCCACATGGGGTAGTAGCTGAGTCCAATGATGTCGTAGTCAACCTGCTGCTGTTGTAGGTGTAGGTAATAGGAATATGTTACAGCCCAGTCGCCCGCTTTTTCGGTATGGATGATAATCTGGGCCTTGGGACATATTTCGCGGCAGGCTTTGCAACCTGAGCGAAGAAATGCTCCCAGCGTGTCCCAACCTTCATCCTTGGCAGGATCGAGGTGCCCTGTGGGCCAAAGCATACCGTTGGTGATTTCATTACCGACCTGTATCAACTCTGGCTCTACGCCAGCATGCTTCATGGCTTGCAGCGAAGATTTTGTGTAGGCATAGACGCTGTCGGCCAGTTGTTGGCTATTTGCCTGTTCCCAGCGTTTGGGCGTGAACTGTTTGCCGGGGTCCGCCCACGTGTCGCTGTAGTGGAAGTCGAGCATAATCTGCATACCTGCCTTTTTGATTTCCTGGCAGAAAGCAATAACGTAGTTCAAATCCTGACACACGCCTTCCCCCTTGTGTTCATCAGGAGCATTCTGAGGGTCAACAAACAGTCGAACACGTATAGTGTTCCAACCCTGTTCTTTAAGGAAAGGCAGGAGTTTCACCTGATTGCCGTTAAAGTCTTTGTAAACGGTGCCTTGTGCTTCATAAGAGGGTAGGAGCGAGATGTCACCACCCAAATACTTTTCCTGTGCTTGTGACATGGCTGAAACAAGTACAAGTAACATTGTCGTCATTGTTCGTTTCATATTGGTATGCTGTTTTTTTCAAAAAGAGGGCATGTCAACACACACCCTCTTATTAACTCACGTTCTCATTTCGCTCACTTAATCGCAATCGTGACTTTGTCGAGATTGCTCACGTTCGGAAATAAGCGCAAGCGCTCATTTCGCTCACTTAATCGCAATCTTATCGACGCGCTTCTGGTGACGGCCGCCTTCGAAGGATGCGGTGAAGAACTCATCCATAATCTTACCGGCGGTCTTGTTGTCAATGAAGCGTCCGGGCATGACGAGCACGTTGGCGTCGTTGTGCTGACGGATGAGGTGTGCAATCTCAGGAATCCATGCCAGTCCGGCACGTACGCCCTGGTGCTTGTTCAGCGTGATGCTGATGCCTTCGCCCGAACCGCAGATGCCGATGCCGGGATAAACCTCGCCACTCTCGATGCCCTCGGCCAGAGCGTGACCGAAGTCGGGATAGTCTACTGATGCGTCACTCCACGTGCCATAGTCCTTGTAAGGATAGCCGTGCTCCTCCAGATACTGGAGTACGTATTTCTTCAAAGGGTAGCCTGCGTGATCACAGGCTACACCAACTGTCTTTACTTCCATGTTTAATAATAAACATTAAAGATTAAACATTAAATTATGCAAGCAGCTTCTTGACCTGCTCGTAAACGTTCTGACCGGTGAAGCCGAGCTTCTCGTCGAGCACCTTGTAAGGAGCAGAGAAACCGAAGCTCTCAAGACCCCAAACGCAGCCGTCGGCACCTACCAGACCTTCCAGGTTGACGGGCAGACCAGCGGTGAGACCGAACTTCTTCTTGCCACAAGGCAGCACGCTCTGCTGGTACTCCTTCGGCTGGCTGCGGAACAGACCCTCGGAAGGAACGCTGACCACGCGTGTCTTGATGCCGTCGGCAGCCAGCAGCTTGGCACCAGCCTCAAGGGTAGAAACCTCAGAACCGGAAGCCAGCAGGA
>JAEEGI010006076.1_pt1 | contig 27393 bp, 16 predicted proteins | sample 8958751 | NCBI WGS metagenome assembly JAEEGI01 (sample SAMN16246545, study PRJNA631951) | gut metagenome | biome: gut microbiome; feature: rumen; material: KS-attached | host: Bos | place: Iran: Karaj | collected 2018-10 | reverse complement strand
TGACCTGGGCGATGCCATCGAGAACTACAAGCAGATTCTCGACATTACCGGCGACGTGGCTGCCAACATCATCGCTCCCAACTCGGAGAGCGTCGACCTGGAAGGTCCTCACCTCGAGAACGGACGCATGATTTATGCAAGCAAGACCTTCGAGAATATCGATGCCACCCGCAAGGCTGGCTTGTGGGGTGTCTCAATGCCCCGTCGATATGGCGGTCTGAACTTGCCTAATGCTGTGTTCTCGATGCTCAGCGAGGTTATCTCGGCTTCCGATGCCGGTTTCCAGAATATCTGGTCGTTGCAGTCGTGTATCGACACCCTCTATGAGTTTGGCTCTGAGGAGCAGCGTCAGAAATACATCCCCCGTGTCTGTGCTGGCGAAGGTATGTCGATGGACCTCACCGAGCCCGATGCAGGCTCTGACCTGCAGCGCGTGATGCTGAAGGCTACCTTCGATGAGAAGGAGAACTGCTGGCGTCTGAACGGTGTGAAGCGTTTCATCACCAATGGTGACTCTGACATTCACCTCGTGCTGGCCCGCTCTGAAGAAGGCACGAAGGACGGACGTGGCTTGTCAATGTTCATCTATGACAAGCGCAATGGCGGTGTCGACGTGCGTCATATCGAGCACAAGTTGGGCATCCACGGTTCGCCTACCTGTGAGTTGACTTATAAGAATGCGAAGGCAGAGCTCTGTGGCAGCACTCGTCTCGGACTCATCAAGTATGTGATGGCTTTGATGAACGGTGCACGTCTGGGCATCGCTGCCCAGTCGGTAGGACTGTCGCAGGAAGCCTACAACGAGGGTCTTGCCTATGCCAAGGAGCGTCAGCAGTTTGGACAGAAGATCATCGAGTTCCCCGCTGTCTATGATATGCTCTCTCGCATGAAGGCCAAGCTCGATGCCGGACGCTCGCTGCTCTATCAGACTGCTTGCTATGTTGACGTCTACAAGTGCTTGGAGGATATCGAGCGCGATCGCAAACTGACGCCCGAAGAGAAACAGGAACTGAAGAAGTACCAGCGCCTGGCTGATGCCTTCACACCGCTGGCCAAGGGCATGAACTCTGAGTATGCCAACCAGAATGCCTACGATGCCATCTCTATCCACGGCGGCTCGGGCTTCATCATGGAGTACAAGAGCCAGCGCCTCTATCGTGACGCCCGTATCTTCTCCATCTACGAGGGAACCACGCAGCTGCAGGTGGTGGCTGCTATCCGCTACATCACCAACGGCACCATGCTCCAGAACATCAAGGACATGGCTGCAGGTCTCGAATGCTGCGATTGTGTAGCAGCTCTCAAGGCTCGTGTCGAGAAGCTCATCCCCATCTACGAGGAGGCTCTTGCCAACGTGAAAGCCCTCGAGAGCCAGGATGCCCTCGACTTCCTCGCCCGTCGTCTCTACGATATGACCTGCGAGCTCGTGATGTCGCTGCTCATCATTCGTGATGCCAGCGCCGCTCCTGAGCTGTTTGAGAAGTCTGCCAACGTCTATGTCCGCATGACCGAGGAAGATGTGATCGGCAAGTCTGCCTATATCAAGTCGTTCAAGGCTGAGGATCTGGTCAGCTTCCGCGCTGCCGAGCCTGCCGCAGAAGAGGCTTAAGTGAACTATCTCCGCCAGAAGCGCTCAGTGATATCGACCATCTGCCCGTCGGGCTGGATGCGATAGAGGCGCTGGTTGGTGGTAGGTTCCTTCAAGGGTCCGAGGTGTCGGATGTAGGGACCAATCTTGATATAGTCGAAGTCAGTGACGCTGACGACCGACGGAATACGGATGCGCCCGCTGTACCATGCAACATGGAACTGCGGGTGCTCTTCATGTATATATTCCGCCAGTTGGCCGACTCCCCTGGGGTCGCCGTCGCCACCCATGAATGCGATGCAGGTGATGTCGGTGCCATACTGCTCCACGAAGTCATCGATGGCAGCGGTGTCGAGTGGAAGGCCGATGTCCTCCCAGAGATAGCGACTGTGACACCCGGGACAGCGACACGGGCAATTCGATATGTTGATTGCCAGTGTCACCTCGTCGGGTATCTCCTGAAAAACGATTCCTGTATTGACGTATTTTAGCATACTTAAGCCCCCTCAGAGAGGGGGCGAAGTGTCTGAGCTGGCGTGCTTCAGACGGATAGAGAATAATGAAAAAGTGTAGTTTTTTTCTTATGCCGTGGCGTAGAAGCGGCGTGCCGCCTCCTCCTGACGGGCCTGTGAGAAGTTGGAGACACGCTTCAGGTAGCCGATGATGCGCGTCATGTAGTCTACATTCTTTGAATGGCAGTGCGGGCACTCCTTCAGGTAGCGCTTGTCGATGTGTCCGCAGTCGTTGCACACGGTATTGGGAATGTTGAACGTGAAGTAGTTGCATCCCTCCTTGGCGGCCACCTTCAGCAGGTGCAGGTACTGCTCCTTCGAGAGGTGCTCCTCAAGGTTCATGTGCAGTGCTGAGCCGCCAGTGAGGTGCTCGATATAGGGACGGCCGTGCAGCTTGAACTTGTCGATGACCGACAGCGAGTCGTCCTCGACCACGTAGAAGTAGCTGTTGTAGCAGTCGCGGGGCACGAAGTATCCGTCTTCACGGTCCCACTTGGCATGCTTCACGCCTACATTCTCGGCTGGGATCATCTCGCAGTTGAACATCACGTCCTTCGTACGATACTGCTTGTTGTACTTCTCGATGAGCCCCAGGATGCCCTGCACGAAGTGCATGTACTGGTCGTTGGGTGTGATCTTCAGACCCATGAATTCGGCTGCCTCCACCAGTCCATTGATGCCGATGGTGAGGTCTTGGCGACTGATATTGATATAGCCGGCGTCGAACAATGGCAGCATACCGTGCTGCTGCAGCTCCTTGAGGTTCTCGTTATAGGCCAGCTGTACCTTGTGGCAGAGGTCGATGATGCCTCCGAGGTACTCCAGATAGTCCATCTTGTGGTTCACGGCATACTGGATGCAGCGGTTCAGGTTGATGGTGAGCACGCTCTTCGAGCCAGTCGACACGCCTCCTGCTCCCAGCGTATAGCTGAAACCGTTGTCAGTGATCTCGTTGCGCAGGCGGCAGCAGCTCGACAGTGAGTCGGCATTGTCGCTCATATAGGTGAAGAACGAGTGCCCCTCGGCATACATCTCGGCTGTGAATTCGCCCCACTCCTTGTCCTTGCACTCGCCGTTCTCGTCGGTCAGCAGGGCCATCGTCTCGACGGGGAAGGTGAGCAGGGTCTTGGTGCGCTCCTTATTGAACCACTTCATGAACCGCTTCTGCAGCCACGACAGTCCCTCCCAGTCGGGTTTCGATCCATCGGGGAAGTAGAACTCGCCGAAGATGCTCTCAAAATAGTAGCGGTCGTAGTAGGCAATGTTCCAGAACACGGCCTGATAGTTGCGTGCTCCTGTAGGCTGGTTCAGCGTGTAGACAATCTGCTCGAAGTAGTCGGTGATGACCTTGTCGAGTGTGCGCTTCTTCAGGCTGAGGTCGGCCTGCTCGTTGGAGCGCTTGTAGTAGTCGATGCCGTATTCCTTGCCCAGGAAGTAGTTCATGTACATCAGGAACTCAGGCGTGGCACAGGCTCCGCTGAGCATCGACGATACCATGAACACCATGTTGACGAAGCCTCCACAGAATGACTTCAGGTTGGTGGGAGCTGTTGAGTTGCCACCGATGGAGATAGTGCCTCCGATGAGCCAGGGGTACATCGTGATCGAGGCGCAGTAATTGGCCAGCGAGGTCTCGTCGTTCTTATATATATAATGATGTGTAAGCTTGTCGATATACTCGTCGGCCAGCTGCTTGCCATACATCTTCTTGATGCGGTCGGTCAGCAGGCGACGGTTCAGGCGGATGAAGTTCGACTTGGGCAGCTCGCCGATGAGCGTGGCTATGTTCTTGTGTTCCACGTTGGCGTTGGCGTCGTACTTCGATCCGGTGGCGGCATTCACGCTGTCGCAGTACTCCGAGAGGAACTGCAGCTTCTGCAGCGTCTCGCGGTCCTCGCTGTGCTGCTGGCGGTAGAGCATGAACGATTTTGCCACTTTGAAATGACCCTCGCGCATCAGCGCTTCCTCCACCTGATTCTGAATGTCCTCCACCTTGATATCGTCCTTAATATCCAAGTGGCTGAGAATCTTAGAGATAGTTCCCAGGTCAGTAGGCTCTTCCACACTTTCAAATGCCTTCACGATGGCATTCATGATTTTGTCCAATGAGAAGCGGTCCTTCGATCCGTCGCGCTTCGTAATGGTAAAGTTCTTAATTTCCATTTATTTATAGTCTATTTGTTGTTCGTTCACTTCAACAATGTTTTCCGTTTTGGAAAACTTTTCCGTTCTTTTCACCAAAAAAGTTTTCCGTTTCGGGAAACGCTATTCGGGTGCAAAGTTACAAATTTTCTCCAATAATGCAACACTAAGTACTGCAAAAAAATGCTAAAAGTGAAAAACTTAAAGAAAAGTGGACTATCCTTTGGCATTTCGCTCACTTTTTCGTACCTTTGCATCCGATGAAACTGATACGACTACTGATTGGACTCTTGATGCTGGTTCCTGTGCAGACTTTGGCGCAGGAGGAAGGCGAACAAGTGGGACGCCACGAAGGTGCCGACAGCACGGTGCTGATGGTGCCCTACCGCGAGTTGGTGATGCAGCGCCTGGATGCGCTCGTCGACGACTCGCTGATGGAGCGTGCCCAGTTGGGACTGATGGTTTGGGACCTTACTGACGATACCCTGCTCTATGCCCTGAATCATCGTCAGCTGATGCGTACGGCATCTACGATGAAGCTGCTCACGGCCATCACCGCACTCGACTACCTGGGCCCCACCTATAAGTATAAGACATCTTTATATTATAGGGGCCAGATCTCCAATGGACAGTTGACGGGCGACCTCATCTGCCGAGGGGGGATGGATCCGATGTTCGACCGCAAGGATATGCAGGCCTTCGCCCAGGCAGTGAAGGACAAGGGCATTAAGAGCATCCGAGGACGAATCATCATGGACAGCTCGATGAAGGACGGTGAGAAGTGGGGCGAGGGCTGGTGCTGGGATGACGACAATCCTACGCTGTCGCCGCTGCTCATCAATGGCAAGGCCGACTTCTCCACCCAGTTCATGATCGAACTGAGGGGAGCGCGCGTCAGCACCGGTGGCGTCAGCGTCGCCTCAGGTTCGCTGCCCAACGATGCCAAGCTGATCTGTCAGCGCAGCCATCCCATTGGCGACGTGCTCAAGCAGATGATGAAGGAGAGCGACAACCTCTATGCCGAGTCCACCTATTATCAGATAGCTGCCAGCTCAGGGGGCAGGCCCGCTACAGCCAAGGATGCACAGAAGCTGGAGGAGAACCTGCTCGTGCGTATAGGTCTCGATCCTTCACGCTATCGACTGGCCGACGGCAGCGGGCTCTCGCTTTACAATTATCTGACGGCTGAGGCACAGGTGCGCCTGCTGCGCTATGCCTGGTTTCGCGATGAAATCTACCAGCAGCTCTTGCCTACGCTGCCTATAGCCGGCGAGGACGGAACACTGAAGAAACGCATGACTGACACAGCTGCTCAGGGCAATGTGCAGGCTAAGACGGGCAGCGTCACGGGTGTGTCGGCGCTGACGGGCTATCTCACTGCTCCCAACGGCCACCGACTGGCTTTCAGCATCATCAACCAAGGTGTCCGGCGAATGGCTGAGGGCCGCGATTTCCAGGATCGTCTCTGCGAGGCACTATGCCAACCATAGAAGAGTATTAACCATTAAAACAATTCAGATATGGCAACTGTTCATCCTTGGGCAAAACCCTTTCACGATGTCGTAGCGCAGCAGTATCGCCTGGATGCTGCCGCCCAGCAGGACTTCGACGCCTTCTTCGCTCGTGTCAATGCGATGGCCTCGTCGTCTGCCGATCAAGGCACGTTCGTCACCCAGTTCACGCAGAGTCCGCTTTTCACTGAGTACAATCAGCTGCTGGAGAAGTATCAGCAGCAGGCCGTCACATCGACAGGGCAGACGGTGGCTGAGGCCGCACAGAGCATGCGTGAGGAGTCAGCGCGGCTGTCGGCTGAAGATCATGCCAAGACGATGGCAGAGCAGAAACTCAACGAGGTGGTGACACAGATGCTGCCTGACGAGATCAACAGCCTGCGATGGGGAGGCCTCCGAGCCATTCCCGTCATAGGCCCTATCATCCAGTGGATTGGCAACATCCGCTGGCTGCGTAGCCTGTTCATAGAGAAGTAGCATAAACATATTAAATCTTGATACTATGGTCTATAAGTATGACTTTCTGATTATCGGAGCAGGCGTGGCCGGCATGAGCTACGCCCTGAAGGTGGCTCGTGCGCTGCCGCCACTCAGTCCTACGGACAATTCGTCGAAGAATGGAAAGGAGAGGGCTCGCATATGCCTTATCTGCAAGACAAGCCTCGACGAGGCCAACACTTCGTTCGCACAGGGGGGTGTGGCCTCTGTGACCAATCTGGCTGTCGACAATTTCGAGAAGCACATCGAGGACACAATGATTGCAGGCGACTATATCAGCGACCGCAAGGCCGTCGAGCAGGTGGTGCGCTGTGCGCCAGAGCAGATTCGCGAACTGGTGGAGTGGGGGGTGAACTTCGACCGCAAGGAAGATGGTTCCTTCGATCTCCATCGTGAGGGCGGACACTCTGAGTTTCGCATCCTTCATCATGCCGACGATACTGGTGCAGAGATCCAGCGAGGACTGATGGAGGCCGTGCGCGCATGTCCTGACATCGTCGTCAAGGAGAATCACTTCGCTGTGGAGATCATCACCCAGCATCACCTCGGAGTGCGTGTCACTCGCCGTTCGCCACATATCCATTGCTATGGGGCATACGTGCTAGCCCCCCCTACTGCCCCCGAGGGGGCTTCTATAGCCAGATCTAATGTGTCCCCCTCGGGGGACGAAGGGGGGGCTCGTGTGGACACCTATCTCTCGAAAGTCACCGTCATGTGTACAGGCGGATGTGGAGCCGTCTATCTCACCACCTCCAACCCAGTCATTGCTACAGGCGACGGTATCGCTATGGTCTATCGTGCCAAGGGAACGGTGCAGGATATGGAGTTCGTGCAGTTTCATCCCACTGTCCTCCATCATCCCAGCGAGACGCATCCCGCCTACCTCATCACTGAGGCGATGCGCGGCTATGGTGGCATCCTGAAACTGCCCAATGGCGAGACGTTCATGGAGAAATACGACGAGCGGCTCTCGCTGGCACCACGCGATATCGTGGCTCGTGCCATCGACAAGGAGATGAAGATTCACGGCATCGATCACGTCTGCCTCGATGTCACTCACAAGGATCCGGCAGAGACGCGCCGTCACTTCCCCAACATCTACCAGAAGTGCCTCTCGATGGGCATCGACATCACCACCGACTATATCCCTGTCCGTCCTGCAGCACACTATATGTGTGGAGGCATCAAGGTAGACCTCAACGGACAGACGAGCATCGAGCGGCTCTATGCACTGGGCGAATGTTCCTGTACTGGTCTTCATGGTGGCAACCGACTGGCTTCCAACTCCCTCATCGAGGCTGTCGTCTATGCCGATGCTGCCGCTAAGGACTCGCTGAAGCACGTCGACCTCTATGACTTCAACGATCAGGTGCCTGAGTGGAACGATGAGGGCACGATGACCAACGAGGAGAAGGTGCTTATCACTCAGAGTGTGCGCGAAGTCAACCAGATTATGTCCAACTATGTCGGCATTGTTCGCAGCGACCTTCGTCTCCATCGTGCTTGGGATCGTCTCGACATGCTCTACGAGGAGACTGAACGGCTCTTCAAGCGCGTGAAGGCTTCGAAGGACATCTGCGAGCTGCGCAATATGATCAATGTGGGCTATCTCATCACTCGTTTCGCCCTCGAGCGCAAGGAGAGCCGAGGCCTGCACTACACCATCGACTATCCCGTGCACGCGTACGATAAAAAAGATGAGGCTCCTGTCAAGGCCCAGCAGATGTCAGAAGAGACGTTGGCTGAGGCAATGCGTGTCATGGCTGCCAATCGAGGTAAAGGCGATGAGCCGAAAGTGGGTATCTTCTGGTATAACATCGTTCAGAACGAATTGTTTGGAGTTGTCGCCCATAAACATTCCGACTATGACAAACCCAATGCCCGTGGTGGCCTTATCACCTCGAGCGAGATGCATGAGGATGTGTGGAAAAAGGAGTATCACAAGCAAAAATACAAGAAGGGTGGCGTAGGACCTTTCAAAGGCGAATATCAGTGGAAGCCACGTGGCCGTGTGTTCTATAATCCTGCTGAGGATCAGTATATCATTGCTGTGGGTACTTGGATTGACGAACATCCACAAGCACTGGAACTCATCTATGAGGAGTTTGACCTTCCAAAGGACAAAACCATTCTTGAGAGGGGTAGTCACTGGGATTTGGGACAGACCTGGAACGATTAGGTGGGTCGCGTTGGCCAACACCCATCCGGCAAGAAGTGCAATGAAGAATGAAGCCTCTCCGTCGAAAGGGAGGCTTCTCTATGTATTGCCCCTGCCGTTATTCAGTTGCAAAGATGCAAAAATGCTCGAAATTTCGGCTAATTTATGTTAAATATTCATTTTTAATATCACAATATCACCCATAATATCACACGCTAATATGCTGTATAGTAGTGTGATAAGATGTTGGTGATATTTGTGATATTAGTTTTTGAAAAATCAATAGATGTGTACTGACAACCAAACACGACACTTTTGAACTACTTCAATAGCCTCCTTATATATTAAAGAGGTGGTCACTCGTATCCAAAGAGGCCGTCTTCGTTCTTCTTAGTCAGCCTTCCGTGAAAGTAAAACAAGTTGTTTTACTCTTCAAAGTGGTAGGTTTTGTATACCTAAGTATGGCACTTGCGAAGGTAAAACAACTTGTTTTACTTTATCAAGTCATATACTTTCTAGCATCAAATGCCTACACCTAGTATTGCTAGTGGCCGACGAACGTCATGCTCGTTACGGTCGAAGTCAAAGGTAAAAGGTACTTTTGTTCGGAAAAGAAAAGAAAATCAAGTTTTTCTTTTGCTTTTCTCTCACTTTTTAGTACCTTTGCAGCCGATTTACAAACACAAAACGTTTAGAGGCATGAAAAAGATCAGAGCAGCCGTAGTCGGTTACGGCAACATCGGACGCTATGCCCTCCAGGCACTGGAGGAGGCTCCCGACTTCGAGATTGCAGGCGTGGTACGCCGCAACGGTGCAGAGAACAAGCCAGTGGAGCTGGCTGCGTATGACGTGGTGAAGGACATCCGCGAGCTGAAGGATGTGGATGTGGCCATCCTCGCCACTCCCACCCGCTCGTGTGAAGAATATGCGAAGCAGATCCTGCCGCTGGGCATCAACACGGTGGACTCGTTCGACATCCACACGATGATTCGCGACTACCGCCGCGAGCTGATGGCAGTCAACAAGCAGACCAATACCGTGAGCGTGATTGCTGCAGGCTGGGATCCGGGCTCTGACAGCATCGTGCGCACATTGATGCAGAGCCTCGCACCTAAGGGCCTGAGCTATACGAACTTCGGTCCGGGTATGTCGATGGGCCACAGCGTGTGCGTGCGTTCTAAGAAAGGTGTCAAGAATGCCCTGTCGATGACCATTCCTCTGGGCGAAGGCATCCATCGCCGCATGGTGTATGTGGAGCTGGAGGAAGGCGCCAAGCTCGACGAGGTGACTGCCGCCATCAAGGCCGATCCTTACTTTGCCTCCGACGAGACGCATGTGTTCCAGGTGGAGAGCGTCGACGATGTGCGCGACATGGGTCATGGCGTGCATCTGGTGCGCAAGGGCGTGAGCGGACAGACGCAGAATCAGCGTTTCGAGTTCAACATGAGCATCAACAATCCAGCCCTGACAGGTCAGGTGCTGGTCAACGTGGCCCGTGCGTCGATGCGTCTGGAGCCCGGCTGCTATACGATGGTCGAAATTCCCGTCATCGATATGCTCCCTGGCGATCGTGAAGAACTGATTTCACATTTAGTATAAACAATGAAAAAACTATTTCTTACAAGCGTTGTGCTGCTGATGGCCGTGATGGCCCAGGCACAGACAAAGATCACCCCGAAGCTGCAGAAAGGCTTCAAGGCAGTGTACACTGAAGTTGCCACGAACAATGCCGGTGGCACAGAACAGAAGATCACCTCCGAGACGGAGTATGTCGTGAGCGACGTCACCGCCGATGGTGCCGTCATCGACATCACGATGACAAGCATCGATGCTGGTCAGGCTGACAACGGACCGATGGGCAAGTTGATGTCTCTCTCAGAGTCGGTCATGAAGGGCGTCTGCATCAAGGTGCGTACTGATGCCGAAGGTCAGGTGAAGGGCGTGGTGAACCTCGACGAGGTCAAGGCCAAGGTCATTCAGCTCGCCGGCTCCATCGTCGACGAGATCATGAAGGAGAGCCCTGAGGTGTCACAGGCACTGCCCAAGGACGTGCTGATGTCGCAGTTCTCCGAGCAGCTCACTGAGGAATCCCTCATCGCCAGCCTCACCAACAGCGGCGTGCTGGCCCTCAACGGAAAGACCGTGAGAAACGGTGCCACTGAGAGTGTCAACAACGAGCAGGGCATGAAGCTGAAGCGCATGTATTTCGTCGTGGGCAAGAACATCATCACCAACTCCACGCTCGACATGACCAAGGACGAGCTGAAGGAGTTCGTCCTCAAGCAGGTCGAGAAGGTGGCTCCCGATCAGGCAGAGATGGTCAAGCAGAACATCGACGCCGTGATGGGTCAGATGTCGTTCAACGTCACCTCGAAGAGTACTTATGAGATGCAGGATAACGGCTGGGTGAAGAGCATCAAGACGGAGGCCAGCCAGGACTCCATGGGTCAGAGCGTCAAGCAGACGTCGGAGATCACGCTGAAGCAGTAAGATACTGCGGAGATTATAGACAACTCAGACAACTCTGGACAACGGCAGAATAAGCCACGTTGGTCCTCAGTTGTCTGAGTTGTTTTTGTAATTATTCGTCCTTTTTATCTCGTGCCTGATACTCTAGCGGCGTGCAGCCCACCTCCATCAGAAACCATCGGTAGAAAGACTTGCGGCTCGTGAAACCACACTCCAGGCTGATGGCCTCAATTGAGAAGTTTGGGTGCTCATCTATCATTTTACAGGCCGCCTTGATGCGGTGATGACAGAGCAATTTGTGTAAATTGTTATATCTAGGACTGCATTCAAATGCCTTTTTTAACTTTTTCTGCGTAATATCGAGGTCTTTTGCGATATCTTTGATTAATTTGGACTTCGATGGAAGGTACAGCTCTTCCTTCTCTATAAGTTTATTGAGTCGTTTCAGAATGATCTCGTCAGTCACCAGGTCGTTCTTTTTCCGGCTCTTTGGTATGCTGGCATGAAATTCCGGGAAGTTCTCACCCAGGTATTTGTTGATGCTATCTATTTGTTCCATAAGTTCTCTAGATAGGGATAATGCCCTTGCATGCATCTGTGCAAGTTCTTCCAGTGCCTTGCCTTTGTTCTTCAGGTTCATCATAGCTTTCAATGAGTTTGGTTCCGGTTTGTTATAAATCAGCATGCAAATATAACAAATTCATTTCAATTGACGAACGCTTTTTTGTTTTATTTGTGTCAATTTGTTGTTTTGAACAATGATTCCCATTTTGATACATATTTAAAGATAAAATGTGTTTTAGATACAAAAAAAGTTGTAATTTTGCACAGAATATTCGAAACATAGACTATTACTCGTTAGGATAAATAACGTTTTTTATAAACAGATTAAAAATATGCGATACATGCAAAGGACACTAGGCAGAGCGCTGTTGTTGCTGGCTTTCCTCGCAGGAAGCCATCAGGCAGAGGCACAGATCTCGTTGAAGAACAATCTGCTGTATGATGCCAGCTTGACTCCCAACATCGGCATGGAGGTGGGACTGGCACGCAAGTGGACGTTTGATGCCACATTTGGCCTCAACCCCTGGACGTTCAACGACAACAAGAAGTGGCGTCACTGGCTTGTGCAGCCGGAGGCGCGCTATTGGTTCTGCGAGAAGTTCAACGGCCATTTCGTCGGTCTCCATCTCATGGGTGGTGAGTTCAATGCTGGCGGAGTGAAGTTCCCATTCGGCATTGCCCCCTGCCTGCACCACAACCGCTATGAGGGATGGTATGCTGGTGGCGGCCTGGTCTATGGCTACCAATGGCCCGTCAGTCGTCACTTCAGCGTCGAGACCGTCATTGGTCTGGGCTACGACTACCTCAAGTACAAGAAGTTCCCCTGTGAGCATTGCGGCACACAGACGGGCGAAGGCCATTACAACTATATTGGCCCGACCAAGGTAGCCCTTAACATGATTTACAACCTCTAACCCTTATATATATAATAATGTATATGACTATCAAGTTACGCCATATCTTAGCAGGCCTGTTGATCGTGGCCTCGCAGTCGCTGAGCGCACAGACGCTGAGCGACGGCCAGACGGTTGTGAAGAATGCACTGCTTACACCCCAGAGCGGACAGATGTTGCTCACGATGGACGTCTGTCTCGATGAGCTCAAGCTCAAGCACAACCAGTCGGTGGTGATGCATCCCGTACTCTATTCTCTCGACGGCACTCAGAAGGCAGCCTTTGATCCCATGGTCATCGACAGCCATGCCGAGTATGTGCTCTACGAGCGCGGCCTGTCGAACGTGGCCTACAGCAACGTTCCTCATGTCAGCCGTCGTAGCGGAAAGCCTCAGACTGAATATTATCGCAGCACCGTGCCCTACGAGTCATGGATGGACGGCTACGAGCTGCGCCTCGAGGAAGATTTGTGCGCCTGCGGCGACCTGTCGCAGCTGCCCTATGTCACTTCCTTGCGCCGTGACCTGCCGCCCGATCCCTACACCCTCATTGCACTGACCAACCTCGAGCCCGTTCAGGACAAGGCTCCCTACGAGCTGCATGGATCGGCCTTCATCAACTTCGTGGTCGACCGGTGGGAGATGAAGCCCGACTATATGGACAACCGCCGCGAGCTGCGCAAGATTACCGATACACTCGACATCATGGTGGCCGACAAGAACATCACCGTCAAGGAAATCAAGATTCACGGATGGGCATCGCCTGAGTCGCCATTCACCCACAACCGCATGCTGGCCACCAACCGTGCCAAGAGCCTCACCGAATGGCTGAGGAAGAACTATGACCTCCCCACCAGCGCCTTTGCTCCCGCTGAGGCAACGCCTGAGAACTGGATTGGCCTGCGCGAAGCAGTGGAGAAGATGGACGGCACGCAGCTGGCCCACCGCGATGAGATCCACTCCATCATACGTGAGCTGCTGCTGAAGGAAGACCGTGAGATAGAGCGCACAGCCGATGCCACTGAGGCACGCATCAAGTCCAGCTACCCGCAGGATTATCAGTACCTGCTCAGGACTGTCTACCCATCGTTGCGTCGCTCCGACTACGAGATTACATTCAACGTACGCACGTTCAACACCATCGACGAGTGCCTGCAGATCTACCGCACCAAGCCCTATCAGCTCTCGCAGCATGAGCTATGGCGCGTGGCACAGACCTTCGAGCCTTACTCCGATGAATACAACCGAGCCCTGCAGACAGCACTCAACAACTATCCTGACGATGAGGCTGTCAACCTCAACCTGGCCAATGTCGCCATACAGCAGCGCGATCCGCTGAAGGCCGAGACACTGCTGCAGCGGGCTGGAAACAGCGGCGCTGCTGAGAATGCCCGTGCCGTCGTATGCATCCTTCGCGGACAATATGACGAGGCTGCACGCCACCTCGACAACGCACAGCAGAAGGGCATCGATGTCAGCCGCAACCGTCAGGCCATTCAAAAGATGCTTCCCTATAAGGATAGAAAATAATCTAATTATTCTTTAACATTTTAATCTCTTTATTAATCATTTATGAAAAAGTTTAGTCTTTTCGCTCTCGCTGCAGCTGGACTGCTGCTCGGAGCCTGCTCGTCGGAAAAAGACGAGATTGCTGAGCCCAACAACCTCTACGGAATGGTAGAGGGAGAAAGCTCATGGCTGGCCGTAGGCATCTCGATGCCCGGCGACGCTATCACTCGTGCCAACGAGGATCTTACTGATGGAGAAACAACTGAGTTTGAAGTGAAGAGCGGTACGCTTTATCTCTTCAAGGGTGCCAATGAGGACGAAGCAACGTTCTTCCAGTCTTTCCCCATCAATGCTGCATTCAGTAATGAGACGGATGACAATGTTCCTGGTGGCAACACTCTGGTGACTAACCCCACTTCTGATGGCTACGGTGAAATCACTTCCACCAGCGCTAAGATGGTGCAGGAGATTCAGAACCCCAACCTCGGCATCAATGACAAGCTCTATGCCTATGTCATCCTGAATGATGATAAAAATGTTACAGGAATCACTGCAACAGCAAATTCGACCACAGGTGCTCAGTTCAAGAAGCAGCAGCTGAAGGCCATTGGTATTGCTGACGAGTCGAAGGGTTTTGGAGCTATCGGTGATAATGGACTCGTGATGACCAGCGTGCCCATCGCTACCATTGCTGGCGGTGAGTCTTCACCCGCTAATGCTAACATTCTCACTTTCACCGAGATCGACAAGAATGCTATCTACAAGACCAAGGCTGAGGCTGAGGCTGCAGGTGCACAGGCTGCTTGCATCTACGTGGAGCGTGCTGCTGTGAAGGTTGAGGTTCAGGTTGCTGATGATTTCGGCATCCAGCTCGATGGCCAGGGAACTCCTACTGGAGTTGCGGCTGAAGATGTCAAATGGGCTCTTGGTAATGTGAATCATGGTGGAACAGGTGGCGTAGGCTACTACAACACCCGTCAGATTGACAAGGCTTGGCTGCCCTACAACAACCTGAAGGCTAATCCTTTCTATGTGCAATGGCGCATGGTGGGCCGTACTCCGTTCTTCAACGCCGACCACACCCCCAATCCCGCCTATCGTACTTACTTTGGCTACGATCCCAACTATTCTGGCGAAGGTGCTATTCCTCAGAATGCCAATACGGGTCTGATCAACGCTCAGCTGACCGATGATCAGTACACGCTGAAGTCTGAGGAAGTCACATACACCTACGAGAACACCTTCGATGAGAACTGTCAGATCTTCCGCAATACCACTTATGTGGGCGTGAAGGTGAAGATCAGCGATGGCGACTTCTACACTATTGAAGGTCAGCCCAACACCATGCTGGCTTCCAATGCTGACATTACAGCTGTTGTGAAGGCACGTCTGCGCGATGAAATCAACCAGAGGATTGCCGCCATCAATGCTCTTATTACAACCGATCTGGGTAAAACAGCCGAGGAAGGCCGCACCTTCTCTGTCGGTGTCACCACCGTAACCTATGATGTCGATGTCGCCGTTACAACGGGTACTTACAATGACGCAACTGGTGAGCTGCCTTACACTGTTACGCTGAGCCTGATCAATGTCAAGACCAATGGCGCTAATGCAGCTGCTGCAGACGTAACTGCCCTCAATACTCTTGCTGCTCCTCATATCGGTACCCTCGCATCTGACAAGATGCCTGCTAAATCTAAGGTCTACCAGTATAAGGGTGGTATCTCCTACTACTCAGTTCGCATCAAGCACTTTGGCGATGTGGAGACTCCTTGGAATGGACCCGGTGAGGCTTACAATGTCTACCAGGCAGCAGCTCCAACTCTCTGCATCTATCCTGCTAATGCAACTCAGACTATCGATGGCGTGACCACCGTCTATGGTGATAACTACGCTAGCGCATGGCTGGGCCGTTGGGGTGTTGTCCGCAACAACTGGTATGTGGTCAAGCTGAACAAGATCGAGGGTATCGGTTCGCCCGTTCCCGAGGACTTCAGTGGTGAGGCTGGTAACACGCCTGACGACAATCCTCCCACCAGCTACTTCATCTCTGCAGAGGTACACATCCTGCCTTGGGTGAAGCGCTTCCAGGAAGAGACGCTCTAAGCTTACTATTCGCATAAAAGATGGCCGGCGCTACGCGGGCGCCGGCCACCTTTCAAAAACTTTAATACACGACGCGACATACATACAACGTATAGATATTTAATCCAACGCTACAATGATGCAGTTCAATAAAAAGACATTCATTGCCCTGACGGCTCTCACAACATTAGCATCGTGCTCGATGATGAGCGACGACCTTGAAGACTGTCCGCAGGGGCTCTCCGTGGAGTTTGTTTACGACTACAACGTGGAAAGAGCAAACATGTTCAACGACCACGTCGGAAGCGTCACGCTCTATGTCTACGACCAAGCCGGACAGCTGGTGCGTACGCAGACAGAGGACAACGTCGCCTCTGTGCAGCCACTGCGCAATCCCAACTACCGCATGACTGTCGATGGACTGCAGCCTGGCGAATATCGGCTACTGGCGCTGGCCAACCAGCGTCGCTATGCTGACATCAGCCAGCTTTCCGGCGTGCGCTATCTGCGCGACGGACAGACTGGTGCGATGAACAATCTTAATGTCACACTGGCCAACGTGCCCGGCTTGCAGGCCGCCACACTCATCAAGCAACAGCTTGACACGCTCTGGCATGGTACGCTGCGCTCAGCACAGTACACCCAGAACCCTGTGACGCGCGCCGACGATCCCGTGCTTGTCAATGCACAGACGGTCACCGTTCGCGAACATGAGCTTACCAGCTGTGTCGTCAGCCTCGTGCGCGACACTAAGCGACTCCACATCTCGCTCCGCCAGGCCGACAATCCTGCTCACTGCGACATCGCAGACTATGAGATCTTTATCACCGACCAGAACGGAAAGATACTTTGGGACAATAACGTCGACACCGATGGTACTCCCCAGCAGACCTATCGGCCATTCGACGAATGGAACACATACTACAGCTCTGTCACTGCACAGAGCTACGACAGCCGCCCCGCCAGCGATGAAGGACTGGAGGAGACGGCACATGCCGACCTTGACTTCAACCGCCTCATGCTGCGACAGGGCAACAGCACCGTCGCTCCCGCCATGCTCTATATCAACTATAGGCCCGACGGACATCAGGTGGCTGCTATTAACCTGCCCGAGATCCTGCAGCAGGGACGAGGCGCCTTCGAGCGCTACGCCTATAGTCCGCAGGAGTTCCTCGACAGAGCTTACGACTATCGCCTCGACTTTATCCTCGTAGGCGAGGAATGGAACTTCATAACCCTCGGCATACATTCACTGCCCTGGACAAAGCGCTTCCAGAACGTAACGCTCCACTAATTATCAACAACAGACTACAACGATAGCATGAAACTGCTTCATAATATACTAATCCCTCTGGCCTTGTCCGGCTTCGTCGCATGTCAGGACTATGATGCCGACCACTATAACCAGGTGTATAGTGGGGTCGACAGCATATACATTGAGATGACGTTCGACATTGCCGATGGCGATGCTTTCACTCGTGCGGCTGTGCCTAACGGTGGTGAAGAGGGAGACGGATGGGAATATGGTAGAGAGTATGAGAATCAGCTGCACCACTTCACAGTTTTTGTTCTCGGCGGTGGCAATGGCATCAATGCTGCTGCCAACACGCAATTCGTAGGAAGCCGGTATTTCACCGACGAGGAAGTGGCAAGGGTAGATTCTATCCGTGAATATAACCTGCAATTGAAGAATTATGATGTCCGGAAAGATGTTCTCACCTATACATTCTCAATTCCCATCTTGAGCAGCCGTGAGGAAATAGTTCCCGACCCATATCGGTTCATCGTCGTTGCCAACGACGGTGATCTCACATCATATAAGACACTGGGTGCCCTTCGTGATGCCCTTCCTGAAAAGTCATGGACTGAAGCTACCGCTCAGACTTCAACGCCTACTCGTTTTGTCATGAGCAACGAGAATGACAACTATTATGTCTCCGGTACTGGTGTCGTAGAAAATCCCTATCGCCTGCACGTTACTATTGAGCGTCTGGCTGCACGCATCGACTACGATCCCACTGGGGCTGAAAAGACTGACGACGGACTACGCTATTCGATCTACGCTCCTGTGAACGAGTCTGATCCAAGTCCAGTAGTTCCTCTTGGTGCACCCACACGTGCTGATGGTGATGCTCCTCTGTTAGCTTATCTTTACGTCGACCGCATGGCCATTATAAACGGATGTCAGAAACCGTCCTATTATATTAAACGTGTGGCTGACGACATTAATGGTACAAATCTTGTCTATCTTGGCGATGAGACACCTACTCCTCGTGGTGTAGCTACTAACTATGTCATCGACCCCTATTCTGCACAGAAGACCGAGGCCAACCGCACTAACGCAGTACTCCTCGATAATCTCTTTGGCGACAGTCGTATCACCAATGCCGCTACTCTGATAGCATCCGATGCTGCAAAGTTGCCAACAGTAACCGATACGAAAGCTCCCGTCATCCTCGGCTATGTCAACGAGAATACCTTTGATAAGGCAATGGCTTGGTCGGAATATACCACTGGCGTACTTATCCAGTGCCGCTACGCTCCTGTGGCAAACTATTATCAATCTTACAGCATTCAGACCCAAGAGACATCAGACGGAACCATTGAGAACGAAGTGCTGACGCCAGACACCTATGTACTGGGCACTACTTTCTATATGGTTGAGCCCAACACGTCTGACATTGATGAGAGTCAGCGATTGTATTTCAAGAATAAGGCCGATGCAGAAGCTTACGCTACTAACACTGCACGTAAGCATTTCTGCAAAGTGGTGGAATACACCAATGGCATCTGTTATTACATGACCTATATGCGTCATTCCAACAAGGTGGAAATTATACATAATACGATGGAGTTCGGCATTGTCCGCAACAATATCTATCGCCTCAAGCTCAATCCTCAGACTGGTCCTGGTACACCAACGGTTGATCCTCGACATCCAGAGGAGCTGAAGGCACGCATCTATGTAAGAAAATGGCTCGCTGTAGAGCATCCTGTCATATACGTATAAAAAAGTATGAAGAAGAATATCACAATATGTTGTCTCCTTGCGCTCGCCACTGTTTTGGGGCTGGGCGCATGTAGCAGTGACGACGTAGACCAGATTCCTGAGGGCATGGGACAGGTGCAGGTGCGACTCTCTGCCCGTTATCATGGTGTAACACGTGCCACAGGCGACTGGCTTGATCCGACAGATCCTAAAGAACTGATCCACGACTATTGGGTGGTATTTACCAAGATGAACGATGAGGAGAAACTTATCGTTGAGGATATCGTAACTGGTAATTGTGGAGAAGCAGGTAAAGAAGAGGATACCTTCCGTTTCATGCTGCCCCCAGGAGAGTATACTGTCTTTGCCTTCGCCAATCTGCCCTTCGATACACTAGGCATTGCCAAGGGAGAACCGTTGCCTGATCTTTCTAAAAAGACTTTAGGCACTTTAAACGGTTGGAATCAGAATATCCCCATGAGCAGTCACACCGGTGGACAGAATATTACCGTCAGAGAGGCTGAGAACCAGTCGTTCGAGGTGGAGCTTGTCCGTACGATGGCTAAGCTCGAGTTCACATTTATCAATGACTCTCAGCAGCAGATGGATTTGCTCGGCTATGAGATTCATCCCTTAAAGAGAACCAACGTCAGTCTGTTGGAGCCTGATGATCCTGATGATTTTCTCACTGCCGAAGAGGATACTGCATCTTATTATGTTGATCTTAGCACAGCTCCCCTAGTGCTCTATCCTAAGGGTAGTACCGGAGACGACAAACCTACACGTCATACCGTCTATTCATATGTTAATGAGACCAACGCCTCGGCTACGGCCACGCTCAACCAGTATTCACTTCGCATGAAGATGCGCCGCCATCGTGATGTGGATACTGAGGTAATAGACTATCGCTATGGCTTCACCCTCAACAGCGATGGCATCGGTAAGGACCTATCCGGAAAAGATATTAACGGTTTCGACTTTATCCATCGCAACGACTGGATTAAGCTGCCTGTCATGTTCACCGACTGGACCTTCCGCATCGAGGCACTGCCCTTCCCGCCCATTGCAGGTTTCCAGGCTCGTGTGCTCTCAGCCGATGCACTGAGCATAACCTTCAACTCTGGTGGTTATATTTTCCTGCGTCCTATGTTCCGCAATAATCATGACGCAGAGGGAGTCTGGCGTGGTTTCGACGATGGCGCTGTTACCTTCAAGCTTCCCGGTGAACCATATACCGTCAATGGAACACCCGCTGTACCCATAGAAGTTACTGATTCAAACCCGTATGCTTGGACAACACCAGCGACAGGTGTGGCAGAGTCCATCGATTCTGATACAGGTACAGGTATCATCCTCACCGGTGACCTCGATATCTTTGAACAGCGTTTTGTGAAACTCGCTTCAGGTGATATTGTGGGCAAGCTCACAAATAACCCGAAAGTTGGTATGGTTACAGTTACTTTGAAACTGGTGCTTGAGGGCTTCCACTACCAGTTCAATTATAACATCTATCTGAATAACCCAGATTAATTCGACATATATCATGACGAATAAAAGATATTTTTTCAATAGACGATCCCGTCGCTTTGCCGTCTTGCTCTTGGCAAGCATGGTTGGATTTGGCAGCGTAGAGGCGCAGACCATTACTGATGTTAGTTCTTGGGAAATCATACATCGTCAGTCGTTTATGGCCGACAAAGCTAATGACGGCTATAATTTCCCACATGAATTCCTTCAGAGTGGACAGGGATGGATTCAGAAGCAGGTGAATGGTGAAACCATTCGTATTCAGAACACCTCCACTTATCGTATGACCCGCTATGTGAAGCAAGGTGTTGCTGTGCCCCTTTATTTGACAACATCACAAAGTACAAGCTCTGCTTCGCCGCAGCACACATATCAGCGTTGGTATAATTATGATACGGAGCTACCTCTTGAGAATGGGGTGAACTGTGACCTCTCTAAAGGTAATTTCAGAGTTCTGAAATACAAGAATGGTCTTGTGATGGGTTCTCATATTAAGGGAGGAGCCAATGATGCCAATCATTATGCTGGTTTCAATTTCTGGGGTATTCTCCCTACTTCATTGACTCGACTGAATATTGGTGCAGATCTTACAAGCTATAAAGATTGGAGTTATGTAAATAATGGCGCTAATGTGTCGGCTGCTGATGCTGGTAATATGACAGAGCCTTCACTAACTTTGCGTCATATCTATGAGTTGGTTGATGCTAAGGTAATGGCTGATTCGCTTGTCAAGATGACTGGCGATAAATGGTATGAGGAGCATGTCATTCACTTCCCAAGAATAAGTACTTTGGTATTTCAATCTGCTAATGACGGTAGCAATTTTGTTCCTCTTAATATGGAGTTGGAAAATTATTGGTTCTATAAGGGCGATGGAACTCGTTCTGATGCCAATCTGCAAAACCTTATAAATAATGATTATGTTGAGTTGACTTCTTCCACTAGCACAACCATGGCGGTGACAGACATCGCTTTTCGTGAAGCTCCAAATACTAACGCAAATGGTGTTACTGGTTCTACAAACAGTCGTCGACGTTTGATTGGCTTTAAATATAATACCGTACCTGCAGATTCAAGGTTGACCATCATGGTCAGGTCGAAAGATCCTAACAATGCCAATCGTAAGTATAATGTGGCAAAGTTCACCATCATTTTTGATGATAACTCTGAAGTCGTTCCTTATATGGATGTAGTACCTGCCAATGGTGCTAAGCATAGCCGTTCTACACAGGTGCTTCGTGAGGCGTGCCACGGTGCTGACCCTGTAGCACGTATCGATTTCGACTATCCGCATACGCCTGCCTATCGATCACCTACCGGAGGTATACATTTCAATAATACTGATCCTGGAGTCACTAATTATACTCATTCATCAGCTCTCCCTATTGCGTTTGAGAAGACGAGTTATGCCTATTCTCCGATTGCAAATGAGGGAACATTGTATAACTATTGTGTATGGGGATCCTACGCTATCGTTGACTACGTGAATCAAAGTGGAACACTATACCCTGCTAGTACAGTTACAAACGATGATATTGATAAAGACCCATCAAATGAAGGCTTTCTCTATATTGATGCCTCTGATATGCCTGGCACAGTAGCGTCTGTCCCGTTTGAAGGAACCTTCTGTATGGGTACTAAGATGATGTGTTCGGGATGGATGTCGAGTGTTACAAATAATGTACCCGGTAGTGTTATCTTGAAAGTGATAGGAAAACGGGCAGACAACACCGAAAAGGAAATTTACGCTTTCTGTTCAGGACAGATTGGTAAGAGTTACCGTCCTGCTGGATCCTCAACTACCGCTTCACAGACTAATATGGTGTGGCAGCAGTTCTATTTCGAGTTCTTCCTCAATGAGCCTTGTGTGTCCTATGAGCTGCGCGTGGAGAACAACTGTGTGTCGACAGCTGGTGGTGACTATTTCCTCGATGATATCTGGGTGTTCGCTCAGCTGCCAAAGGTCGGTCCTGAGATGACGACCCCGCTTTGCGGTGGCGATCTGAACGTCATTCAGCTGGAGACCAACTTCGACGGTCTTCTATTGTCTACAGGTCTCTCCGAAGCTACCAGCACCGTTCCTACAGAAGAAAGGCAGTATCTCTCGTTCATTTACTTGGATTGGGACAATTTCCTGTTGAGATTCCAGCAGCTACTTGCTTCTGAGAAGAATATCACCGTGAGTGGTCACGAGCTGCAGGAGAACATCAACACTGGTCAGTATGACGTCTTGGAATACCGAGATATTTATCGTACTGCTTTCCAGGAGTCAATCATGCGCGATACGACAAATCATAATATTGTTTATGGTAATTTCCAGTGGAGTCCTTATTTCGCTGATCATCCTGATTTCTCCTTCGCTGCGATGGCTCTTGATACGCATAACACCGTTTATGGAGCAACAGCTGCTAACAACCAGCGACGACTTGTCTTCAACGGAGCCATGGGTGGCTTTGCATGGGATTACTATCATAACTACGCGCTGCTGACAACACTTCACGGTGCTGAGCCCATGTCTGATTCTGAACTAAGTAATCTGAACTACATTTCTGACCAGCTTTTTAATGTGCTCAATGAGTGCTCCAATCGTTCAGTGATGTGGTTTGTTCCAAAGGTTGAAATTGTAGGAACTATCGGAGGCCTTGGCATTGAGGATATTGAGTTCTGCGAATACACCACCCAGACTTTTGCTATGGAGCTGGCTGGCTATACTAGGAAAGATGGTTATACTGACGATGATGGCACTCATCATCCGGGTGATTATGTTATCATGGATGAGGTCTATTTCGACTGGTGGATGGGCGTTCCGAAGTCGGAAGGCGTGGACAGTATTCCTGCTACTGTGGAGAATTATATGCAGCAGCATATTACCTATACTGAGAATGGCATAGAAAAGGAGTTATATCTTTACGATGCCGTCAGATGCTTCCGCTTCATGAATCCTGATGTGACCAGCCTCAGTGATCCAAATATCAGGTTCGGTCAGAATCCACTTTATCAGAATATCCAACCCTTTACGCCTAGGATGCTGGATTATCTGCGTTCATTGGCCAATCCTGCAGATGGCAGCAAGCCACAACTCTATATCCATACCAAGATTGTGGATGTCCAGATCAATGAAACTAATGTGGTCAATGAGATTTACCTTGGTGACACCATTAAATATGTGAAGTTCGTTGCTATTCCTATCGAGGCGAACATAAATGAGGCTGCAAAAGAATTTGTATATATCTGTGCTGAGCCGCAGCCATTCAAGGTGAGGGTAAGTGACCACGCACCCCACATGCAGGTGGGCTTCAGCGAGAAGCACTATCCTTCTAATCTTGGTACGCTGAGCGTGCGAATCTCTAAGAGTCAGTTCGAGAAACTGGTCGATCATGGTGATGGAAATTATAAGGAGCTACATATTCCTTTGCGTGACATCAATGTGGTGACACCTTCTTGTGTCGGTGTTAAGATGGCGGATGCTGGCAGTGACCTCCTTAAAGTGAGAATTGCTAACTCTACCGATAGTCTTATGCAGGATTACATCATGAAGAACATTGTGATGGATGAGAATAATGCCTGGCCGCCTGCTGTCGGTAAAGTTGACTACTTGGTAGGTAAGCATGACAATTATTGGGAACATGGTGAGGTGGAACGATTGTTGAAGATTCACTTTGACAAGGAGTTCCAGGTACGCGAAGGCTACAGCTATACCTTACGTTATTACTTCATTGAGGATTTGAATTCTGGTTATCAGTTCACTTGTAATGGTAATGCTGATATCATCATCAAGATTGTGCCTGACTATCAGGTTTGGACTGGTGGTGCTGATAATACCGACTGGAGTAATGATGAAAACTGGCGTCGTGCCGACTATGATGAGCTGTATGCTGGCAATGGTACGGATCTGAGACATTACCTGCCTAATGGAAAGCAGGGTGATAATCCTACTACCACAAACTTTATTACGCCAGCTGACCGTAGTCGTAAGCAGGGCTTTGCACCTCTCTATTGCACGAACATCCTGATGATGACAAGTGAAAACTTCGGTCAGGTTTATTCAGGAACTACAACAACAGTGAAGGTGAAGCCTGCTTCTGAGCTTTATGATGATGGCGATGAAGTTGTAAATGGAGAGAAGACGGGATTCCCTGCCCTTCGTCCAACAGCCTCTCCGCTTATCCGCTACGACTTCCAGACGCATGAGTGGGTACAGGATAGTATCACTGCACACTCTGCTTGGACATATCGAGCTTTGGGCGATATGGTGACTGAGCTGTACAACGACAATGTTTGCGATAGCATCGCTTTCCAGTCGGAGACGGAGCTCGTCAATGCCCACCTGCTGAATTATAATAAGGCTTGGGTGGAGTTCGCACTTCCGAAGAACCAGTGGCACCTCGTGAGCTCGCCACTGCAGGGAACACTCTCGGGTGAGTGGTACGCCCCGACCTGGAGTGGACGTCAGGAGACCACTTACTTCGAGCCTATCACCTTCGACGGACTGCCAGTGGCTTCTATCACTAGTGCTACAGGTACCTACAACCTCGGCTATGACCGCTTCGCTCCCGCCGTCTACCAGCGTCAGTGGGATAAGGCCAAGGCTGTACTCTATGAGCGTGGCGCAGTGTGGAGTGCCAACGATGCCAGCCAGACCGAGAATCTGGGTGAAGGTGCACAAGGTGATTGGACACCAGGACAAGGACATGATTTCGAGTGGCAAAGTAACAATGCGGACGAGTATTTGAATCGCTTGGTCTACAAGCCCTTCGGTGAGAGTAAAATTAATGTGGCTGTCCGAGGCTCGTGGAGTGGTGCTCACAACGACCATACCGTGCCCTACGACAATGGTGGCTTCAGCGTGATGCCTATCAATAATCTGAAGGATCACAACGATGAGGCTGTGAAGACCATCTTCCGTTTGCCCAAGGATGACCAGTATTACGATATCTGGGACTGGACAAAGGGATATGTGCTCGATAGGCGTGTACGTGTATATATCAAGGATGATAGACGCCCCTGGCCACCTACTGGCGTATCGTGGGCGGATAGCGTCACTGCCGCTAATACCGTTACCTTGAATAACCGAGGCCGTCTGCGCTCCGATTATTTCTCAACAGACACCACAGCGGTCTATCAGGTGAAACTCAACAATGAGGGTAGCGGGAGCTTAGGTTACTTCCTCGCTTGCAACCCATTTATTTGTGGACTCGACATGCAGAGCTTCTTTGCACTGAATAGTGACAAGATACAGCCTTACTATTTGGTGCTGCGAGACAGCGATATTGATCCCAATGATGATGACAATAGCCTGACGACGACGCATCTGGGATCCACATGGAAGTGGACAGACATGAACTTAGCTGGTATCCAAACTGGAGATAATTCTTTTGCCGGCAATACCGTTGTTCCTCCACGTTATGCCTTCTTCATCAAGAGCAAGAATGAAAAAGATACTACTATAACCTTGAAGTTCAACAAGGATATGATGGTTCATACGCCTAGGACAGTACCAGCTGGTACTACTACTGGCGGTGGCTCACGCCTCTGGATGACTATCAGTGCTAAGCGTGACGGCAATAGCAGTGAGGCCCGTGTCATCAGGAGTGCTAATGCCAGTAACAAGTTCCTGCCAGAGGAAGACCTTGAGACGTTCATCGTCAGTGACATCAGCTCCAATATTCCTGTGGTCTACACGCTGACAGGCCGTTTGGCAACTTCCATCAACCGCATCCACGACTTCATGGTGCTGCCTATCGGTATTGAGAGCAACAGCGATGAGCCGGCAACGGTCACCTTCCAGGGTGTGGAGATGCTTGGCGACAGTTTGATGCTGTACGATGCGAAGACGGGTGAGGCAGTTCCTCTCCACTCCGGCTTTACAACGAGGATGCCGGGCCGCACGCAGAACCGCTTCTTCATCGTTCAGGGTTCGAGCCTGAAGGAAGCTCTCGCAGAAAGCAATCTGCAGATCTTCGGTGAGGACGGCATCATCGTCGTGACATCTATTACTGGACAGCCTATTACGGATGTACGTGTCTATGATGCCGGTGGCCGACAGGTATATGTCGCCGCACCTGGCCGCAATGAGCACCGCTTCCGCCTGTCAAAGGGCATCTATGTGGTGAAGGCAAACACCGAGGATGCAAGGCAGGTTAAGAAGATCAGCAACTAAGCTTGAAACACTGACAAATATAAAAAAATGTGGAAGTCGCTAGGACCTCCACATTTTTTTGCATCAACAGCAACGTTCATTATAACTACCTACTTACCACCGCTAACTTTTTTAACGCGAAATGATGCAAGGTTTCTTGATTCCGACGTTTATTGAGAAAAACATTTCTATATATGATTATGAGTATGAAAACACTGAAGACTTTACTGATGCTTGCTGTGCTCTTTCTCGCATCTTGTGAGAGCACTGATCCCGAAGGAAAGTGGGACTCTATGATATGGAAAGCTGACGTGCCAGTACAGAAAACGGATGGTTTCTATCAAGTTCCGGCAGCAGGAGCGGAGCTGATATTCTCGTGTCAGAACTATTCCTTCCCTTGGATTTCTGATGCGGAGTCGAACGGGGAATACTTTTTCCCTCCACGTGAAGAGAATGACTTCCATACCATAACGACCGACTGGTTTAGGGCTGAAGCAAAGGGTAACAAACTCCATGTAAAGTTTGAAGCGAATGGAACAACTAAGGAGAGAATCGTGAAGCTAACAGTCACGGCTGGGGATATCTTCTATACCTTCGGGTTCAGACAGTCTGCTAACTAACTAAGACCTTGCCTTGCAAACGATAGAGTTACAGACCCCACCCCTGCCCCTCCCCTTGAAGGGAGGGGAGTTCCATTCGGATTGTTGTCTGGCGGTAGCCACTCCCCTCCCTTCTTTAACTTTGCAGCGTGAAAAGAGTGTCCTTACGAACTCTTAAAATATTTAACGTTCAATAAACGAAGCAAACATG